>Ga0247610_10003604_pt1 | contig 16878 bp, 17 predicted proteins | sample 174DNAGHGhighgp2_FD_193483 | JGI IMG/M metagenome (GOLD analysis project Ga0247610, IMG submission 193483) | Sheep rumen microbial communities from Palmerston North, Manawatu-Wanganui, New Zealand - 1742 DNA GHGhigh gp2 | ecosystem: Host-associated > Mammals > Digestive system > Stomach > Rumen... | reverse complement strand
GAGACTTTGCCTTCGTCATCGGACGATTTTACTGCGCCCAAAATAGTCTTGCCGCTCTTTTTGATGTTGATCGTGCCGTCATTCGCGACAGTAAAACTGTTACTTATTTTGATGCCGCCTAGTTCTGTGTCGCTGGCAATAGGAAGGACGTATTCTTCACCTCCTTCGCCCGCATCAGTAAAATCCACAACATTGACTACTGCGCCAGCATCTCCCAGCGAGCGAGCAGATAATGCACCTTTAAAGCTGCGCTTTTCGCTCGGATTCAGCACAATGCCTTCTCCTTCCACTGCGTTTGTCGAGCTTGTCAACTCTACTGCCTCTTTTCCAACATTTTGAATCGTGCCGCTCGTTTCCGTGATAGCCGTGAACGCCGTTGTTAAATCATATTTTTTAGCCATTTTTATTTCTCCTTTCTGATAGAAAGACATTAACTATTATTACTGTCGGCCACATCTGCAATCAGATCAGCCATTGTTCGGATATTCCTTAGATTACGCAGATTATTCACCACGTCGACATTGATATTCGACGATATGATGCTGACTGGAAGATCAGGATTATCATCCTTGAAGATCCCCTGATTCTTTATCGAAATGATATACGAATTGTCCTGACACTTATATAATGACACCCGCCCAAAATATGCGGCTGCAGGTCGTGCATATCGGATGATAGGCGGATCATAATAACCTTTGACAAGACTCGGCCATACATTACTCGAATCATACCCAATATGCTGGCCGGAGGTCACACTCACCGAGCTAGTCCCATTTTTTAAGTCTTCGACGATAAATGAGTTAATTGCACCTATCGGCTTTGCCTGAGCTGGATTCGACATCGTGAAACGTCTGAAACCGAACAGCATATCGCCACCAGCGACGGCATTACCTTCGGCATCTGTGATCTGACTCACTCGTTTCAGATTTGTCGTTATTGAAGAGTCACCAAAGTTGACTGTGAAATACGGTTCGTTCTTCTGGTCAACTTCTGTCACTGGCACCGCTTTCGCATTCGTCCATGTCGACTTCTCAACAGCATTATCCTCGAATGATTTCACGCAGACTCGCTCGTGCAGAATCTCCTGAGTGCCATTTGACCTTATCCTCACAACATAATAGATAACTGGGCACGCGATATGATAGTCCGAATAGACATCCTCATATTCTTCTGTCGCATAGTTATACTCATCATCTACAGTATGTGGGAGAACAACACCTTCGACCGCAGATAACAATATCATTTCCCAACTTCCCACATTATCTGTAAATGTAAAATTCAAGACTTGGTTGAAGAAATAAGAGCACCAGATATCGCATCCAGGAACGCTTTGACCTTCAACATTGCCCTCGAAATGATATCTCTTCGTAATCTCACTGTCGCCACTTTCATCATAATCCAGATATATCTCTTTCAGCTTATCCAGCGCGAACTGATAATTGCTGAGAGTGATTGTCTCACTCTCTACTCCATTTCGCTTTATCGAGATAACTGGATTGGAATAGACTTTCCCGCCTGTCGAGTGATATCGTAGATCAAAGACAGGATTTTCTGCGGAAGATGCTTCATCATTGTGATAAAAGTAAAAGTTTGCGATAAAAGTCTGTAACTGGCGAAGTTCAACACCAACCGGAGGCTCCGGTGATTTCCCATTAAAAGATGCGTCATTAATATCATACTCAGCCGTAAAAACTTTATTTCCAGCAACCTTGATATCAAGATAACTGCACAAGTCTGTTCTCGGATTTCCTTCCACATATCCATAAACCTTGTTATTATAGGTATACATCCATGTCGTAAGATAATTTAAGGTCTTCATATAATCAACATTGTGGACAAATTGGTACGAATATATATCTCCTGACTTTTTGAATGCACCATACGGCGATTGTCGCTGACCGTCTCTATAAGACGCATCATAACCATGATAAGGAATCCCGCTGCGTCGCGTCGGCAACGCAGCCTTTTCTTTGGTCGGACTATGACCGTAGACGATATTTCCATCCGTCCAAACCGTATCACCGGGCTTAACATGAATACTGCCAGCCATCCGCAGATAGCGTCCACTTTCATCGATGATGCCGCCAGCGGCAGCAGATTGAACCGTGACCGGATGCATATACTCATACTTATACACCGATAATCACCGCCGATCTGCCGCTGTCAGTGATAATAGCCCAGACCTCATCACCATCCTTGAAATAGATATCAACTGCAGCATAATATGGCAGTACCTTGTTACCAATTGCGACACACCCACCTTGAATGATACCTCGTTTAGCTTTCTGATCTTCAGTCCTTTTGATAATCGCAGTCATGACCAAATTGCTGACCGCGTTTTTCATCGCACTCAAATCTGCTGCCATCAGTACCACCTCACAAATTCAAGAGTCTGCTTATTGCGTATATTCTCAGTTATGCTGACAGTATTAGATCGCAGATAGTAGATATTTCCATGCCAGGATATCCTATCGTTGAAGTCAATCACATGATTGTAATCATATAACTCTAAAGTAACGGATTCTTCCGTTTTTCGATCGAGCCAACGGATGTCATTTGTTAGTTCCTGCAGCAATGCATCACCATCGACCGGGAATGATGTATCAATTAGAGACACGCCGCTAACCGTTCGCCTGTACTCTCCAAGCTTCTTTTCGTGACTAGAATAACCTGTCTGCAAATATCGCTGACCGTCTGCATCCCAGACATAGGGATAGAAATTACCATTACTGTCATATCCTCCAACAAATCCTTCCTTATAGCCGCCAGATCCGGACATCATATTTTGATACTGATATGGAGTTATACGGTCATCAAAATCCGAGGGAGAAACAACACTTCCAAGAACACCGCTATCATCTGTAGCCGTGACCTGAGTCTGTCCATAGCTGACTCTGTCATGCGTCGTGACAACCTCATCTACTTGCACACCATTGACATAAGTGACCGCAGTTTCACGATAGAGATACTTCTTACCATCATCCGCTTCTTCATATTCGTAAGTCGTCTCGACTCGTTCGCTGCCCTTCTCAACCGTTGTCTTTTGCACCAATCCGTCATCACCAAGGATATCTCCACTCTCTGGCGATGGCTCTTGGTCTTGAGGCGGAAACGGAGTATATTCTGGCGATGCCCACTTGTCGTATACTGGCTTAACCTCAGTTTCTGTCTTCGGATTAGATCCCCATGTCGTGCGCACAATCTTCTTCGTGACCATATGCACTGTCAAGTCCTGATTATCCAGCACGACAACATGGTCTTCATGCCCTCTCTGGATAACATAAATAGTATCACCACGCATATAGCAGTTAATCATCCGCTGCGGGAGACGAGAAGTCCAGCCAAACAATTCGGATATCAGTCCCGCATAATTCGTGCCGGATTGGACTTTCACGTCCATCGTAGAGATGTAGTCGTCGAATTTCAGCGAGACATTCTTCCCTAAGCTATTCGCAATCGATGTAATATGCGCACTGGCTGGCGCAGACGGCACCTTTTCGACTGTATCCTCATGCGTCGCATTGTACTCATCGACCGCATCCTCATATTCCGGAGTCCATTCCCAATCGGTTGATGACACCTCATATGCCATCTGATGATAGAGTATCTCGTCGATATCACAGGTACACTTACATGTCTGCAAAATCCCCCTGGTGCTCGTCTCCTCTATCCTGCCATAAGTGGCATAATCCAAAAACTGCATATCGACAGCAGACATAATATCGGCATCACCGATATGCGTGAAAGTAACATTATCTGTTAATTGTTGTTCCTGCAAACTAATCGACACGCTCTGCAGCGTACTGTCGTCATCAGATATCTTATGGGGAATATTGATAACCGTATCGCAGTTTAAAGTTTCTGTTCTACAGATTTCAAGCGATAGATCATAATGATCTGTTGTATTCCAGACAATATTTAAATCTGTATCAAACCGTATTGAAGAATCATTATTAATCGTAAGGTCAGTATCAAATCGAGCCGTCATTGGCCCGCTGTTAATGACAGTCAAATCTGTGTCATGAATATTCGCCAGCCAGCCCTCAGATATGTCAATTGGGGTATTCGCTATCATGATATTGCTTGCTATGATATATGTACCATCCATTTGTACAAAGAAATTTGCAAAATCATTTCCGTTATTGACATTTCCTGTATAAGAATCGTAATAATCTATATTATAATCATCATTAACTATTCTATATTCGATTAATCCGTTCGATGCATCGGATTTCATATGCAACCAAACAGTATAGATAACCCGATTCATCAATGTCAAAGAACTGGTTTTTTCCGTTCCATTATGCCAAAGTGATACTGGAGGATTGGCTCTGGCATAACAATTAATACCATTCGAGCCAGCCGAATCTTGCGAATAAATTCTAAACCGCGTACTACTACCATACGACGAGCCACAAATATCGCATCTAAACCAAAGTTCTTTGGCCGCTGCGATGCCAAAACATGCCTGTCTTGCTCCTTGGTAGAAGCCTTTTTTTGTGACAGTTTTATTGCGATACGGATCACTTACTGTCGTCGCTGGGATTGTCAGCAGACTCCCATCACCAGGATTACTATATCTCCATTCGATTGGAGGATTTCTGACGATCAGTCTTGTATCAAAACCAAACTCCCATGTCTCATAATAAGATGCTGATGGAGGCGTAAAATTACCAGTCCACAATCTTATGCCATCGTGAATATTAAACTCATCAATAGCACCTTTCATGATCTGCGTTCCATCAGCTAAACCGCCGATTTCAACAGTACAGTTTAAACGATTGTATCCTGTCGCATAATTCCCTGTAACCAGCACCTCTGTGCCATCTATATATACCCTGAATGTTGGCTGACTGAGTGATGCACCGACTTTATTCTGATATACCAATGCTACATGCATCAATCTATCACAATATCCTGTTCCAGATGTTTTGGTGACGCCGCCATTCTGCGTACATCCAGCCGTATCATTAAACCACATCTTTATTTTAGTCGACGTAGATTTCTGCAGCGTCACCATTCTATAGCCAGTATCTTTACATTCAACGGCTAATAATCGATCATTCTCAACCGAATTGCTATCTATATAGCACCAAAAATCAATAGTGAAGTCTTGTCCACCAAGTTGAGTATTATCGATATATACACATCCGGAGGAACCATCTAACTGTAGTGCATTGCCGTTTTTAGCATTAATCGATGACACAGAAGGCGAACCTACAGCAGTTACAGTATTCTGCATAACATCGTCCGTGACAGAAGTATTAAATTTTAGCCATGATGTTAAATTCTGGTATAGCATAAGCCATTCCTCCAACCTATTCCGTCATGACAATCTTAGCCTCGACCACGATCTGAGGAGTATCATATCTGCCTGGACCTTCTGACGATGATGACGATGCCTTCGCATAGAAAAGCGTGTTCGTGTCATCAATTGTGCTTGTTAGCGTTATACTTGTCCCCGAAAAACTTCCGTTAGCTGACGTATCCAGTGACCAGTGGCTGTCAGAATCATATTCGATACTGATAGTCGTATTGCCATCAGTCTCATAGCCTGTCTCAGTTCTTATCGCGAGTGTAACGACCTCACTTTCAGACTGGCTGGCATCCAACGTTACAGATACAGGATCTGTCATATAGCCGTCCTGAGATACCGCAGTTCCATCTGTGCCGCCCGCTGTCGGATTGTTTTTGTAGATGCTGATATACGGATTCATTGTCAAACCCTCCAAATTTCAAAATCAAGCAATATATATCCCGGAAATCTAGGCTGATAGTGCCATGACCGGATGACTATCCTGCAGTTAGTCCAAATCTCGCCAGCTTCATCTGTGAAGGTTATCAGCGTTCGGGCCTCCCACAATGCGACAATCGCATTGAAATTCGCCTTTGAAAACAAGCAGGATAACGAGAAACTGTCCCCGCTGGCAATATGGCCATAGTCCTGAACTGTATTGCCGTTGATAAGCTGCACTCGTTCAATACGGTCATCGACATTGACCGTACAGGACTCCGGAGAACGATAGCTTTCGATGTTATTAATCTTAATCTTCATGACTATCCCTCCTCAATTCCCATAGCCTGTATTGATACGATTGGTAGCTTCCTGAACTGCAGAGGTGACACCATTGGCCACATTCGCCGTGATATCATCCGTCAGCCTCTGTTTCATCGCATTATCGAAAACGTAAGCACCGCCCAAGTCAACATTGATTGTTGGACTCACTGTTATCGTCGGAGGCTTATTGCCGTTCTGTTGCACCGCACCGAGGATAGCTGACAGATTGGAATTGACCTGAGCGACCTCCGGATTAATCTGACCGAGGATATTGGTTATCTCGCTATTTGACTGAGTGAGCGTATTCGTCAGCTCTGCCATGCCGCCCGCACTGCCGCCTTTGATAAGGTCAGAACCCCAATTATTAGCCTCTTTCATAGCCTTCTGGAATCCCATCACCTCAGACATTGTCGTCCTGTCCCACGGATTCACGCCAGCCTCCCTCATCATCGCAGACTTGAGAGCCTGAATCGCATTCTGCTGACGTTCTCCCTGGCTCATCGTGAAGTCATACATGCCACTGCTGCCAGCGACCTGCCCCTGCATAGCCCGGCGATATATCTCCAAATACTTTTTCTGAGACGTGAACATGTTTTTCACGGAATCATTAATCGCTTGTTGTTTTTGCGCCTCAGCCGCCCGCGTCGCCGTGACCTCATCCATACCCTTCTGTATCCACGCTTTTTTCTCGCGCTCTATCTGGTTGAGCCGTTTCGTGAGCGAATCTGCATAGATATTATCAAGATATTCAGCCGTTTCCTTTTCAAACTGCTCAACGACCTTGGATTTCTTCAACATCGCTTCACGAGCAACGAGAGCCGGATCAGCACCTTTCTTGAGCGTATCCTCAGCCGCATTATCGATGCTATATAGGTTCTTCTGGTAGTCGCTCATAGACAAGCCAGCAATACTGCGAGTCAATGCCTTGTTTGCTTCTTTTGCTTCCTTGGCAGCCGCTTTTACAGCCTTCTTGATGTCATCAGCAACACCAGCCCATGCAGCGGCCTCAGTCTTCCCCTCTGCAATAGAAGCTTCGACTTTGTCCTTAATAGCATCTAACTGCTCTTTCAGCTTTTCGCTCGTAGTATTGGCCATCTCTTCTTCTAATTGCTTGTGGGCATCAGCGGCCTGCTCTTTCAGCTTCGTTGTCTCAGTGACTGTATTTTTGGTCTCCTCACGAATCTGCTTGTTGTACTCTTCAAAAGCTTTCTTTTCTTGCTCAAGTAACTTCTGACGTTCTGCATTGGCACTATACTCGTCCCAATCATGGCCCCATAATCCTAACGACGCTCCTGCTTTAGCAGATTTAATGCTGACATCTTCAAATAACTGCGATCCAAACAATCCGCCAGCGGCAGCACCTTTGACACCACCGAAACGGCCACCTACGCCAGCACCAATAGCTCCACCAATGAAAGACGATGCATCCAACCAAAAGCCGCCACCATTAGCACGAATAATGGCCTCATCCTTGGATAATCCGGATACATCATCCCATCCTTTTTTCAAATCTCCCATCAGGGAAATCAATGTCGTGATAGATGATGCCAAACCACCAAGAACATCTCCTGCAGCACTGCCAAACGCTTTGATGGAGTCCTGGTTATCTTTGATTTGTTGCGCAAACTCAGCGAATCCCTCCGTTATCTCCGGCATCAGCTCTTTGGCTACTGGCATAAGAGCCTGCCCTATGGCTCCCGTGAGTTGACCTGCCTGCATCTGCATAGCCTGCCATTCGATATATAACTCATGAGCTTCTTGCGGATTCAAGAGTCCTGTCGTCTTAATCCGGGATACTATCTCCATGTTCGTAGCATAGTCCTGCAGAAGCGGGACAAGTGCCGCACCTTTGGCTCCCAGAGCCTGCGTCACGAACTCAGTTTCACGGCCAGCCTTGACTGCCGCCTGGTATCCTTTAGCTAACTGTGCTAATTGTTGCTGATAGGACAGCAGGTTTCCTTTATCGTCTGTGAGTGTAAATCCAAATTCAGTCATCGCCTGCGACAACGAGTTTTGAGTTTTGGCCGCAGCCAGAGCTTGTTTATCCAGTCTCGCAAATAACGGAATCACCGAGTTAATATCCGTGCCGGATAGTTGGAAGACTTTCGATAGCTGCGATGCCTCTGCCGTCGTTGTATGTAGTCTGGTCGATAACTTATATAAGTCATTGCCAGCTTTCATCGCCTTGTCTGTCAGCGCAAATATGCCAGCTCCTGCCGTTATCCCTGCGACAACACCAGTGATAGCAGTATTCAACTTGCTGATAGCACCAACAGTACCCGTGACCTTACCTGTGACATTGCTGAAGCCATTTGCCAACGTACCGAGCGCAGATGTCGATGCTGTGCCAGTCTTTGCCAGTTCCCCATTTACCTGTGCGAGCTGCGCCTTGAGCCTTTCGATATCACGCACCTGGTAGAGCCGTTTCGTATCGACGCCACGAGTCAGCGCACTATCCTTGCCGTATGTCTTCTCGTTGGCCTGATAAGCCCTATTGAGCAGTTCCAGTTTCTTCTGCTGCACTGCCAGTTCATCATTGAGAGCCTTTTCCCTTGCCTTGAGCGCCTCCACGGATTTTCCGGCGGCTTCTAGCCGTGTCACATCGATATCCGCCTTGAGCCGAATCTGGTTTGCTTCGCTATTGAGGCGAGACATAGCCTGCTTGACTGTCTTTCCAGCCGTTTCAAAGCCTAGTTCTAAATCAGCGATATTTAAGCCCAACGACAGATATAAGCTGTCGACTTCCTGTCCCATCGCATCTTTACCTTTTGCCATAATCTCACCTCACTTATAAGACATCATCGATATATGCAGTATCTTTTGCCGCTTCCAGTTTCTCCAGAACGCATAGCTGGTCGAGTAGAAAATCCATGTCAGTATTATCAATATCTTGTACTGTCCAGCTATAACCTTCCTGAAAACGTGCATAGAGCCTTAGTAAATGCTCGTACGGAGTCAGCGTTATTTCGCTTCCTCCGCTTCTGCGTTTTTTGGGAGTTTCTTTAGTTTTTCATTCACCAAGTTTATCACATATCTTGCGCCGTCAAGATATCCAGGGACAACATAGGCGGGATCAATATCGTCCGGGTTAACGCCAAACATTTGACCGACGATTTTAGCATGTTCAACCATCAACTCATGGAAAGTCCACTCGTCTTTATTTTTCTCGTCATATTCTGCGACCAATCTCCACATCTTCATGTTCGGACGTGGCAATGTCACTTCTTCACCTGTCGCGAGTTTAATTTTTGGAATATCCATCTTGTAGCCCTCCTAAAAAAGCGGCAGGATTCTCAACCTGCCGCCCACTATATCATCATGCTTCGATACTGGTATACCAGCTTGCGATTACCGTTGCACTTTCTGTGTTGTCCGAATCTGCCACGCGCTTCCACTGGCCGTCGTACTCACGCGCAACAAAACGACCTTCCATCTTCGGAGTCGTAAAGTTTACGCTCTCGCCCTTCGTTTGAATTGTTTCCTGCGACGGCGAAAAACGACCTTTCAGCAGTTTCACATAGCGAGTCTGCCCGTTGTGTTTTTTCGCTTCAAAAGCAAGAGCCACATACGGCGCAGTATCGCTCGCTTTTGCGATTAGCTGTTTAGTCGTCGAATCGACTTCGTGCCCGAGAAGGGCGGCCTGGTCTTCAAGCGGCAAATCTGCCGTTTCAATTGTTACCGTGATTTCCGTCATAGACGAGTCCGTTGCAAAAGGCGCATCATCACCGTATAACGTGTTGAACGAGATAGACGGATTAATATCTACCTGAATCGCGCCAGCAATTCGTTTCATTGTTCCATATGTAGCCCCTGCGCTACTGTCGCTCGACAACGGTGCATAGTAAAGGTTCTTCAAACCTACTGTTGCCATTCCGAATCAACTCCTATCCTGTAATCTACGATTAAAACTCTTTGATCATTTTCGACATAAGGCATAGCCTGGACTCTCGCATATCCCAACCCCTGCATTATCTGATGAATCCGACGATATATTGCGTGATACTGCCCATCGGTCGTAATTATATGGACGCGCATAGTAACTCTGTGAGTTACCTCAATATCATCACCGACAAGAGCGGGAACATCGCTCACCGGTGAATAGACGAGAATCGGATAACGCAGATTATCGTCACTTGGTGCCTGCAGGTGGAATACAGACTTAATGCCTTTCGGCAGCATAGACAGCAGGTCGCTGTCGCTTGTTATGCCTGCATATACCTGCGCTTCCAGTTCCATTGTTTCCACATCATCACCTTCTCTTTACAGCCGCTTGAATAGCTTGAATAATACTTTGCCTTACGCCATCTTTATGCGCTTCCATCGCCGGATATAGGAACGGGCGATTGACTCTCGGAGAGAACTCCACAATCTGCCCATACAAATACCCGTCTCTCGATTTCGCATTTGCTGAAATCTGATATACTGTGCCGCTGCGCTTTGACTCGGCTTTAATCGAGTCACGCAACGCCCCCGGAGTAACATCCTGCGCAAAATACGCTCTGCCGTTCTTCTTATGCCCCTCGTAAACAGGACAACGACTTTTTGCATCGTTCACAATTTCATCGGCACCTTTTTTGAGCGCATCTTTTGCCGCAGCTAAGACATGGTCGCCAAGCTCTTTAAGATGCTGTTCCGTTTGGCCTGTCGAAACATGTCCACGCGAAAACGATTTCGCCTTGTAATTATTCCGCCTTGCCATCCGGAACCACCTCCTGGCAATCAAGGACAATCCAGATTCTGCGAGACTCTGCATCATACGGAGTGGATGTTATGCGTAATCTCTTGTTACGCCACTTAATAACATCGTCCGGTGATATGTCATCGCGATAACGCACGATTATGCGATAACCGATAGATGCAGTCCGTTCAACGCCGCCATCTGATATACCGGCACTAATCGCCAACACCTTCGCCCAACATTCCGCCCGCACGACTTCTTCGCTCTGTAAAATATCGCCAAGTTCGTTGCGATAATTGACAAAAGACAGTATCTGGATTCTCTCCTTCAAATCGTCAATTGTCGTTCTCATCACATTCCCGGTATTAATCATGGCTCTGCCTCCACATCAGCCCAATATTGCAACTGAGCAATCTGGCTTTGGATATAGTAAGGGAAGTTCTCGCGCTGGTCATTGGACGTGTCACGATTCCTGTAGAATTCGGATACAAGTGCCAATTTTACCATGTCAGACTTTGATGCAAAGTCGGCATCTGTCAGCTTGTCAGCATAACCGTCTATAGAGGCGGCAAGATATGAATCTGCCGCATCCATAAACGTCTGCAAGAGCGCATCTTCGTAAGCGGCATCAATCCGAAGATAATCTTTTACCTGCTGCAATGTTACCGCCATAATGCGCACCTCCAATTAGGGCAGTTCTACCTTACGAGCAATCATGGCGCTGCTGTCATACACCGTCGTGCCAAAGCGGATTACGCCGCGTAATGCCGTGCCATATTTACGCCACAGATACTCGGTGCTGATAGCCAGTTCCATACCCCGACGCTCGAACATCCACACATATTCAGCGAGATTACCGATGAAGAACGGTGCATAGGTCTTTGCACTAGAGCCGCTGCCGGTTTCGATATTCTCAAGCAAGGAATCTTCGATAACGACGATTTCTTTTCCGCGATACATATATTTATCCGGCTGCGTAACATCCGGCACAAACAGCGGACGATTGTTACCATCATCGAGATTGGCCAGGAACAGGAAACCACTCTGATTCGTGTAGATTTTGGCATTGTTGTAATACTTGCGGTTCAACCCCTTAAACAGTGCTTCGTTGAGAGCCTTATGACTGGAAATCGTCGGAGCAGATGCGCCGCCAGTGCCTGTCAGCGTATCAAGATGGCCAATAACAGCAGCGTTTTCAGCGCGTACAGATGCAAGAGCAAGCTCACGGCCGCAGATATCGACGATATCCGCATTGGCATCGTCAATGAGCTGGTTCGATACAGGGATAATAAGCCCTCTGTCTTCAACCGTGTAATCAGCCTGACCGAACGTAATATCGCCTTCCGGAATATCCGTCAGTTCTGCAAACGTCTGGAATACGAGCTGCTGGTCACTAATCGTCGGCCAAGAACCTGTCGTGTAGTCGGTGGAACGCACCGTGATATAGTCACGGAGCTGAGTGAACTCATTGCGCAAATCTTGAATTTGCATCATCTGTTCGGTCGGGACAAGGTAGCCCCCTTTTGCCGGAATACTCTCAATCTGACCAGGCTGGCCAGGAGAGCCGGTAACGTTCTTATATGCCTGACGCTCTTCATCTGTCAAGCCGCCCGCGCGTTTAACGAGCTTGTTGAATGCACGACGTGCAAGCTCATTTTCCGGCACATTGGAGGCAGGAGCAGGAGCACCTTTACCCATGTCCTTAATTTCCATCTCTTCAAGAGCCTTGGCTGCTTTATACTGGTTAACCAGTGCATTCAGCTCGCCACTCCATTTTGCCGCTTCGACAAATTCTTCTTTGTTCTGCAGGTCTTCAATTTTTGCGGACAGCTTATCGATTTCGTTCCGCAGTTCATCCGATTTTTTCATTTCAATGCTCCTTTCGCAAGTGCAAGAGCCGCAGCTATGCGACACTTATTAACAGTGTTATCAACAGCATTAACAGGTTCTTCTGTTGTTGCCGGTTCGACGACAGGCTTTCCTTCAGGCGGCTTGTCTCGCGCCGCAAAGCGGATATTTGTCGGTGCTTTTTTGAAATTCAGCGGATGCTTGCCTGCGCAAGCCACTGCATCAACTGCACCAGTCACATTGATGTTGAATATCTCACTTGCCTGCGCTCCGGTCAGCCAAGTTTCGTCATTGACCATGTCCGTAATATAATCATCTGCGATACCATCTTTAGCCGCTTTCCGATATGTCGACTCCAAACCTTCTTGAATCGTATTGAGAATATCGACAGTTTTCTGTAGTTCAAACGCATTGCCGTAGACACCAACCATCGGCTTGTGAATCATCAGATATGCGTTTTCCGGCATCTCTCTTTCATCTGCCGCAAAGAAAACCTGCGTCGCAATACTGCAGCACCATCCATCGACTACAGCTTTAGTGTGGCCATCGTGACGAGCAATCATATTTGCCATCGCCACACCTGCATTGACATTACCGCCATCCGAATTGATATAAATGGTCAAATCCTTGCCTTTCAGCTCATCCAACTGCTGACGGATTTTAGCAGGCCATTCATACCCATTTTCGACTCCCCAAACATTTTTGAGAAAATCGCCATCCGCATCATCGATGATATCGCCGCTGATATATATTTCTGCGCTGTTATCATTCTTGTTCTTGATTTTCAGCATTATTTTCACTTCCTTTCACAGCATATGCCTTGCCAATCTCTTCGAGCTTTACATAAGAGCCGTTAACCATGTGCACGTCCCCATTCTCGCAAGGCGGCAGGTCAAGTTTGTTGCGCGCCTCGTTCACCGAGTATATAGCCGACTGAGCCATCTTCTGCAAGACATCCGCTTGCTGTTGCGGATCGCCTCTGAGAATTGTCCAGACATTGAACTTATAGCCAAGACCTTCGTCCTGTTCTCTGCGAGTCAGCAGTTTTCGGTTCATTTCCTGCTCGTAAATCGTGATGTTATACAGGAGCGTATTGACGTAAAACTGCAGGTTCTGCATTGCACTGTTGTTATAAGACGATTTCGTGTAGTCATTTAGATGGTCAGGAGACAGCCCAAATGCTGCCGCAATCTGCAGCGCATTGTATTTTTTCAACTCATAAAATTGCGAGTCAGCCAGTTTCATGTTCAGCGGCTGAACATCCCAACCCAGTGGGATTGTGAACATTTTCGTTTTACTGCTGGCAATCTGTCTCTCGATAACGTCAATGACCTTATTTCGCTTAGCTTCGTTTAAGTCACCAATAAATTTAACGACTGCGCTGGCCGTCATGCCATTTTTATATAAGTCGTTCAGATACGTCTGGGACTCTTTATTACCTGCCATCGAATCCGCAAGAATCTCTCTGACTGACTTGCCGACAAGGCCAGTGTCTTCAGTTATCCATGACCTCACATGCAGAATGTCTTCCGGATGGATAAAATACTCATGCCCATTGGCATCATACTTGTAGTAATACCGCCAAATGGGAAACTCGTCGAGATTATTCACCCATACCTGCATCCGTCTCGGATTAAGAATATGCAAGCCTTTGACCTTGCCTTTTTCGCGCTCGACCAGTGCATAGCCATTGCCAAAATGATTCCGATGGTACTCCAACGTTGTGAAAAACTGGACAGGAGTCATTATGCTGTTAGGCGCAATTCCGAGAGCATACATCGTATCATGCGTGACACGATTTTTATTTGAGTCCATCAGATAGACAGGCATCTTGCCAATTGACTCGCTCAGGACTTTCATACATGTAAAATACGTTACTTCACTTATATCAGCCGTATAAGTCCCTGTCTTACCGCTAAATAGTTCAATAATGTCACTCATTTTATAGGTTTGAGCATCATTCTTGAATACTCCGCGTATTTTATTCCAAATCTCCATTAATCATCACCACCCATAGATTTCAGCCACTCATCGGCGGCATTGTCATAGTCAACTTCTGTTTTGTTCAGGAAATACAACTTCCAGGCATCCACAATAGCATCTATAGGGTCAATCCTTTTCGACTGAGTCATTTTGTCGATTTTGATTTCACCGAATGAATTCGGCTGAGATATTACAGCATTGACTGCCGACCATGTCAGCAAAGAATTGGCTTTGTCATATTCGACAAGGCATGCTTTTACGCTTAGCTGAAAATCAACCGTCGGGTCATTGAGACTTCGCGCAGATTGCTTAATTTCTGTCAAATTGCAGTCAAGCACGCTTTCAAGGTCAGCAAGAAAAGTCGCTGCATTGTGATTATCATAGCCGCAATCCAACACCTTTAAGTCGTATGATTTAATTATCTCGCCCAAGTCAGCAATGATATGCTTGTAGTCCGTCTTAATGCCATACATATCCGAAGTCAGCGTTATCAAGCCTTGAGTTGCCCACATGCCATACGGCGCATCATCCGTCTGAATATGCTCCTGCAGTCTCAGCTCCGGCATATACGAATGTGACCATATATAGACTCGATTATCTTCTAGCGGGAAAAGGAGTGCTATTGATGTCAAGTCACCGCCGGATGATAAGTCGATGCCGAGATAACACTCACGACCTCGCATGTCCTGTAGCGTTTTATCGCTAGCGCATTCATGCCACTTATCCAAATCGAGCAAAGCACCGCCGGTATAAGTTACCCAACGATTTAGCGACTTTGTCATAAAATTGACAAGCTCATCGCCTTGCTTCTCCTTGGCTTCAATCGCTTTTTCGGCCATTCTTGCCAGTTTCACAGAATTGACTGTGGTATCATCATCCCACAACTGCAAAGGATTCGCTTTCAGCCAATTATTTCTGTCCCAGACATCGTCCTCTTTATCCAGCTCGGCAATGTAGACAAAAAGCGAGTCCTTTTGAATATTCCCGGCAAGAACCTGCTTGCAGAAATTGTAATGCTCATAGCAGGGCCCGTTGAGGTTAAATCCTGCTGTCGTTATCGCTATAGTCAATGCGTTATCGACAGCAAGCTGGCCGTCCTGCATGAGCTTATACATCTGATTCGTTGGATGAGCATGGTACTCATCCACCACCGCGAGCAACGACCGGAAGCCATCCGCAGACTTGGTATCGCGCCCAATCGCCTTTATCGTCGTGCCAGTGACAAGACTGGTTATCGTCCTGTCGTATTTACGGATTTTATAGAGGTTCATCAAATCCGAATCTGACTCAATGAATTTGTTCACTTCGTCCCATACGATGTTAGCCTGATCCTGTTTTGTCGCTGTGCAAAAGATGCGCCCATACTTATAGCCGGAGAATGTCGCTCGGTCATTACATAACTCACCAGCAATGAATGATTTGCCATTCTGCCGAGCCATCTGAACGTAAGCCTCTCGGAAACGCAACACTTTTGAGCGTTTCTTTCGCCATCCGGTCAAAGAGCCGATAATGAAGTTCTGAAATCCTCGCGTTACCAATCGCTTCGCTTCAACACCTTCGCCAATCGTGAGCTGGTTCGCAATGTCGATATGGTTTTCAGCCTCTTCGACATCGAAGATGTATTCGCTGTTTTTATTAGCCATATCGTCAAGGTGACGTTTGCATGCCTGATATTCGGCTTTGCCGCAGATGCGCTTGCCGCTGACGATTAACTTCGCATATGCTGTTGTTCTGTCAGCTACTTTTCTCATAGAATCAGCCCTTCAAGAATTTGAGATATTTGTTCTCGGCCTTTTCCTCGACCTTGGGAACAATCAGCCTCAGCCTGTCTGTCGTTGCCAGTCCTAGCTTGGCAGAGCACTTGAATATTGTATCTTCAGCCTTTTTCTGCACATTCAAAAACGGCGACACCGTCAGCCCCATATCGGTCTTGATGACATCGCCATATTTATGCAATTGTTTTGCAGCCTTGATATACTTATCAACGGCATCTGCATACATGGCCACATAATGCAGGTCAATATTGTCGAGGAACGGCACTTTTGCAGCTTCTTTTACCACCCGGATATATTCAGCCTTTGCATCTTCAGTAAGCCACTCCGGAACGTTATTTTCCAATTGGTCACGGTCACCTTTGACCGCAGCTTCCTGCGCTTGCCGCTTAAGTTTTTCTGCTTTTCCGATTTTCCCGGTCGAAATCGCTACAACCTTACGAGGCCGCCCTCCATTGTTGCCAATAGACATGATTTTCACCCCCTTTAGCCGCTATTCTCTAAGGCCCTCAGTTTTTGGCATTTTTGCTGAAGAAAAG
>Ga0247610_10003603_pt1 | contig 16881 bp, 15 predicted proteins | sample 174DNAGHGhighgp2_FD_193483 | JGI IMG/M metagenome (GOLD analysis project Ga0247610, IMG submission 193483) | Sheep rumen microbial communities from Palmerston North, Manawatu-Wanganui, New Zealand - 1742 DNA GHGhigh gp2 | ecosystem: Host-associated > Mammals > Digestive system > Stomach > Rumen... | reverse complement strand
CGTTCTGTCCGATGCAAAAAAGCCTCAGCCAGCGCTCGGTCGGATTAGCCAGTCAGAACATGCCGTCGCTTTCCGCGGCCTTTCCGCGGCTTTACCCTCTCCTTGAGGAGCCGGAAGCCGCGGCCAATCCGTCGGCTCTACTGCAAAGCGGTGCCATAAACCATTAGTAAAACAGAAGAGCGGAGATACCACGGAGACTTTCAACCGTGAGTGTTATCATTTTTCCTCTACATCGTTTGGCGTTTCGAGAAAAAAATAGTATTTTTGCAGCCAACTCTGGGAGCGCGGGCGAGGACGCCCGCCAGGGTTGCGGGCGAGGTCGCCCGCGTTCCCAGGCAAAACAGTGAAATAACCGATAGTAATAGAAAGCAAATTCTGGGAGCGCGGGCGCCCTCGCCCGCCATAGATGCGGGCGAGGACGCCCGCGCTCCCAGGCAAGACAGTGAAATAACAGCTTAGTTATATAGCGCACACGTCGCCTTCTAAGCAAAGCAGCGGAATAACCATTACTTATATTATAAAGAAGAATAACATAGCCACAAGGAAAACAAGAAACCCAAAAACTACTATAACAATGAAACGACCCACTACCATCGCCACACTGCTGGCCCTGCTACTCTTCACGGCCCAAATGGCCAAAGCCCAAACCGTAGACATCACCACCAGCGCAGAACTAAGTTCCACCGCCGGCTACTTTACCACCGTGAGCAGCAGCCAGCCGCTCGACTTCACAGGCATGAGCGACGTGAAAGCCTACACCGTGAAAGTAGAGACCAAGAACAACCTCACTTACCTCATCTTTGGCATCATCCTCAAAGAGATTACCGGCCTGAAGCTCACCCAGGTGACCCGTGTGCCAGCCAACACGGGCATTGTGGTGAAGACCACAAAGCCGGGCACGGTGAGCGTGCCCGTGGCCACAGGCACGGTGAGCGCCCTGGCCAACAACGACCTCGTGGCCGCCACCACGCGCATCGACGCCGGAGAGTATGCCATTACCAACGAGCGTATGCCCTACACCCTGCAGTGCCACCACGACCAGCTGGGCTTCTACCCCAACTTCACCCTCGACCACCAGGAGCCGCTGACAGGCGTTGACTTCATCGAGGCCGGGAGTGCCTTCCTGTCCATCGACCCCAACTCGTCGCTCATCGTGGAGAACGGCGACGGCTTCATACCCGTGATTACCGGCGACGAGGTGGTGGTGCCCGAGGCGGTCACCACCAGCGCCACGCTCACCGACGGCACAGCCTACTATGCCACCTACAGCTCCTCCCACGCCCTGGACTTCAGCCAGACGGGCGGCGAGGCCTTCATCGTGGAGCCTGTGAAGAACAGCCAGGACATAGTCGTGAAGGTTAGCCTGCTGCCCGTGAGCCGCGTGCCCGCCAAGACGGGCATAGTGGTGAGGACAAGCCTGCCTACGACCGTCTACCCCAAGGTGATCGACGGTGAGAAAACCGACAACGTGAGCGCCAACCAGCTCCAAGCTGTTATCACCGGCCGCGACGCCGCCAAGACCTACACCGGCCTCGAAGTGCCCTACACGCTGTGCATGACCGACGGCAACATAGGCTTCCGCTGTGAGCTGCGCTTCGACCGCAACCTGGACGCATACCCCGACGAGGTGTGGCTGCCCGCCAAGTCGGCCTACCTGGTCATGGCAGGCAGTGACCACATAGGCATAGAAGACAATAGCATCAGCTACCTGTGGACCAACACCGACATCCCCACCCCACCCGACAGCACGCCCGACATTAACCACGACGGCGCAGTAGACGTGGGCGACATCATGGTCATCATCAACCAAATGGCCAGCGGAGGTGCCAGCTCTGCCACGGCCGACGTGAACCATGACGGCACGGTAGACGTGGGCGACATCATGGCCATCATCAACTACATGGCCGCAAACGGCAATTAGACAGCAGCCCAGCCACATTTTTTTTCGTTTTTAGTCAAAAAAAATTTGCTGGTCTACAAAATATTTGCTATCTTTGCAAGCACATTGTGAAAACTAAGGATAAAAAACTTTAAATAATTACTGCTTATGTCACAGATTAACGGACACATTTCCCAGATTATCGGCCCCGTCATCGACGTGTACTTTGACACGAAGGGGTTAGACGCGGAAAAAGTGCTCCCGAAGATCCACGAGGCATTGTCGATAGACCGTCCCAACGGGGCACAGCTCATCGTCGAGGTGCAGCAGCACATCGGCGAGGACACTGTGCGCTGCGTGGCCATGGACAACACCGACGGCCTACAGCGTGGATTGGAAGCCAAGCCGCTGGGGTCGCCCATTCAGATGCCCGCCGGCGAACAGATTAAAGGTAGGATGCTCAACGTTATCGGGCAGCCTATCGACGGTATGAACAAGCTCGACATGAAGGGTGCCTACCCCATCCACCGCGAAGCGCCCAAGTTTGAGGAGCTGTCGACCACCAAGGAGGTGCTCTCCACCGGCATCAAGGTCATCGACCTGCTCGAGCCCTACCTCAAGGGCGGCAAGATAGGCCTCTTCGGCGGTGCCGGCGTTGGCAAGACGGTGCTCATCATGGAACTCATCAACAACATAGCCAAGGGGCACAACGGCTTCTCGGTGTTCGCTGGCGTAGGCGAGCGCACCCGCGAGGGCAACGACCTCATCCGCGAGATGATAGAGTCGGGCGTGATACGCTACGGCGAGAAGTTCAAAGAGGCCATGGCCCAGGGCAAGTGGGACCTCTCACTCGTCGACCCCGAAGAGCTGAAGAAGAGCCAGGCCACGCTGGTCTACGGCCAGATGAACGAGCCGCCCGGCGCACGCGCCTCAGTGGCACTGAGCGGCCTGACGGTGGCCGAGGGCTTCCGCGATGGCGGCGGCAAGGACGGCGGCGCAGCCGACATACTGTTCTTCATTGACAACATCTTCCGCTTCACCCAGGCCGGCTCTGAGGTGTCGGCCCTGCTGGGACGTATGCCCAGTGCCGTGGGCTACCAGCCCACGCTGGCCTCGGAAATGGGAACGATGCAGGAGAGAATTACCTCGACCAAATCGGGGTCAATCACCTCAGTGCAAGCCGTTTATGTGCCTGCCGACGACCTCACCGACCCTGCCCCCGCCACCACCTTCACCCACCTCGACGCCACAACGGTGCTCGACCGTAAGATAGCCGAGCTGGGCATCTATCCGGCCGTGGACCCGCTGGGAAGCACCTCACGAATACTCGACCCGTTCGTCGTGGGCAAAGCCCACTACGACTGCGCACAGCGAGTGAAGGAGATACTACAGCGCTACAAGGAGCTGCAAGACATCATCGCCATCCTGGGCATGGACGAGCTGTCGGACGAGGACAAGCAGACCGTGAACCGCGCCCGTCGCGTGCAGCGCTTCCTGAGCCAGCCCTTCTCCGTGGCCGAGCAGTTCACTGGCCTGCCCGGCGTGATGGTACCCATCGACGACACCATCAAGGGCTTCAACGCCATACTCGACGGCGAAGTCGACGACCTGCCCGAGCAGGCGTTCCTCAACGTGGGCACCATCGAAGATGCCAAGGCCAAGGCCAAGAAGCTGCTCGAGGCAGCCAAAGGCTAAAGGCTCATCACGACAAAGGGCGCAACGACGGCACAGGCTGTCAGCGCCTTGGCGTGATGGCGACAATAGAAAACAGTAAAAGACAAGAATGTAGAGATGTTAAAGCTGAAGATAGTTTCGCCTGAGCGGATAGAGTTCGACGGCATGGTCGAGAGCGTGCTCGTGCCCGGCACCCAGAGCCAGTTTGAAATACTCAACGACCATGCGCCCATCATCTCCACCCTCGAGAAGGGGGTGGTGGAGTACAAGCTGCCCAAGGGCGAGAAAGTGGGCATAGAGATACTGGGCGGCTTCGTGGAAGTGCAGCAGAACGAGGTGTCGATCTGCGTGGAAGTGGACGAACCAGCCGATAAATAGCGAAGGCAGGAGATGGACAGCAGGAAGACGGTGTGGTGGTACACCACGTCGATGGTGTTACTCATCACGCTCATGCTGGTAGCTACCGTCTTTATGGAAATGGCAGCCTACGGCTTGCTGTCCTCCGTGTTCCACCTCGTCTGCTCCCTGGCCTATGTGCTGGGATGGCAGGCAATAGCACGCCGCTCACCCACGACAGTACCCAAGTACTTCCTGGCAGCCTCGGCCCTGCGACTGATGGCAGCGGCAGCAGTGATGCTGGTGTTCTGCGTGGTCAACAGGGGCGACATTGAGTCCATCAAGTGGTTTGCCATCGTGTTCATGGTCTTCTACCTCGTCATGCTCACATTCGATGCCATATTCTTTGCTAAAGTAAGTAACAGTAATTAATGTAGACAAATGAGAAAACTAAGATCAATATTCCTGATTGTGGCACTCACCTGCCTGGCCCTTCCCCTGCAAGCAGAAGAGAAGGAGGGCGGCGTGAACCTGAAGGAGATATTGTTCGGCCACGTGCAGGACAGCTACATGTGGCATGTCACCGACTTCGGCGGACATGCCGTGATTATCCATCTGCCCATGGTCTTCTACTCTGAGCACTCTGGGTTCCACGTGCTCTGCTCGTCGCAGTTTGAGCACGAGCCCAACGCCGAGCAGCTGCGCGCCGGCGAAGGGTCGGCAGCCGGGTTCTACATCCAAGGCGCCGAGGACGAGAAAGGGCGCATCGTGGAGCGCGTAGGCAGCGAGCTGGTTCCCGTCTGCTTCGACATCTCGATTACGAAGACGGTGCTGGTGCTCTTCATCAACGCCCTGCTCCTGGTGTGCTGCATACTCACCGCCGCCCGCTGGTGTAAGAAGCACAAGGTCGACGACCCGGCACCGAGGGGCTTCACGGGACTTGTCCACATGTTTGTCACCATGGTCTACGACGACATGATCAAGCAGCCACTGGGCAAGGAGGCTCCCAAGTACGCCCCCTACCTGCTCACGTGCTTCTTCTTCATCTTCATCAGCAACCTCATGGGAGTCATGCCATTTCCCCCTGGCGGTGGCAACCTCACCGGCAATATCACCTGCACGATGTTCCTGGCCCTGTGCACCTTCATCATCGTCAACGTCACAGGCACCAAGGCCTACTGGAAGGAGATATTCTGGGGCGACGTGCCCTGGTGGCTCAAGGCCCCGGTGCCGCTGATGCCCTTCATCGAGTTCTTCGGCATCTTCACCAAGCCCATAGCCCTGATGATCCGACTCTTTGCCAACATGCTCGCCGGCCACGTGATAGCCATCTCCCTGTCGTGCATCATCTTCATCATGTTCGCCCTGGGCGGCGTCATGGGCAATGTGCTGGGCACGGTAATGACGCCAGTGTCGGTGTTCCTGAGCATATTCATGATGCTGCTCGAGGTGCTGGTGTGCTACATCCAGGCCATGGTGTTCACCATGCTCTCGGCTGTGTTCATCTCCATGTCGCATGTCAAGGAGCACCATGCCTGAGCGGTGGAAAGTAAGCAGCAAGCCGGGCTGAAAGCCCGGTACAAGAGACGAAAAGACAAGTCTGAATAAAGAAAATAGAACTAAGAACAAAAATATTAACAACTAAAAACATTTAAGATTATGATTTCATTATTATTAGCAGCAGATGCACTCGCAAAGCTCGGTGCTACTGTAGGTGGAGGTTTGGCAGTTATCGGTGCTGGTATCGGTATCGGTCGTATTGGTGGACAGGCAATGGACGCTATGGCTCGTCAGCCGGAGAAGATGGGCGGACTGCAGAGTTCGATGATTCTGGCAGCAGCCCTTGTCGAGGGTGCCACCTTCCTGGCCCTGGTTATTTCTATCCTTGCCCTGTTCGTTTAAGGCAGGGATGAGATTATAGAACTGTACGTAATCATAATAATTACACCAGCTTATGTCATTAATCACCCCTGATTTTGGACTATTCTTCTGGATGACCCTGATCTTCCTCGTGGTCCTCTTCTTCCTGTGGAAGTATGGCTTCCCCGTGATACTGAAGATGGTCGAGGAGCGCAAGGCCTTCATCGACGAGTCGCTCAAGAAGGCCCACGAGGCCAACGAGCGCCTGGCCAACATCCAGAAAGAAGGAGAATCCATCTTGCAGGAGGCGCGTGATAAGCAGGCCCAGATTCTCAAGGAGGCTGCCCAGACACGCGACGCCATTGTGGAAAAGGCCCAAGACAAGGCTCGTAGCGAGGGTGCCCGTCTGCTGGACGAGGCCAAGGCCGCCATCGAGCAAGAGAAGAAGGCCGCCATAGCCGACATTCGTCAGCAGGTAGCCACGCTGAGCGTCGAGATTGCCGAGAAGGTTCTTCGCCAGAACCTCAAGGACGACAAGTCGCAGATGGATTTGATTGACCGTATGCTGGACGACGTTTCTGTGAAGTAAATTCAATTGTCCATTACTAACCAACAGCTGAATCAAGCGTATGGATATTGGAGTAATATCGGTAAGATATGCGAGGGCGCTGCTCAAGAGTGCCACCGAAGCAAAGCTCGAAACCTCGGTCTATCAGGACATGATGACGCTGGCCAAGAGCTACGCCGACGTGCCCGCCCTGCGCCAGACCATCGACAATCCCATGCTCTCCAAGGAAAAGAAGGAGGCACTGCTCACCGTGGCCTGCGGCGACGGGGCGTGCACGCTGACCAAGGTCTTCATAGCCCTGGTGCTCAAGGAAGACCGCGAGAACATGGTTCTGTTCATGGCCCACTCGTATGTCACCCTCTACCGCAAGCAAAAAAACGTCATCCGAGGCAAGCTCACCACCGCCGCCAAGGTCTCTGCCGACACAGAGCAGAAGATGAGGCGCATGGTAGAGAGCAAGACTAATGGCACTGTGGAGTTTGAGACCGAGGTGAACCCCGACATCATCGGCGGCTTCATCCTTGAGTACGACACCTTTCGCTTAGACGCAAGCGTGAAGTCGAAGCTCAACAACATTCTAAACACACTAATCAAGTAACTTTTGCAAACAATGTCAGATAAGATTAAACCAAGCGAAGTATCCCAGGTGCTGCTCGAACAGCTCAAGGGCATTCAGGACGCCGAGCAGTTCGACGAGGTGGGCACCGTGCTCACCGTGAGCGACGGCGTGGCCCGCATCTATGGCCTGCGCAATGCCGAGGCCAACGAGCTGCTGGAGTTCGAGAACGGCACCATGGCCATCGTGATGAACCTGGAGGAGGACAACGTGGGTTGCGTGCTCCTGGGCACCACGTCGGGCATCAAGGAGGGCATGGTGGTGAAGCGCACCAAGCGCATTGCCTCCATTCGCGTCAACGACAACATGCTCGGCCGAGTCATCAACCCCCTGGGCCAGGCTGTCGACGGCAAGGGCGACATCGACCTCACCGAAGCCTTTGAGATGCCACTCGACCGCAAGGCACCGGGCGTGATCTACCGCCAGCCGGTGAAAGAGCCGCTGCAGACCGGCCTGAAAGCCATCGACTCGATGATACCTATCGGGCGCGGACAGCGTGAGCTGATCATCGGCGACCGACAGACAGGCAAGACTGCCATCGCCGTGGATACCATCATCAACCAGAAGAGTTTCTATGAGGCTGGCAAGCCCGTGTACTGCATCTACGTAGCCATAGGCCAGAAAGCCTCTACCGTGGCCACGCTCGTGCAGACGCTCAAGGAGCACGGCGCCATGCCATACACCATCGTCGTGGCCGCTACGGCCGCCGACCCCGCTGCCATGCAGTACTATGCTCCCTTTGCCGGAGCTGCCATCGGCGAATACTTCCGCGACCGCGGACTCCCCGCCCTCGTGGTCTACGACGACCTGTCAAAGCAGGCCGTGGCCTACCGCGAAGTGTCGCTCATCCTGCGCCGCCCCTCTGGGCGCGAAGCCTATCCCGGCGACGTGTTCTACCTGCACAGCCGACTGCTGGAGCGCGCAGCCAAAATGAACGAGCAGCAGGAGGTGGCCGAGCAGATGAACGACCTGCCCGAGTGCATGAAAGGCCATGTGCGCGGCGGAGGCTCGCTCACCGCTCTGCCCATCATCGAGACGCAGGCTGGCGACGTGTCGGCATACATCCCGACAAACGTCATCTCCATCACCGACGGGCAGATATTCCTCGAAAGCGACCTCTTCAACCGGGGCTTCCGGCCTGCCATCAACGTGGGTATCTCGGTGTCGCGCGTCGGCGGCTCGGCACAGATTAAGTCGATGAAGAAGGTGGCCGGCACGCTCAAGATTGACCAGGCACAGTACCGCGAGCTGGAGGCCTTCTCCAAGTTCTCCAGCGACATGGACGCCGTGACAGCCATGACCCTCGACCGCGGCCGCAAGAACAACCAGCTGCTCATACAGCCACAGTACAGCCCCATGCCCGTAGGAGAGCAGGTGGCCATACTCTACTGCGGCGTACACGGCCTGATGCGCGAGGTGCCCATCGACAAGGTGCGCCAGTGCCAGACACAGTTCCTCGACAAGCTACGCTCCACGGCACCCGAGGTCATCGACACCCTCGCCGCAGGAAAGATTGACGACGAAACGACCGACAAGATAGAGGCGGTCATGGCCGACATCGCAGCAACATACAGGTAACACTCGTTGAGCCATTGGCCATCGGCTGCGCTCCAGCCAATGGCCAATGGCCAATAGTCAACAAACAAGAACTATGCCATCACTCAAAGAAATCAAGGGCCGCATAGCCTCGGTAAACAGTACACGCAAGATTACGTCGGCCATGAAGATGGTGGCCAGCTCAAAGCTGCACCACGCCCAGCAGGCCATACAGAACATGCTGCCCTACGAGACCCTGCTTGAGCACATTCTCAAGTCGTTTCTCGCAGCCGAGGCTGAGGCACAGACCATCTACGACCAGGAACGACCAGTGAAGCGCGTGGCACTCGTGGTGTTCTCAAGCAACTCGTCGCTCTGCGGAGGCTTCAACGCTAACATCATCAAGATGATGCAGCGCACAGTAGAAGCCTACACCGAGCAGCTGGGGCCGAACAGCGTTGAAGTGTATCCCATAGGACGCAAGGTGGCCGAGAAAGCGCGCAAGCTGGGCTACGACGTGCAGTGCGACTGCGCAGAGCTTATTGACCACCCCAACGTGCGCAAGTGCATAGACCTCGTCATAGAGCTGGCAACCAAGTTTGAAGAAGGAAGCATCGACCGCGTAGAGCTTATCTACCACCACTTCAAGAGTGCCGGCTCGCAGATACTGACCAACAAGACCTTCCTGCCCATCGACCTTGAAAGTGAGCTGGAGCGCGACCACGAGCGCGACCTCACCACCAACGTCGTAACCAAGAAGGCACAGGACTATCTCAAGAAAAAACGGTCAAAGAAGGTGAAGAAGGACGAGCACGGCAACGAGGTGACAGAACTCAACGACAACTTCATCGTAGAACCCGACATGACCACCGTGCTCACGGAGCTCATGCCCAAGATGGCCCACCTCATGCTCTACACCGCCCTGCTCGACAGCGTAGCCTCAGAGCACGCCGCCCGCATGGTGGCCATGCAGACGGCAACCGACAACGCCGACGAGCTGCTCAGGCAACTCAACCTGCAGTACAACAAGAGCCGCCAGCAGGCCATCACCTCAGAGCTGCTCGACATTGTGGGTGGCTCGGTCAACAACTAACCGCAGGGCCTGCCCACGGGCAGCATCCCCCACACAGACAGCCAGGAGGCAAGCGCCACCACAGCGTGGACCGCTTGCCTCCTGGCTTTCTGTTATGCCTCCCTACACGCTGCCCCACCCTGTCTGGGAACAGTCAATACTCCATAGGGATTAATCAGCCTGTGTGGACACAGTCCACTGCCTACTCCTCGATATGTACGAGCGAGGCAAGGAAGCTGGTGAGTGTCTCTGCGGGGTGATAGGAGAAATAGCGTGCCATGTGGCGGGAGCGTCGGAAGAGCGCCGGCGAATTGTCGTTTGGCGCAAAGAGGGCTTGGTCGCTGGCTGAGCGCCACTGCCCTCGCAGGTCTGAAAGCTCGTCGACCACTCGGTCGATGCTGGGAGCCGACTCGTCGGAAAGGAAAGGTATCACCTCGCGTTCCACGCCCATGGTCTGAGCAACCAGCTCGCCTATGAGCCGGGCTAAGTTGGTGAGCCTTAGCTTCTCTAACCAGCCATTGATACGCTCGCTTTCAGGCAGTGCCTTACGGCTGTTGAGCAGCACGGCCAGGTCGGCCAGCTGCTTGAGGGCTATGCCATCGGTAAGCAGGTAATGAGTGATGCGTACCAGGATGAGCAACAGGCTCAGCGAGGGTTGCACAGTCTCTATGCGCATACCATTGACCACCACGTAGGCCGGAGCACTGGAGTCGAGTTCTTGCTTTATGATATGGCGCAGCGCGCGATTGAGCGGTACAAAGCTGAAATGGCCCATCTGGTGGTGATGCTCCACGGTCACCCCCCGCCAGTAGTACTTTAGGTTTCCTGCCGAAGTTTCCTCCTGGTCGGTGCCGTTGCTTTCAGCCCAGTCGTCGGCAGCCTCGGCCAGCGTCTCATTGGGGAAATACAGGTCGATGTCGCCCGACGTGCGGTGAAGCGGCTGGGGATAGTAGGTGGCCAGAGCCTGGCCCTTGAACAGCAGGTGTCGCCAGTGCTGGTCGGCAAAGAGCCTCGACAGCTCGGAAAGCTGGAGATTGAGCCGCTGCCCTTGCTGCTCCACGGCCTTCACCGACTGCTGCCAGCGGTCCAGCTGGCTCTGAGGCATCTGCAGGAAGAACTGTCCGCTACAGACCTGAAGCCCGTCGCTGACGAGTGCCGTGATGCCGTGCATCACGGAAAGCTGGTAAAGGCGGTTCCACTTGGAAGCCGAGAGAGGCTCAAGCTGTTCCTGCTTCCCGAATACGCCCGCCCTGAGCAGGCGCAGAAGATTGCGTGTGGTGACATCCATGATTGTATAGGTAGAGGTTTGTAGGTTGGCGTTTCAGCCAGCAAAACTGGAGTGCGCGCCAACACGTGGTTAGCTATAGCGGCGGGGATAGCGCATGAGGATGGAGAGGATGAGTGCCAGGCCGATGGCCATGGGATAGTAGAGATAGGGAATGATAGCCACGGGCGAGATGGCCGCCAGTCCTGATGCCATGAGCAGCTGGGCACCGTAGGGCAGCAGCCCCTGGGTGAAGCACGATGCCGTGTCGAGTATGGAGGCAGCCTTGCGACTGTCTACGCCATAGCGCTGGCTTATCTGCTTGGCTATGCCGCCCACAGTGAGTATGGCCACGGTGTTGTTAGCCGTGCACAGGTCGACCAGTGCCACCAGGGCAGCTATCGACAGCTCGGCACCGCTCTTACTACTTACGTGGCGCGTGAGCCGGTGAATGATGTAGCGTATGCCACCGCCAGAGCGTATCAATTCGAGCATACCGCCGGCAAGCATGGTGATGATAATAAGCTCGCCCATGCCAGTAATACCCGTACCCATGGCTTGCAGCCAGTCGAAAAAGCCGTAGGCCCCCAAGTACATGCCAATGGCCCCGGTGAGCACCACGCCCACGGTGAGCACCACCATCACGTTCATGCCCAGCATGGCGCACACCAGCACCACGAGGTAAGGCACCACCTTGAGCCACTCTACTGGCTGCTTGCTGGGGGACACGTCGATGGACAAGCCCAAGAGCAGATAGACCGCCAGAACGACGATGGCAGCAGGCACGACGATGAAGAAGTTGACGCGGAACTTGTCGCTCAGGCAGCATCCCTGAGTCTGGGTGGCCATGATGGTGGTGTCGGAGATGAAGGAGAGGTTGTCGCCAAAGAAGGCTCCCCCCACCACCACGGCCACCAGCAGGGGCACGTCTATACCCGTTTGCTGGGCCACACCGGCGGCAATGGGTGTCAGTGCCACGATGGTGCCCACACTGGTGCCCACGCTGAGCGAAATGAAGCATGAGGCAATAAACAGCCCCGCCAACAGCATACTGCCAGGCAGCAGGGCCAGGGTGAGATTGACCGTAGCGTCGACACAGCCCATGACCTTGGCCGTGTGAGCAAAAGCTCCGGCCAACACAAAGATCCAGATCATGAGCATCATTTGCTCGCCAGAGGCTCCACGCGAGAACACGTTGATGCGCTTGCTGAGCGTAGCCATGCCTCCAGTGACTGCCACAGCAAAGACCGACGCGGCCATGAACGCCACAGTGATGGGCACCCTGTAGAAGTCGCCAGCAATGAGGCTGGTAACTAAGTAGAACACGACGAACACCGCGAGCGGCGACAAGGCGATCAGTCCTCTGGGCATGAGAAAGAGAGAAGATGAGGGATGAAGAGTGAGGGATGTGGCATACCCCCGTTCCTCACTCTTCTTCCTTCACTACAGAGTTACACCGTTCTTAAAGATGGAAATCTCACGATAGCCATTCTCCTCGTTGCGGGCTTTCTCGCCACTGGCCACACGGAGAATCTTGTCGATAAACTCGGGCAGGAGTTCCTTCATGGTGCGTCCCTCCACGAGCTGTCCGGCCGAGAAGTCAATCCAGTTGGGCTTGTTCTTGGCCAGCACAGGGTTGGTGGCTATCTTCATGGTAGGCACGAAGGTGCCGAAGGGCGTGCCGCGCCCGGTAGTGAAGAGCACCAAATGGCAGCCGCACGATGCCAGCGCCGTAGAAGCCACCAGGTCGTTGCCAGGAGCCGACAAGAGGTTGAGGCCAGTGGCCGTGAGCCTGTCGCCATACTCCATGACACCACTCACCGGTGCCTTTCCGCACTTCTGCGTGCAGCCCAGCGCCTTGTCCTCAAGAGTGGAGATGCCGCCGGCCTTGTTGCCAGGCGAGGGATTCTCTCCTACCGGCTCACCATGGGACAGGAAATACTCCTTGAAATTGTTTATCATCGACACGGTCTGGTTGAACAGCTCCTCAGTGCGGCAGCGGTTCATCAGTATGGTCTCTGCGCCAAACATTTCAGGCACCTCGGTGAGCACGCTCGTTCCTCCCTGGGCCACGAGCCAGTCGCTGAACTCACCCACCAGGGGATTGGCAGTGATGCCTGAGAAGCCGTCGCTACCGCCGCACTTCAATCCCACGCGCAGCTTGGACACGGGCACTTCCTGGCGCTCATCCTTACTGGCTATGGCATAAAGCTCGCGCAGCACCTCCATGCCAGCCTCCACCTCGTCGCCTTCCACCTTCTGCGTTACGAGCAGGCGTATGCGCTGGCGGTCGTAGTCGCCCAGCATGGCCATGAAGTCGTCGGGCTGATTGTTCTCGCAGCCCAGGCTCAGCACCAGCACTGCCCCGGCATTGGGATGGAGGCAGATGTCGCGCAGCACCTTGCGCGTGTTCTCGTGGTCCTCGGAGAGCTGCGAGCAACCGTAGTTGTGGTGCCAGGCGAAGATGCTGTCTACGCCCTGGCCACCCGTCTCCTGCGCGAGCTGCCTCACCAGCCGCTCTGCAATGCCGTTGACGCAGCCTACGGTGGGCACCACCCATATCTCGTTGCGCACGCCCACGTCGCCGTTCTTGCGCACGTAGCCCATGAAGGTACGATTCTCTTGCGCTATGTCGAGTTCCTTTCCCACAGGCTGATAAGTGTACTCCAGCGTACCTGAGAGGTTGGTCTTCAGGTTGTTCTCGTTCACCCAGTCGCCAGCCTTCAGGCTCTGCCTGGCATGACCTATGGGGTAGCCATACTTGATGATGTCCTCGCCCTCGTCCACGTCGCGGATGAGCACCTTGTGCCCAGCGGGCGTATCCTGGTTGAGCGTCACCTGAAGGCCATCCACATCGATGACCTCGCCCTTCTTCTTGGCTTGGAGACAAACGACCACGGTATCGGCCGGATTGATTTTCAGAAATGTTGCTTGTTCCATAATCTGTTCGTATTTGCTTTAGTAAAGTAATTTTTAAGTCAGCTATCCATTATAGGTACGCCGATAGAAGTCCACATTCTCGCGCGTAAGCAGCTCTATGGGCATGTAGTTCACGGGGGTGACCTTCTTCTTGAGCACGATGGCATCGAAGAGGGTCTCCACACAGGAGTAGCCCTGTCTATATGCGTGCTGGGCTATCAGGAATGAGATGCTGCCCTGGCGCACGCACTCCTCGTTCTTGGGCACCATGTCGTAGCCCATAATCTGTATGTCACGGCGGTTGGAGCGCAGTAGGAATTCGCCCACGAGGTGGGCCTTTGAGTTGAAGGTGATGCAGTGGTGCACCTGGGGGTGGTCGCTGAAGAACTGCTCCAGTATCTCGTCGTAACTCTCTCGCTGTCCGTCAAGTGGCAGGTTCACCTCGACGATGGCTATCTCTGGGAAATGGTCGCGCATGTAGTGTCGGAAGCCCGTCTCTCGGTTTTCCTGCTGCTTGGAGGCCACGTTACCGTCGCGCATCTGCTTCATAATCATGATTTCTTGCTCCTTGCTGGCAATGAGCATGAGCATTCGGGCGGCAAAATATCCGCTCTGGAAAGAGTCCTGCCCATAGAACGACAGGGGTCTGAGGTCGGGCATGTAGGAGTCGAGCAAGATGAAAGGTATCTGCTGTCGGTGCAGCTCGTCGGTGAAGGTCCGTGTCACGTCGAGCTTCGAAGGCACCACAATCACGCCGTCGGGTCTCTGCTTGATGCAGTCGGCAGTGGCTTTCTCAAAGGTTTTCAGGTCGAAGCGCTTGTAATAGATGAACTTCACGGAGATGCCAAAGTCGCGTCTACGCTCACAGGCTCCCATCGCGCCCTCCTCTATTTCCTCCCAATAGGCTTCCGACTCATGCTTGGGCAGCAGGCAGTAGAACGTGTAGGTCTTGTTGTAGGCCAGAGCCGAGGCGTACATGTTGGGCTGGTAGTCCATCTCCTCAAGAGCCTTGTTGACCTTTTCCAAGGCTTTCTTCGACACGTTGGGGCGCTTGTGGAGCACACGGTCCACCGTGCCCACGCTCACGCCGGCTCGTTCGGCTATATCCTTAATCCTTATCTTCTCGTTGGACATTGTTAGAAAACATTGTTCTTGCGTTCCTGAAATCAAAGACTTTATGCACTTAACCACCAGAAAGGTGGCCTAAAACAGCTGCAAAGTTACGAATAAGCGCGCAAACAACCAAAGGAAAATGCAAAATAAAGCTATAATTTCGCGTTTTCGTGCGCTATTTCATTTATTTTCTATAATTTTGCAGCCTGTTATGAAGACACCATCTATGAGACAAAGGATAATCTGCTACCTGGCAGCCATACTCATGGCCACAGGCAGCTTTGCACAAGGCGGAACCAAGTCGCCCTACAGCCAGTATGGCATCGGCGTGCTGAGCGACCAGTCGCAGGGCATGAGCCGCGGCATGAATGGCACGGGCATCGCCCTGCGCACAGGCAACGAGGTAAACACCCTCAACCCCGCCTCCTATTCAGCAGTCGACTCGCTGACCATGCTCTTCGACGCCGGCCTTACCGGGCAGTTCACCAACTTCAAGGAAGGCAACACCCGTAAAAACGGCTCGCTGGCCAGCTTCGAGTACCTGGTAGGCACGTTCCGGCTGTGGAAACACCTGGGCATGGCCCTGGGCGTGCTGCCCATGTCGAACGTGGGCTACTCCTACAGCTCGTCTACCTACGTCGACCAGGCCAATGGTTCCATCACCGAGACCTACAGCGGCTCCGGCGGCCTACACCAGGCCTTCGTCGGCATAGGATGGCGCCCCTTCAAGCCGCTCTCCATCGGTGTCAACGCCGCCTACCTCTGGGGCGACATCAACCGCTCGGTGGCCACCAGCTCAACGGCCTACATCAACTCGCTACAGAAACAATACTCCGTCAGCGTGAGCAACTACACCCTGGAGTTTGGGCTTCAGTGGGAGCAGCCCATAGGCAAGAAAGACCGCCTCACACTGGGAGCCACCTACGGGCTGGGGCACAAGCTCAAGGCCGACCCACAGTTGCTCATCATCAACACCAACACCGTGTCGAGCAAGACCGACACTGCCTCTTTCAAGATACGCAACGGCCTGGAGCTACCCATGAGTGTCGGCGCCGGCCTTTCCTACAACCACAACCAGCGCATACTGGTGGCTGTCGACGGCACGATGCAGCGCTGGGGAGCCATCTCGCTACCCCACTACAACAGCACCACCAACAGCTACGAGCTGACCGGTGGCCAGACCATGACCCGCTACAAAGGCAGCATAGGCGCGCAGTGGACTCCCAACCCCATGGGGCGCAGCTACTTCAGCCTCATTCGCTACCGCATAGGAGCTGGCTACGCTACACCTTATTATAAAATAAACCGCCACGACGGCCCATCGGAGCTAAGCCTCAGCGCAGGCTTTGGCATTCCCTTATTCAACAAGTGGAACGCACGCTCCTTTCTCAACATCAGCGGCCAGTGGATGCGCACCTCGGCCTCGGGCTTCATCACCGAGAATACTTTCCGCATCAATGTTGGACTGACCTTCAACGAGCGCTGGTTTGCCAAGTGGAGGGTGGAGTAACCCTTGACAATGACCGTGAACCATAGCATGAAAAACGCCATCCCCCTGCTACTCAGCCTGTGGCTGTGCCTGGCTTGCGAAGAGGCAGTGGAGCACACGGCTCCCGCCGTGCGCGAGCAGGACTCCGTGTCGGTGATGCGCTCATACGGTGTCAACACACTCATCAGCGACTCTGGTGTCATCAAATACCGCATCGTGACCGAGCAATGGGACGTGAACACCGTGAGGCAGCCCTCGCGCTGGGAATTTATGAAAGGAATATTCTTCGAGCAGTTCGACGAGAAATTCCACGTGGAGGGATACATACAGGCCGACACCGCCTGGTACTACGACCAGCAGAAGCTGTGGAAGCTGCGAGGCCGCGTGCGCATACGCAACGTCAACGGACTGGTCTACACCGGCGAAGAGCTCTACTGGGACGGCTTGCGCCATGAGTTCTACTCCTACGTCTTCTCAAGGCTGGTGACGCCGGAGCGCACCATGGAAGGCACCTACTTCAAGAGCGACGAGCGCATGACCCACTACACCGTGAGC
>Ga0247610_10003602_pt1 | contig 16882 bp, 11 predicted proteins | sample 174DNAGHGhighgp2_FD_193483 | JGI IMG/M metagenome (GOLD analysis project Ga0247610, IMG submission 193483) | Sheep rumen microbial communities from Palmerston North, Manawatu-Wanganui, New Zealand - 1742 DNA GHGhigh gp2 | ecosystem: Host-associated > Mammals > Digestive system > Stomach > Rumen... | reverse complement strand
ACCCGAAACGTCTGTTGATTGGTGACGACGAGCACGGATGGGACGATGAGGGCGTATTCAACCTCGAGGGCGGTTGCTATGCAAAGGTTATCAACCTCGACAAAGAGAGCGAGCCGGACATTTACAACGCTATCAAACGTAACGCACTCCTGGAGAACGTAACCGTTGACGCTAACGGCAAGATCGATTTCGCAGACAAGAGCGTTACCGAGAACACCCGTGTATCGTATCCTATCAACCACATTGAGAAGATCGTTCGCCCGATCTCTGCAGGTCCTGCAGCTAAGAACGTGATCTTCCTGAGCGCTGACGCCTTTGGCGTACTGCCTCCTGTTTCGATCCTGACTCCGGAGCAGACCAAGTACTACTTCCTGAGCGGATTTACCGCTAAGTTGGCAGGAACCGAGCGCGGTATCACCGAGCCGACTCCGACCTTCTCCGCTTGCTTCGGACAGGCATTCTTGGAGCTCCACCCGACCAAATACGCTGAGGAGCTCGTTAAGAAAATGGAGAAATCCGGTGCGAAAGCATATCTCGTTAACACCGGTTGGAACGGTACGGGCAAACGTATCTCCATCCGCGACACCCGTGGTATCATCGACGCTATCCTCGGTGGCGACATCCTGAACGCTCCGACGAAGAAGATCCCGTATTTCAATTTCGAGGTACCGACCGCTCTACCGGGCGTAGATCCTGCTATCCTTGATCCGCGTGACACCTATGCTGACGCAGCACAGTGGGAGGAGAAGGCAAAAGATCTCGCAGCCCGCTTCATTAAGAACTTCGACAAATATACGTCGAACGAAGCCGGCAAGGCACTCGTTGCAGCAGGTCCGCAACTCTAAGAAGTTTGAAGGTTTGAAAGTTTGAAAGTTTGGGCTTCACTTTGTTCGAATCGTTTCCAACAAACGCGAAGCGTCAAACTCCAAACAAAGACGAAGTCTCAAACAAAAATAAATCAGGCGCCCGAAAGGACGCCTGATTTACTTTGTTCCCGGTAGAAAGGATTAACCCGGATCCACATCGTTAATCACGTTCCGCCGAACGAGCAGCATCATCTGACAGACAATCGCTGGCATAATAGCGATGAAACTCGGGTAAAGGGTCGCAAAATAATCATCTGATATCTTCACGGCATAATAAATCATAATGAAATAATATGATCCGGCTATCAATGCCGTAAGGAATGAGATGATCAATCTACCTTGCCAACTGAAAAAACACAACGCGCACAAGATACATCCCCATAACATACCTTTGTAACAATAGTACAACCACTTGACGGACATCGTTTCCGTAACGGAAGAGATTTGGGTATCTATTTCCGTTTGGGTAACGACAAAAGTCTTTTGATCCATCGAAAAACTACGTACATAAATAATACCTTTGTCCTCCTGAAAAGAGAACACAGGTTTCCACTCTAACATCAATGCTGCGACGATAGCTACGATCATGTACGCCCATCGGCGATAAGCAGCACTCCAATTGATTCCTTCTGTTTCTTGTGTCATAATCGGCTGCAAAGTTACTACTTTTTTGCCATATACGCAAATTTTCAGCGAAAAACTCGCATTTTATTTGCGTATATCATTTTTTTTTTGTAATTTTGCGCACTTTTTGTGTGTCGTGCGCATATATACGCGCTACGCATATACGAAAACAATGCATATATATTAAATTAAAAAACAAATAAAAATCTATTATGCAAAACAAAGGACTTGTTAGAACATTGGCGGTGTGCCTTGTATTGGTATGCGCCTTTTATCTGTCGTTCTCTGTCGTAACGGGTATCCAAAACCGTAAGGCGAAAGAGTACGCAGAAACTCATGCAACGACGGAGAACGTGTACTTCGATTCGATTGCTACTAAGAAAATTTGGTTTGGTTACACGTTGAAAGAGTGCCGTGAGAAAGAGATCAACTTGGGTCTGGACCTCAAGGGAGGTATGAACGTGACCATGGAGGTTTCCGTTTCGGACATCTTGGATGTTCTCAGCGAGCACAACAACACCCCTCTGTACAAAGAGGCAATGGCATTGGCTAAGCAAAAACAGAAATCGAGCGGTGATGACTTCGTTTCGCTGTTTGTCGCTTCCTATAAAGAGGTAGCTGGTGACGATGCTCAATTAGCTCCGATCTTCTCCAACATGATGCTCAAAGAGAAGGTAACTTTGGCTTCCTCGAATGCAGAAGTGGAGAAAGTGCTCAAAGAGGAGGTAAATGCTGCTATCCAGACTTCGTTCAACGTACTCCGTACTCGTATCGACCGTTTCGGTGTTGTTCAGCCGAATATCCAACAATTGGATCAACCGGGTCGTATTTTGATTGAGCTCCCGGGTGTAAAGGAGCCCGAGCGTGTTCGTAAACTGCTCCAAGGTAGTGCAAACCTCGAGTTCTGGGAGACGTATGAGTTGGCAGAGTTGCTGCCGAAACTCGCGCAAATTAACCGTGAGTTTGCTGCGGCTGTTCCCCAAGAAGAGGAAGCAGAAGTTGTAGAGGAGGCTCCTGTAGCTGAGATTGCTGAAGAGGCTGCTCCGGCTGAGGAGAATGCGGAATTGGCTGCTTTGGTGGAGAACATGGCTGCTGATTCGGCTGCAGATGCAGCTGCTGATCAGGCTGCGCGTTTGGCTGAGTATAAGAAGCACAATCCGCTCTTCGGTATCCTCAATCCGTTCATCAATAGCGCTGGTCAAGCTGCACGCGGTCCGGTCGTTGGTATGGTACACTATGTTGATACCGCTAAGGTGAACGAGATGCTCACTTCCCAAACCGCTCGCGCTATTCTTCCGCCGGATGTACGTTTCCGTTGGACGGTTAAACCGGATTCGACCGGTTCGTACTACCAACTTGTTGCACTCAAAGCACGCCGTGACGGTCGCGCAAGCCTCGAGGGTGATGTAGTAACTGACGCTCGCGCTGAGTTCTCGCAATTCAATGCAAACGCAGAGGTTTCGATGACCATGAATACCGAAGGCGCTAGTAGGTGGAAAAACCTGACCGGTAGCAATATCGGTAAATCGGTAGCGATCGTTCTGGATGGTTATGTATATTCGTTCCCGACTGTACAGACGGAAATCGCCGGCGGTCGCAGCCAAATCACCGGTAACTTTACCGTAGATGAGGCAAAAGACTTGGCTAACACCCTGAAGTCCGGTAAGATGCCGGCTCCTGCACGTATCATCGAGGAGAGCGTGGTTGGTCCTTCGCTCGGTCGTGAGTCGATTGAGGCAGGTATGTGGTCCTTCGTACTCGGTTTCATCCTCATCCTGATCTATATGCTGTTCTACTACGGCATTATCCCGGGTCTGATTGCCGACTTTGCGTTGGTTTGTAACGTCTTCCTGCTCGTTGGTATTCTCGCTTCGTTCAATGCTGTATTGACTTTGCCGGGTATCGCCGGTATCGTCTTGACGATGGGTATGGCGGTGGATGCAAACGTGCTGATCTATGAGCGTATCCGTGAGGAACTTCGCGCTGGTAAGGCAATGCGCAAAGCAGTAGAGGACGGTTTCAAGGGCGCTATCTCGGCTATCGTGGATGCGAACGTTACTTCCTTCCTGACTGGTGCTATCCTGGCTATCTTCGGTACTGGTCCGATCAAGGGCTTCGCTGTTACTTACATGATCGGTATCATCTCTTCGTTCCTGACCGCAGTCTTCATCACCCGACTCTTGCTGGATGACTACTGCAAGCGTGACAACGCTAAAGAGTTGAGCTTTACCACGCCGATGATGAAGAACTTCCTCCAGAATATTCACTTCGATTTCGTCAATGCACGCAAGGTGGCTTACTGGATCTCCGGAGCTGTCATCGTTTTGGCATTGCTCGGTTTGGAACCCCACGTATTCAGCAGCCTGAAATTCGGTATCGATTTCTCCGGTGGACGTAACTACGTAGTTCGTTTCGATAAAAATGTCATCGATGCACAGAAGGCTGGCAAAGAAAACTTCTCGTTGCGTCAGGAGGTTTATGACAACTTGGAAGGCGTAATCGATACCAAAGAGTATTCGCTCAATGTGATTGCTTTCGGTAACGATGAGAACCAGGTTCGTATTTCTACCAACTACCTCATCCATGATGAGACCGCTGAGGCTGACGTAGCTGTTGACTCGCTGCTCTATCTCGGATGTAAGCCGTTCTTGGGCGAGGCTATCAGCTTTGATGATTTCCGTTCAACTGAGTCGAATGCAGAAGTAGGAATCATGTCGAGCCAGAAGGTAGGTCCGTCGATTGCAGATGACATCAAGACCAAATCGGTTTGGGCTATGTTGGCTGCTCTCGTTGTGATCTTCCTCTATATCTTGATCCGTTTCCGCAATTTCGCTTACTCGGTAGGTGCTATCGCTGCTTTGGCTCACGATACGATTATCATCCTCGGTTTGTACGCTCTACTCTGTCCGTTCATGCCGTTCTCTATGGAGATCGACCAGGCCTTCATCGCAGCCATCCTGACCGTTATTGGTTATTCTATCAACGATACCGTGGTCATCTTCGACCGTGTTCGTGAGTACAATACGCTCTATCCGAAACGCGAGAAGAAAGTGAATATCAACGATGCGTTGAACAATACCTTGAGCCGTACGTTCTCAACTTCTATGAGTACGTTCGTCGTCCTCTTGGCTATCTTCATCTTCGGTGGTGAGACGATCCAAGGTTTCGTATTCGCTCTCTTGATGGGTGTGATCATCGGTACTTATTCGTCTGTGTTCATCGCTTCGCCGATTGCTTATGATATTCAACAGGCTATGGCTAAGCGTACCGCTAAAAAAGCTGAGCAGAAATAAAATATGCAAAACGATTTTATAAAATACGCAGTTGCGCAAGGCCTTAACTCCATGCATGTGGAGAAGGTCTTGTCGCAAAGTGCGCATCAAGTTACCGATAGCGGTTATATTTCGCCTACTATTTTGGAGGAGCGTCAGTTGAACGTCACCCAGATGGATGTGTTCAGCCGCTTGATGATGGACCGTGTCATCTTCCTTGGGACTGAGGTAAACGACTACACGGCGAATGTCATCCAAGCCCAACTCCTTTATTTGGACTCCGTGGATAGCGAGCGCGATATCAATCTCTATCTCAATACCCCTGGCGGTTCGGTTTATGCCGGTCTCGGTATCTATGATACCATGCAGTTCGTCAAGGCGCGTGTAGCTACTATCTGCACGGGATTGGCAGCTTCTATGGGAGCGGTCTTGCTGGTTGCCGGTGAGAAAGGAATGCGTGCTGCTCTGCCGCATAGCCGCGTGATGATCCACCAGCCTTTAGGAGGGATCCAAGGACAGGCTTCGGATATAGAGATCACGGCTAAGGAGATTCTGAAACTCAAGGACGAACTCTATCAGATCATTTCCGATAAATCCGGCAAATCATTGGAGCAAATCCGTAAGGATGCTGACCGTGACCATTGGATGACTTCGGCTGAGGCTTTAGAGTACGGAATGATTGACAAAGTTTATACCAAAAAAGAGTAATGGCGCGTAAGAACGGAAATACATGCAGTTTCTGCGGTCGAACCATGCCTGAGATGTTCTCCGGCATGGATGTCGGCGTGCTTATTTGCAATGAGTGCATCGAACAGGGGCATAAGATGGTATTGACGATGGAGAAGAAAAAGGAAACGAATGATGGTTCCCTCTCTTTGTCGAACATGCCTACCCCCCAGCAGATCAAGGACTTCTTGGATCTCTATGTAATAGGCCAGGACGATGCCAAAAAATTCCTTTCGGTAGCGGTATATAACCATTACAAACGTGTGCTTCAGGAAATCAGCAATGACGACGTGGAGATAGAGAAGAGTAATATCCTGCTAGTGGGCTCCACCGGAACGGGTAAAACCCTTCTCGCTCGAACGATTGCCAAGATGCTCAAAGTGCCGTTCGCCATCGGCGATGCTACTGCGCTGACGCAAGCCGGATATGTGGGAGAAGATGTGGAATCCCTCCTCGTCCGGCTGCTCCAAGATGCGGACTATGATGTAGCGAAAGCTCAACGCGGTATCATCTTCATTGATGAGATAGATAAGATTGCCCGTAAATCGGAGAATATGTCTATCACGCGAGATGTCAGTGGGGAAGGCGTACAGCAAAGTCTTTTGAAGATGCTCGAGGGGTCGATTGTCAATGTCCCGCCTCAAGGGGGACGTAAACATCCCGACCAGGAACTCATTCATGTGGATACCAAAAATATCCTCTTTATCTGCGGAGGTGCCTTCGATGGTATTGAGCGAAAGATCTCGCAACGAATGAACACCCAAGTGGTCGGTTTTGCAGCTCAACAGCAGGCGGCTCAGGTGGATAAGAACAATTTGCTGCAATATATTGCGCCGCAAGATCTCAAGTCCTATGGTCTTATCCCTGAAATCATTGGTCGTCTTCCGGTTCTGACTTATCTGCAACCGCTTAACCGTGAAGCTTTGCGTAATATTCTCATCCAGCCTAAGAATGCGCTTACCAAGCAGTATAAGAAACTGATGGCTATGGATGGCGTGGAGCTTAAGTTTGATGAAGAAGCACTCGATTTTATCGTGGATAAAGCTTTGGAATACAAACTTGGCGCACGTGGTCTGAGAGGATTGATGGAATCGGTAATGACCGATCTGATGTTCGAACTACCGAGTCACAAACAGGTGGGCAAACAAACATCGTTCACGATTACCAAAGAATATGCCGCTCAAAAATTAGGCAACGAACGATTGGCACAATTAAAAAACGCGAGTTAACTCTCGCGTTTTTCACCTTTCACCTTTCACTTTTCACTTTTCACCTTCATCAGAATCCGCTGTATACTAATTCCAACTGCATCCCGTTCTTGGCGGATTTGATCTTCGTGGCAGACATCGTCTGTTGCTGCCGAACCGATGTTACGGCGGTTGCGGAAGTGGAAGTGGTGGTCGTTCCCACGGTTACCGGCACAAGGAGCATATTCAAAATCGAATCGCTGCTCGGATGACGCAGTTGATTGGTGATGAACGCAGATAAGTCGTAGGAATAGAAATAAACCGTATTGCCCACGGAGTCTTTCTCCTGAGTTAAAGTACCAAGGATAGCGCAAGTATCGGACGGCAACTCTTTATTATTGAAGAAACGATGCAGGCTTTGCTCCCGGATCAGCAGCATATAGTTCGATGGCTGCAACCAATCATTGCGTGTCAGCGAACTGCTTGAACCGGTAAAGACATTCTCCACGCTGACGCGGACTGCGGCTTTGTTCACATACGGCAGTTTGGAGTAGTTCGAGTCCACGCGCATTTGGGCGTTGATGGAATCCGCTATTCGTGCTATCGGAAAACTCATACGCGTGTACGCACCCGCGGGCGCGATAATATAATTATAGGTGTCGGAGTCTTTCTGCAACTCGGTTATCCATTCCGCTTTGTCACGATAGCTCAGATGATTCACCGTACGTACTTCCGAGTTGGCGTAGAAGGCTTTCATGTCATTCACAATCGTATCACGCCCGGCTTTTTTGTACGAAAAATGGTAGTACACACCTAATGCGATATCGGATACATTGAGCATGGTGGACGAGCCGAAAGAAGTCTCAATCAATAGTCCTTTGAATACTTCATTGAATGCTTCCTGGCTCTCAAAGGATTGAATAGAAGCGAAATAGCGCATAAAATCATCATTCACGCGCATACGTACCATCGGGATATAATTGCCTTGAATATTGCGTACCGAATCTAATTTCTCCGATGCCAATACAATACGCCGGTTGCTCAAAATACTCTTGTTCCGCGAGCAATAGTCCGATACATTCAGGTCGGTAGGGTAGGTACTTGAATAGCGGAATGTCTTCCGGTCCATCATGTACGCGTTCACGGCCAATGGCGAATGGTCATCGCCCACCCAGCTGGAGTAGTACATGAATAAGCAAATCGAATCTACCGAATCCACGGTAAATCCTTCCGGATAATGATATCCTTCAGGGCATGCTAATTGAGTCAAAATGGAGGCGCGTAGTAATCCGTAATCGGTCTCCAATTCGCCCAATAGGAATGAATCCGCCTGAGAAATGATTGCATCGCAACTGTCTATACGCGAATGAAAAGGAAACGTGTCTGCTAACACGATGATTGCATCACGCTCATCCAACACCGATTGTCCGGTATTGGTTACATCATCTTTGCATCCCGTCCAAGAGCATGCAATACTAAAAAGAAGAATTATCAACAACCACTGCTTACGCATTCTCTCCTATTCCCTTCGACAATAATTCTTGGTAAAAATCCCACTGACGTTTGCAAGCTCCATTCAAATCTTCCGTCTCTGCATACGGCAGTATCGGCTTGCCCTTCGTCTCGGCATAATTCACCACCCTCTGATTCACTTTCGGCGTTGTAAAGACGATTGCGTCCGAGAAATCCACGGCTAAACGCATCAACTCCTCGTAGCCTACCGGGAAACCGGCTATCGAACGAACATCCGTATTGCTGATACCATTGATGCGCAATTTGTCCGCAAACTTCGTCGGGAAAGGCGTGGTATATTCCTCGTCGTTGAGTGAGAGCACAATCTTCGCGTTCGCAAAGAAGGGCTCGTCGTTGAACGCACGCTTCAAATACAAGGGTGCAAGCGCACTCATCCAGCCCGAACAAACGATAATATCCGGTGTCCAACGCAATTTCTTCACGGTCTCAATCACGCCGCGAGCGTAAAATATAACACGGTCGTCATTATCCGCATATTCCACTCCATGATCGTCCTTGACACCCTTACGGCGATGGAAAAGATCATCATTATCGATGAAATAGATTTGGATGCGGGCGGATTGGATAGAGGCCACTTTGATCAGCAAGGGATGATCGGCATCCTCGATGATCAAGTTCATTCCCGACAGACGGATTACTTCGTGCAACTGATTGCGTCGCTCGTTGATCTCGCCGAACTTGGGCATAAACGTCCGGGTCTCAAAACCATGCCCTTGGAAGTACTCTGGCAACTGGCGGTTAAAGAGGCGTGTCGGCGTCTCTTCCGCAAGGTATGGATATATCTCCTGAGAGATAAAAAGGATACGTTTCGGCTCTTTCATAGGCATGAGTACATTTTTTCGCACTGCAAAATTACAAAAAAAAAATGATATATGCAAAAAAAAATCAATTTTTATGCGATTTTGCTTGCAAAATACGGAAATTTTCACTATCTTTGCACGTTTTTTTGAAAAATAGACATCATTTAGAGCTAATTAATATGCAAATTATTACTACAAAACAAGAATTGCAGGCGGTGGTAAAAGCTTGCAAAACAACCAACAAATCAATCGGTTTGGTCCCTACTATGGGCGCTTTGCATGAGGGGCACGCTTCGCTCGTAAGACGCGCGGTAAATGAAAATAATGTGTGCTTCGTCTCCGTCTTTGTCAACCCGACTCAGTTTAACAACAAGGAGGATTTGGCAAAGTACCCGCGCAATATAGTTCGCGATGCGGAATTGCTGGAGAAAATTGGAGCGGATTTTGTATTTGCTCCTAAGCCCGAAGAAATGTATTCCGCCGAGGAAATGAATACTACCTTCGAATTTGACTTTGACGGTCTGGACAAAGTCATGGAAGGCAAAATGCGCCCCGGACATTTTAATGGAGTGGTACAAGTAGTGAGCCGTTTATTCTATCTCATTCAGCCCGATAAAGCTTATTTTGGAGAGAAAGATTTTCAGCAACTTGCTATCATCCATCACATGGTTGAACGCAGTTCGATGGCAGGTACATTTGGCAAACTGCAAGTCATTGATTGTCCGATCGTACGGGAAGCATCAGGACTGGCGCTTTCCAGCCGAAACGAACGTCTTTCCGAAGAGGAGAAAAAGACTGCGCTGGGAATCTCCAAAACGCTTTTTGATTCCTTGAAATGGGCAAAAGAGCCGAACGCAACCGTGCAAGCTGTTCAACAACGTGTCATCGACACCATCAATGCCATCGACGGATTGGAAGTAGAGTACTACGAAATCGTTGATCAAACAACCCTTTTGCCTACCGAAACCTTCGATCATGCCATCGGTTGTGTCACGGTTTATTGCGGACCGGTTAGATTGATTGATAACATCAAATACGAAGACTAATCAAGAGCATACTAAGAGCCTATTAAGTAAGGGGTATCCTAGACCATTCCCGTGATCATACCGCGACCAGATGAGGATCATTACGGACACATACATACCATTTCTACTTGAAGCCGTTCGAAAAGAATGGCCTCAAGTGGAAATTCTTTCGTTAAAACCGGAGGAAATTGATGCGGATTCGGTCAAGGATGCCGATGTGCTTGTTCTTCGTACACGTACGCGCGTGAATGAAGCTTTATTGGCCGGTTCGCGTGTGCGTTTGGTTTGTACCGCCACCATCGGTTATGACCACATCGATACCGATTGGTGTACCGCAAACGGCATTCGTTGGATGTCCTGCCCCGGTTGCAACGCCCAAGCCGTATGCAACTATATCGAGGAAGCAATAGAAGAAACAATCTCCAATCTCCAATCTCAAATCTCCAATCTCCAATCTCCCACAATCGGCATTGTGGGAGTCGGGCATGTCGGTTCGCTCGTAGCGAAGATGGCAGAGCGGAAAGGAATGAAAATTCTCCTCAATGATCCCCCGAAAGGAATAGGCGTTTCTCTCGATGAAATCGCTCGAAATTGCGACATCATCACCTTCCATGTGCCGTTAATTCTTCCCCCGCTTCATGGGGGGATTGAGGGGAACTTCACTTACCATTTATGCGATGAATCGTTTTTATCCCGCTGCAAACCCGATGCGATCATCATCAATGCGGCGCGAGGTGGAGTAGTGGATGAACAAGCACTTTTGCATAGCGGTCATCCGTTTATTCTGGATACATGGGAAAACGAACCGAATCTGAATCCTGCGGTTTTAGCAAAAGCCGAACGCGCTTCCATGCACATTGCCGGTTATTCGGTAGAGGGTAAGCGAAATGCGTCTCAAATGTGTCTCAACGCCATTGCCGAGGAGTTTGACCTTCCACTGATTGATATATCTGAATCTCCCTATTCATCGGAAAAAATTGGAGACTCGGCACCTGGATGGCTGTCCCGAATCTCCAATTCTCTAAAAGCAAATCCTGCTAATTTTGAACTTCTGCGCAAATCTTATCTACTGCGCGAAGAATAGGTTCAATTGATGGCGCTTCTCCGACTGCCTCGATCATCCATTGTTTGGGTGTCAAGCGACCTAAACGATAGATCCGTGCGTACTCATTGGCAAACTCTTGCTGCGTCTTGCATTGTGCCAAATGCTCTTCTAATTGATATTGAACGATGTGCCCGAGCGGGTAGTTCGGCAGGTACATCGGAGCATTCACCATGTGGCTGTAAATGCCTAATAAAATACAATCATGTTCGCCTAAAACGGGTTCGTAATATTCATTCCATATCTCTTTGGCAATCGTTTGCGTAGCCTCGCATAGTTCTTTCGGGGTTGCATCCGGATGACTGTAAATCCATCTCCACATGCTCATATCCACCAGACTCACGCCCATGATCTCGTACATCGACCAGAACTGATCAAGCACTTCGTCTGAACTGATAGCTGAATGCTGATGGCTGACGGCTGAAGGCAGCAGCTGCAAATCGCGGTGCTGCCATAGGAAAGCGGATGCTTCCGTATAAGCCGTATTAGGCACACCGGAAAGCATGTAATAATCAATGAAATACATATCCAATACCTGCTCTACGCAATGTCCAAATTCATGTACGGCTATGTTATACCCTTTGTAATCCATTCCCCCGGCAGGAATACGAGTACGCAATCGAGCATCCTCTTTGCGCCCTAAACACGGCCATGCGTGTCCCGATCCGCGAGCAGGTTCAACTACGATATGACGGGCTATATTTCGTGCATCTTCGGAATAAAATCCCATCTTGGTCAGTAATCGCGGCATATCCGCCGCAAAAGCATTCGCATCCGGATAGAGTGCCTTGGTTTGTGCTGTCAATTCATCTTCATTATAGTTTGAACGGGCTTTGAATCCGTCGTACCAGATATCGTACGGACGCAACTCTCTCCCCAAACGCTCGCGGATGATAGATGCTACTTGTGCTACCTGTTCCGAGCCAATCAACGCACGGAAAAGACTATCCAACTCTTCTGCCGGAATCTCTACTCCTTCTTCAAAATTGCGAATGATACCTGTCGGGGAGGAAGGGCAATATGAATCTTCTGCAAAGTAAGCATGAGCAATCTCTAAAATCTTCGCATAGCGCGTGTAGGGTTCGGATGCTACGGAACGCTCAGACACCTCCGAATAAGGCTTCCAAATGTAGTCTGGATTATTGATGGCTTCTTGCGGAATTGTCTGATCTACAATACGTTGCATTACTTGATAGATCATTTCTTGTTTCTCACGATTATGGCCTCGGGATTCCAAATTATCGGATTGATAGAGTGCTTTGAGTTCATCGCGTAAGTTCCAATGGCTGAGAAGAACTTTGTCCGCATTCCATAGTTGTCGATCGTCGTTGGTACGTAGATTGCCCATATAAATATTATAGTCGGCAATATAATTTTCTCCGTCGGAAAGCGCTTGCGCCATGCGGGCATTCACTTGTGCCGGCACGCGGGTAGTAAAAATGTCTCCCATACGCGCCATAGCCCATTGTTGACGATTCCATTCTTTGCCAAGTGCATTTTTCTGCTCCAAAGTATAATGGGGGAAGTTGATAATGGTGATGAACGCTAATTTGTTAGCGAACATATCATCGGAGAAATGCGCTAAAGGACTATAACCGGACATAATCCAATCCGGTGCCTGCGGATCTGCCGAATTGGTCAGTTGGGTCGGTTTGAGCAAATCAACCGTCAGCATATCGGCTGACTGATAAACGTTCTCAAAAATACGGCTGAGCGATTCGAATAACGCTACACGCTCGCTGTCCGTGGTGCAATAATAGTCTTGCACCAGTTGGTCAAACTCGGATTGAGAACCATCTTGCTCTGTCCATAAAGCAGCGGCTTGTTGAACGCCAAGAGGTGCAGATTCGTCCGATTTAATCGGACTTTTTGGGGTGCATGAGGCTAACATAATTAAGCCAAGTAAAAGGTGTTGAACTTTCATAAAAATATATTTTTGCGTTGCAAAAGTACAATTTTTTTTGCACATATGCAAATTTTTTTGTAATTTTGCAGCCGATTTCGTTAAAAACTTCAATGGTAAACGATTAAAGATATTAGATAGATGGCAAATTTTCAGAAATTGACTCCTCGTGGAGAGGATTATTCGAAATGGTACAACGAGCTGGTTGTGAAAGCTGATTTGGCAGAGCAGAGTGCAGTTCGCGGATGTATGGTAATTAAACCTTATGGCTACGCTATTTGGGAAACGATTCAAGCGGAACTCGATCGCCGCTTTAAGGAAAAAGGGGTGAAAAATGCCTATTTCCCGCTTTTGATCCCCAAATCGTTCTTGAGTCGCGAGGCTGAGCACGTAGAGGGTTTTGCCAAAGAGTGCGCCGTGGTAACGCACCATCGTCTCATGAACGATCCGAACGGAAAAGGGGTCGTAGTAGATCCGCAGGCTAAATTGGAGGAAGAACTCATCATTCGTCCGACTTCGGAGACCATTATTTGGAGCACGTATAAAAACTGGATCTCATCCTATCGTGATCTGCCCATTTTGTGCAACCAGTGGTGCAATGTAATGCGTTGGGAGATGCGTACCCGTCTCTTCTTGCGTACTGCTGAGTTCTTATGGCAAGAGGGACATACTGCGCATGCCACCAAAGAGGAAGCGGAGGATTATGCACGCCAAATGTTGGATGTGTATGCAGATTTTGCGGAGAACGTAATGGCGATTCCTGTTGTGAAAGGTGTTAAGAGCCCGAACGAGCGTTTCGCAGGAGCTCTCAATACGTATTGTATTGAAGCCATGATGCAGGATGGTAAGGCACTACAAGCAGGTACCAGCCACTTCTTGGGACAGAATTTCGCCAAGAGTTTCGATGTCCAGTTCCTCAATAAGGAGAATAAATACGAGTATGTTTGGGCTACCAGTTGGGGCGTTTCGACTCGTCTGATGGGTGCGCTGATAATGACGCACTCCGATGATAATGGTCTTGTCCTCCCGCCGCATTTGGCGCCGACCCAAGTGGTGATCGTTCCGATTTTCAAGAAACAGGAAGATCTCGACAAACTGCTCGTCAAGTTGAACCCGATTGCGGACGAATTGAAGGCATTGGGTATCCGCGTCAAAGTGGACACCGATGAGAAATACACGCCGGGATATAAGTTCGCAGATTATGAGTTGAAAGGTGTACCGGTTCGTTTGGCTATGGGTGGTCGTGATTTGGAGAACGGCACGATCGAAATAGCACGACGTGATACGCAGACCAAAGAGACGATTTCTATCGATGGAATCGTGGAAATTGTGAAAAATCTGCTTGAGGAAATTCAAAAGAACCTACTCCAAAAAGCACTCGATTTCCGTATCGCCAACACCCGTGAGGTGAATAGCTACGAAGAGTTCAAAGAGGAACTCAAAAAAGGCGGTTTCATCCTCGCTCATTGGGATGGTACGCCCGAGACGGAGCAACGCATCAAGGACGAAACGAAAGCAACGATTCGTTGCATCCCCTTGGCTGATCTGCCGGGACATCACAGCGAACCCGGAACCTGTATGGTAACGGGTAAACCCTCCGCAGGGCGTGTCGTCTTTGCACTCAATTATTAATTATTTATATAGTTGACGAGTTAGACGAGTATGACTAGACGGACTAGTTATATTATCGCAACCCTTCTCCTCTTTTCCCTCTCCCTTGAGGGAAGAGCCGGAGAGGGGTTTTCTCGTAACTATATGGACTCCTGTATGATCCGTATTGAAAACGGCGACACGCTTTATATGGCGTGGTTGCATGAAGTATGGGTCTATCCCCCGATGAGGTTTAAGAATAAGAGACAGGAGAAATTCTATTGGAAAACCGTGCGGGACGTAAAAAAATGTCTGCCTTATGCAAAGATGATTACCGCCGATATGGCTTATGCGGATGCGGAGTTGGCGAAACTGCCGGATGATAAATCCCGCCGTAAATGGTGGAAGAGCTATGAGAAATACCTTTTCAAAAAATACGAGAAGGATTTTCGGGGTATGTATGCGAGTCAGGGCATGATGCTCATGAAATTGATGGACCGAGAAACGGACAGAACCAGCTATGATCTGATCAAGCAATACAAAGGAAAAGCAAGTGCCAATTGGTGGCAGTTTGTAGCCAAACTATTCAAAAACGATCTCAAAGAGGAGTATGATGCTACCGATAAAGATCGTATCACAGAGCGTGTCATCAATCTGGTCGAAGCCGGACAATTATAAGTTATAAATCCCCACTAATCGGCTTACCCACGGCTGGTATAGGTGTCCATACGAATAATCCCCAAAAAGGCAAAATGCTTAAAAAGGAGTCGAAAAATTTGCGTATATCGAAATTTTGTTGTACCTTTGCACTCGCAAAGGTGATGCAATGAAAATAAACGATCCTAAAATAGAGAATCCTATCCTGAAATTGGTGGGCGAAACAGCCGATCAATTGGGTTTGGAATGTTATGTCATCGGCGGATGGGTACGAGACTTGTTTTTGCATCGGGAAAGCAACGATATTGATGTAGTCGTCGTCGGATCGGGGATTACGCTTGCTGAAGCGGTTGCGCAACGCCTTGGTAAAAAAGCCCACCTCTCGGTTTTTAAAACCTACGGAACGGCGCAAGTAAAGCGCGGAGAGTTAGAGTTGGAGTTCGTCGGAGCGCGCAAGGAGAGTTATACGCGGGATAGCCGGAATCCGATCGTGGAGAATGGCACATTAGAGGAAGACCAAAATAGACGGGATTTCACAATCAACGCAATGGCAATCTGTTTGAACCAATCGCGTTATGGCGAATTGCTGGATCCGTTTGATGGAACCGGCGATTTGGAGGAGTGTATGATCCGAACTCCGTTGGATCCCGACATTACTTTCTCGGACGATCCGCTGCGAATGATGCGTGCTATCCGTTTCGCTACACAATTGGGATTCTTTCTGGATGGCGAAACATTCGATGCCATCGCACGAAACCGCGAACGAATCAGTATTATAACCAAAGAACGAATCGCGGAGGAACTGCATAAGATCATGCTGAGCAGACGTCCTTCGGAGGGATTTATATTATTGGACAAAACGGGACTGTTACCGCTTATCTTTCCTGAGTTGATGACCTTGAAGGGGATTGAGGTAAAAGACGGTCGCGGGCATAAGGATGTGTTCTACCATACGCTCAAGGTCCTTGACAATGTAGCGGAATTGCAAAGATCTCAAACTTCTGATTCCAAATCACAAATAGACCCCACGGGACTTTGGCTTCGCTGGGCTGCCCTGCTGCACGATATCGGCAAACCGAAAAGCAAAGCTTGGGATCCGCAGGCAGGATGGACATTCAGAAACCATAATTATATAGGAGCAAAGATGGTTCCGAAGATCTTTGCGAGAATGAAACTGCCGCTCAATGAGAAAATGGAGTATGTGAAGAAGATGGTGGACTTGCACATGCGCCCGATCAATCTCATCGAAGATACCGTCACCGACTCCGCTGTACGGCGTCTGCTTTTCGAGGCGGGGGACGATATAGACGACCTGATGCTGCTGTGCGATGCGGACATTACCAGCCGTAATGAAGAGAAAAAAGCCCGATTTCATCGGAACTATCAGCTCGTCCGGGAGAAGATGGTGGAGCTTGAAAAGCGTGACCGAATCCGTAACTTCCAACCGCCGGTTAAGGGCGATGAAATCATGGAAATCCTCCATTTGGAACCCTGCTCGACGGTGGGAGAATTGAAGATGGCGATCAAAGATGCTATTTTGGACGGAATCATCCCGAATGAGTACGAACCCGCCAAAGCGTACCTTATGCAACTGGCA
>Ga0247610_10003601_pt1 | contig 16884 bp, 35 predicted proteins | sample 174DNAGHGhighgp2_FD_193483 | JGI IMG/M metagenome (GOLD analysis project Ga0247610, IMG submission 193483) | Sheep rumen microbial communities from Palmerston North, Manawatu-Wanganui, New Zealand - 1742 DNA GHGhigh gp2 | ecosystem: Host-associated > Mammals > Digestive system > Stomach > Rumen... | reverse complement strand
GCAGATCCAACTTTTATAATTTTTTACTATTTTTTATTGGATCTTCCAAGAGAGTGTATATTTTTAGCTTATATTCTTGATTGAAAAAGTAGTTATTTTATTTAATATTTTTTTAAGTCCTCCACGAAGCCAGTCAAAAGGGGGGGGGTGGTGTTTTTTGCACGATGGGTGTCAACCATTTTTTTGCACGAAGCTTGTTAAAAATGTTTTCTGCACGAAGCTTGTCAAATGATAATGGGGTGGATTTTTTTTGGCACGATGGTTGTCAATGGGGGTTCTTGCACGATGGGGTGCTAAAAAAGAGGGGATATGGAGTTGAATAGTTGCCTTTTCTGTGTGATTCTTTTGTTAGAAGTTTGGTTTTTCTGTAAGTGGTGGGGTTTTTCAATGCTTGTTTTTATTAGGAGGTATAAGGATTAAGGCAATGCATCTGAAAAGTAGTGTTATTCTTGATTGAAGATGTAATATGTTTAAAGTGTTGTTGAAAAATAGGGGTTTGTTGCACTTTTGATGTAGTGCAACTAGTAATAAAATTTTAGAATTTGATATCTGATGGTTTCAGAGCATATTCTCCGATATATTCCTTGAAGATATTTGCAACCATCTCGGCATCTTTCCTATCATGGTAATTGTACCCTAAACTGAATTGTGGGGTGAAATTACATTTGTCATTGTTGTCATAGACTCTTGCATAGATGAAGTTATCTCCTCTCTTGTGGAGTTCTGTTCCATCTTTGAGTCTTGGGCTTTCCACCCATATTCTGATTTTTTCTCCTTGATGGTGGTCATCAAGGTATTTTTTGAAGTCTTTTTTATCTTTGAATGTTTTCATTTTCTTACCTCGTTTTTTTGTGAAATTCTAGGATTCATTTTTAAATCTGAAATCGAAATTTAAATCCAATTCTCGGAAACTTTTCCAGTTTTCGGAAATCGATTTTAGAATCTGAAACTGAAATTAGAATCCAAAACTCGGAAATTAAATCAGATTTCGGAAACTCATTTTCAAATCTATTGATTGGAAATTAAATAAGTTTTTGGGAATCCATTTTTGGTTCTATGATTGGAAGATAGTTTTTGATTTTGGGAAATTATCTGAATCGTGGGGCATTATTTTTGGGATTGAAGAAATTCTGTTCTTTTTCCACGATTCATTTTTGGTTCTAGTATAGGTTTTCTATTTGTGGTACTGGGATTATCAGCACATCCAGTCCTGCTAGTTCTAATGGCAGGTATGCTCTGCCGATGTTTTTAGCTTTTTTGATTGTTTTTTTAATGATTAGGTCGGTTTCTATTGTGAGTTCGTATTCGTGGGTTTCATTGTTTAAGCTTTTTTCAATGAGTCTGTCGGTCATACTTAATTGCATTGGTATGATGCAGACTTCTCTGTTGATCCATTCAGGGTTTGTGTATACTACTGATGATTTTACTGTTGTTGGTTTGACTCTTCTGAATTCGTATTCTTTGAAACTTATTTTTACTTCTATTGTTGTCAAGTTTTTTCCTCCTTTGGTAATTATTTGTTTTTTGGTTTTATATTTTTATTGGTTACTAACTTCGTTTTAATTTATTATTAAGTAGTAGTTTTCTCTGTCTATTGTTCTTCTGTTGTCATCTTTACAATCCCATATCCATTGCAGGAATTGAGTGTCTTCTGCCCAGTTTTGGATCAATTGGTGGTATTGCATATGTTCCTCTTCTGCGAAGTCGAATGGGTTTTTTGGCAGGTTGGTGGTGGTAAAGCCTTGGTGGTCATAGTAGCCGATTTCAGGCTCATCATCATCGATTGTTGTGATGTCCACATATCCTTTGAGGGTTATTTGACTGTTTTCGGTGCTTACAATTTCAAATTCTACATATTCGGTCATTTTATCACTTCGTTTTAGTATTTTGTACTACTTATTGGTAGTTAATATTAGTTAGTAATTCATACTATATAAATGTTTCGTAGTGAATTGTGAAAAAAAGAGAAAAATTCATTTTTATTTTCATATCAGCCACTTCACAGTAGTTTCATTATTATCCACCTGATTATCCCATATGAACCAAGCATAGCAGATGGCACTACTTTTAATAGTGTCCTTATTATTTGGGTAGCATTTTATCCTTTTTACGAATGGACAGATTAGTATGGGTGGGTCTTTTTTGAAGATGTTCTCGTATCTTTTGATGGTTTCTATGGTTTGTATTCTTGCGAAGATGTAGGATTTGTGGGTTGCTAATTGGTTTTGGTGGGGTATCCATTTGTTGATCTGGTTGTATGGTGGGTTGGTTATGATGTTTCCCCTGAATTTTGTTTTGCATTTTAGGAAGTCTATTCCAGTTGTGGCTTCAGGGTATCCGTAATCGTATAGGTCAGTTTCTAGTTCCACTTTGTATCCTAATCGTTTTAGTTCTTTGCTTAAATTCCCCCCCCTACTGCACATTCCCAGTATGGGGTGTTTTTGTCTAGTAGGTGGTGTTTGTGGAGGAGGGTTATGGCTTGTGGGCTTGTTGCATAGTAGTCATTAGTGGTTCTTTCTGTTTTACTATGACTTGATGAGCCAATATTTGCATAAACACCTCGTTTATCATTTTTCATATGTTATCAGTTCCTATTTCCATTCTTGTACTCTTCCCAAGTCCTTGTTTTGAATATTATCTTGTTGTTGCACCATCTTGCGATGTTTTTTTGGTATCTGTCGAATTTGTTATAGGGCATCACGAATGGATGAATCTTGTAATCCTCCATAGGTGCATTATTCTTTGTAAGTCTTCTTCTTCTGTACTCCAGTAACCAACAAGGACATAGCACATTATCTTGTAGGGCTTGATATATTCCAGTAGATGTTCTATTTTGTCATCTAGATTGTCCTTGGGATTATCCCAAGCAATCTTAATCGCTTTCTGATGCTTGAGTTCTTGTAATGCTACCCCTTGCTCATCATTGAATAATCGGATGTCGATGCCTTGCAGGTCAACTTTCTGATTCCATTCTAGTAGCTGGTCTACTGCACTCTGCCAGTTTGGATTAGCGAAGAAATTGTTGTCTTGGACTTGAATCCACTTTCCATTCGGATTCAAATTCTTCGGTTCAACAGAATGAATATATCCCTCTTTTTGTCTGACTACACAGAATGGGCAGTTTCTTATGCATCCTCTACTGAACCAAACTATGCTGAAATCACAATTTGGGTATAAGCTCCAATCATAATTGCAATCTTCAATCTCCCTTGGTAGTCTTGATGTTATATTGAACCCAGTTCCCCCAGTTATCATATCAGGGGTTACATAACCCTTGTCGGTGAAATCGAATAATGAAAAGGCATAGATCTTATCGTAAGTATTGTGGTACAATGGGGAGTACATTTCTATTCCATTACCTCTCTCTCTCTCATAGGTGGATACTTGCATCATTGCAGTATTGACAATTTTTGGTTCTAGATTATATAATCCGATTTTCATTGGTACATCACCTCATTTGTGATGGTTTCTTCGGTTGGTGGTTCTAGGTCTTGTTGGTAGATTATTTCTATACTGGATAGGTTTTCTTTGGGTATTATTTTGGCTCGTTCAAATCCATCAGGGTCGGTTACTGCTATTGTGAGCAGGTCATCGGTTTCATCCAAGATAAAGGAATAAGGGTAGATGGTGTCATCAAGTAAGTATACATTTACTGGCACATCATCTATGCTACTGACTTTTATTCCCTGTGTGATGACTGCATCCAGTACTGCTTTAATTAGTTGCATATAACTCAATTATTTGGGTGAGTAGGTTTATTACTTCGTTCTGTTTCTGTATTGTTTTTTCCAGTATTGCTTTCTGTGTCTTCGTTTCTCCTATTATTTGGCATAGTCTTTCATCTTCTTGGTACATTTCTTTGAGTTCTGTTTCTAGGTTTGTGATTTTTTCTTGTAAATCTATGATTGTTTCAGCCATTTTACTCCTCTTTCCAGTTTATCTTATCGGATTCATACATTGTCACATTCTTATTCAAATCCTTGTCCACTTCTACTCGTAAGAATGCCTCTGGGCTTGGTGAGAGTAGCATATTACTTGCATAGCTATTTTCGTATCGTAAGAAGTGTCCAGTTAGGCAGAATAATCGGCGATAATAACCAATGTTTGGCTTGTAATAGACTTGCTCGATTGCTCCACACCTATGCAAATGCCCCATAAAATTGATATCTGCCTCTATGAAGCTCATATCTCGTTGTATCTTACCTAATGCTAAATGTTGTAGTTTACTGCTACCTTTACCGTGGGCAAGGTAGATAGACAGTTTCCTATCATTAACTAATAGAGTATCATAAATACTATTATTGTATGGAACATCTAGCATATCTGCAATAACCTTGGCAGTATCTAGGTTGAAGTCTTTCTTTGTTCTCATACTATCGTGGTTACCACTAGTCAAACCTCGAATATACTGTTTGTGTGGTTCTAGGTATTCAACCATCTGATTAATCTGTTCATTCACATCCATTTCCTGATTGAATACTGAATCCCCTACATTCTTACTACTGACTTCCAGTAAATCTCCATTAAGATAAAGTACCTTGTTATGCTTATCCTTTTTAAAAATCTTCAAAGCATACTCCCAGTACTCACGATTGAAGACATTACTACCTAAATGAGCATCAGATAGGCAATAAATATGCAAAGCCTTATTATTTATTGAAAATTCATTCTCCATCATCTATCTATCTCCTTGAATTGATAGCATTCGTTTACATCATTTGCCTCGCAATTGTATGCAAGGCAGTAGTCACTTGCTAGGAATTCACAATCCTTGCAGAAATCTATTCCCTCTATCCACACTTGCTTGGTGGTTTGTGGGGTTTGTTCTTTCCCATCTGTGTCTTTGCAGATATGGGATAAGTATAATTCCGATTCGTAGTATCCATCTATTGAGATTCCGATTTCGGCTTTGGGATTGTATTTTTGTAGGGATTTTATCAGGTCTTCTACTTTCATAATTTTTATCTCCTGCCTAGTAGTCTTCTTTTCTCGTTTCGTACTGCCCAAAATTCTCGCTCGAAGTCCTCATACCGATGCTCACTTAAATTAGATTCACCAAGGGGCAGTCTATTGTCCTCGTAATTCTCAAACCACCATTGGTTCTTCTGATCCTGATGAGCTTTCTTACTGCATTCAATTGAGCAGTATTTCCGATTACTTCTATCGCTTATGAATCGTTTTCCACAGTACTCACACTTCTTTGGTATTCGTTTTCCATTCAGTTTTTTGTGTCTTTGTTGCCTCCATTCCAGTCTTGCTTGGTGGCTACAATGGGGGCTACAGTATTTCTGATTGTTTACGATGGGATAGAAGAGGTTATGACAGTTTTCGCATTGGTGTGGTATGGTGACAGTTAGGCTGTTCTCATTTACTATTAGTCTGCTACTTCTCGTGATTTTCATAGGTTATCAACTTCTCAAGATATGTTCTTGCTTTTTTCAAGTCTTGACAACCCCCTTTTTGCTTGTATCGTAAGACATATTTGATGATGTTCAATTCACAGAAGTGGATTAGTTTCTCCTTGGGTACTAGTCCTTTTTCACAAGCAGTTAGCAAGTCCATCGTATCCCCATAGTAATTTGGTAATGTGGTATTGTTACTAGAATCTGTGTCTTTTAGTGTAGATGACACAAGATTATTATCGTAAAAAAAAGTGGGTGTTTCATTTACTTTACGAATGATTTGATTTAATTGCCACTTCATCGCAACACTACCAGTTTCCTTGACCTTATCTTTAAGTATTTTGATGATGTCTTCCTTATCCACATACTCAATCTTCATAAATAACCCTCTTGTCATTAAGCACATCTTGGACTCTTTTGAGCTTTGCTTTTAGTCTGTCATTTTCTGCTCTGCATTGAGTTAACTGCTCGTTCAACTCAACTATCTGCACATCTTGGATAAATAATTTAGTTTCCAAATCCATTTTATCGTTTCTCTCCCTTATGCAAAAATTTATGAATCTCTCTTGCTTTTTTCAAATTGACTCGGTTAACAGACTCAAAATCAGTTATTGTACAATCCAGTAAGTCTTGAACATTCTTGATTTTTAACTGCTTGACAATATTGTTACTGGTTTTCAAGCCCACATTCTTCACACTTGTTAATAGCACATCTACTGCTGTTAATCGGTCAATCTTCAATCTTCTACCAGTACCCCCATACTTATTCAATTTAAGACAAGACCTTGCTTGAAGATACATTTCTTCCAAGGCTTCCTCTTCGGTATCGCAGAGGATTATTCCATTTGTTATCTTTCTCAAAGTCCTGATAGCACCATTGTATTGAGCAATACTGTTCTGAACATAATTCTTACTTCTACTGTATTTGCTTAATCGTTTCAAGGTTGGTACAAGCTTACCAACAATAATTATGTAGGAGTACTTGCCCTTGTTACGATACTCGTAACCTTGATTAGCGACCTCTTCAAAGAGGCTGTTATTATCATCAGTAAGGCTGTGCATAAAATCAGCTACAGTCTTATACTCAAATGCTACTTTACCATCAAAGACATAATCTGCCACATCAAGGTGCTTGACCTCGACTTTAAAGTTATGTTGCTTGTAATACTTCTTTGCTCTCACCCCTCTCTTCTGTTCTCTCGTGTCAATCCAAACTCTCATCTTATCCTCTTATCCCATTTAGGATATTTATTCATTAATTTCTCCTGCTCATCGGTGGTATCGTGGATCAGTCGGAAAAAGTTGATATAGCAACTTGTACTGTGACACTCATTGCAGGTGAAGTATATTCTTTCCTTGAAGATGAATAATAGCTTCAACCACCATACTGGTTTCTTAATCTTTGATCCACAATGGTTGCAAGTTACTATGTACCATTCCCATAACCGACCACTTACCTTATCAATCCTCATACCATCCCTCATTTGGTTGCAGGTTATGAGATAATTATCCCATAACTTGCCATTAATCTTATCAATCCTCATTACTACTCCCTCATAACTATTTCAGGCTTACTAGGAACAGTACAATGAAAAAGAGTATGATTATAACTGCTATACTGAATAATGAAATCATTTCTCAACTACCTCAATCTTACTTATTATTTCGTAGGGAACATTCCCTCGTTCTATTGTTAAATAGTTCTCTTTGAATTTGATTTCATCATCTGAAAGGAGAATTTTAGTGTTGAAAAGGTAATTGACCCCATATTTGTTCTCGATTTCTTCTCTTTTCTCTTTATCGATATGGATTACTACTTCTTCGTACTCATCGCCTTTCTGTAATTCTTCTAATGTGATTTCCCTTGGTTGTTTTCTAATTCTTACTGACATATTTTTATCCTCTTTCTCTTCTTTGAGTATTAGATTGCATCTTGATAGTTTATGCATTAAATTATTTTGTGGTTCTTGTTCCCTGATGGTTACTGTTGTTTCTCTATATCCTATTGGATACTCGATTGAAGTTTCGTACTCTGTTACTATTCCATTGATATGGATATGTGTTTCATCTGATAATTTCATTTCTAGGTGTGCTTTATTGAATATGATTATCACTCCTCGTAAATTGGTGCATTTAATATTTCATTTATGACTTCCTTTACTGCTTGATTTGGGTCGGTATCTGCTATGAATTGTACTTCTGAAAGATAATATTCACATACTCTGTTGAGAGCATCTACTCTTGCAGTTACTTCAGCATCTTTGAGTTCGTAAAGGTTTTTCCATTTTTCACATTGTTTCACATTTTCTTCGTGTAATAACTGGTTCTCCTTGTTAACTTCTCGTAAATCCTCATTTTCGGATTCTAATTTTTGGATTTGCCTGTATTGACAGGCACAATCTTCCATTAATTTGACTTTCTCTTCTTCAAGTTTTTTCATATTGGACATCATAGTTTTAATGGATATTTCATCTCTATGAATAATGGATTGTTGCTCATTCAACAAATCCACCACTTCTGATGGCGAAAGAGAATTTGCAAATACTCCATAACTATATTCTGCTTGTTCTTTCACCAATTGTTCAGATATTGTTGTAGAGTCAAAGAGATACCATTCCTCATCATATTCTACCTTAAAATATCGTTTCTCACTCATTCAAACCACTCTGTCAATTCAATACCCAAATCTTCCAAGACCTCATCTGCCATCTCACGATTAAACAAATGTTGATACTTCATTAATATATTAAAAACTTGTTGAAAAAAGAGCAAATCATCATTCTTTAACTGCTCATTTTCTTTTTCAAGATTTTTGTAATCAGTTATCATTTCATCGATAGCAATTTTTTGCTCATCAATGATAGATTGTTGCTCATTCAACACTTTCACAACTTCCTTATTCAACATTCTACCATTCTCATCACAGAAATAAGATACTGATGATGGAGTAACATACTTTGACAGTTTAAATCGTTTCTCACTCATCATTATCACCAACATTATGCCAGTCCTTACTTATCCATTCATTGAAATCATCAATACTGAATCCATTATTTTTGATGAAAGCACCCATCAATGTGATTACATTGTTCTTCTCTTCAATAATGCCTTGTTGTTCATTCAGCAAATCACATATTCCTATTGCATCAGTAGTTGGTATTCCATCAGAAATGATTTTATCTCCTACTTTAATAATAGAAAAATCACAATATGCTTCTTCCATACCAATACTTACATTAGTAAATCGTTTCTCACTCATCTTTAACCATTCCCCATTTTACCCTCATTCGTTTTAAGTATTCAACTTCTTCTGTCTTTAATTCAAGTTTCCTTTCCAATTGTTCGATGGTGGCTTGTTGCTCCCCATTCCTTTCCTTGAATTTCTGTACCTTATACTCCAATCGTTTAATATACATCTTCTTGTTATGCAATTCTTTTAGGCATTTCTTTTCAAAATGTTCTGCCCTTTTCCAACCCATCTCATCACTCACTTGCAACTCTTCTATCACTTCTTGTTGCTCATTAATTTTTTTCATAAAATCCACAAACTCATGTTTTCCCTCAATTATTTTGATGTGAATAATCTTATCAGATCCCCTCTCCTTGATGAATACATTCTCACCACCATCAAGACTATTCCATAAAAATTGTTGCTCATTCATACTAATCTCTTCTGTTCATTTGCATTTTTTATCCTTTTTTCTGCTATTTCATAATATTTCTTGTCAAGTTCTATTCCTATGAAATTACGATTTAACTCTTGACAAGCGACACCAGTTGTACCACTCCCCATAAAACAATCCAATACAATATCATTAGGATTGGAATGGATCTCCAACAAATGCTTAATCAATGTTACTGGTTTCTCTGTAGGGTGCTTTGTAACACCCCAACTACTCTTATTAGGTGTTTCAAAGAAATTGTGCATCTCCTTTTGTTGCTTGAAATTAAAAGTCCAAGCACTTTCACCTTTACTACCCATATAAATATACTCACAAGAGGACAAATAATTCACCTTACGAAAAGATGGTACTGGGTTCGTTTTATGCCAAGTAAAAGTATTACGATACCTTACACCCATATCCTTACCCATCCAACCAAGATAATTAACATCTTCCTTACTGAAAAAACTTATAAAAGTACCACCATCACGAAGCAAATCCACACACAAACCATACCATTCCTTTGTGAAATCCAAAAATTCCTGCCTCTCCATATTATCCCACTCACCAAAATCATAATTCAAAGGCTTCTTTCTTCGCATAATAGGAGAACCCATCTTACTCCTATCCCTATTATCATTCAGCTTGGATACATTGTAAGGTGGATCAGTACATATCAAATCCACTTTTACACCTTTATCTATGAGTTTTTGCATTTCAATTAAGCAATCACCTTGAATTAATTTGACCTCACTCATCAAACACTCTCCATATTGCAATAATCCAAAGTAAATTACAAATTGATATCGCTAATGCAAAACAGCTAAAACATAAACTAATAATCTCACTCATTCTAATCTCCTCTGTTCATCTCTTATATTAATTCTTGATTTGTATCTTCTGACAATTTTTCAAAATGTTCACAGGGTGCATCATTAACAAAAACATCTTCAAATTTTTCAATACTGACTTGATAATATTCAAACATCAAATCACAATTAACTATTGTTTCAATATCACTTTTATTAAAATATCTAAAAAATTCACAATCATAACATTTAGTCATTTAAATTAACCCCCTTAACCTTGCAGAATTATAGTCCTTACAATCCTCCAACTGCTTTTTCAATTTAGTATTCTCTTTTTCAAGAGCAGTTATCCTCTCCAACTGCTTACTCATATTCCTCCTAGAAATCTCAAGCTTGTCATTGAGTAAGTGTTCATTGAGGCGAAGACTCATAATAATCTCATCCTTTTCCTTGAGTTCAGCCTCAATATCCCTCTCACCCATCATCATATCCTCTGTCAATCTTCACATTCCCCTTTGTTCTTTGGGCATTTCTTGTATAATCCATCAAGACAGGTTTTCAAATCCCCTAGGATATCCAAGCTTCTGTGGTTATCCACTATGCATTTTACTGCAGGGTGAGGGAAATCATAAGTCGCACCCCCCTCACCTTTTCTAGCACACTCAAAACAAGGATGATCCTCATAATTCTTGTCAGTCATTCATTATCCTCCTTTTGTATGAATCGTATTTTATGAATAAGTTCTTTGTACTCTTCTAGTTCTCCTCGTAATTTTAAATTTTCACTTCGTAATCTATCAATTTCTTTTTTTAAATCTTCTCTTGGTTCATTCTCATAAAATTTTTCTAGGGTCTTATTTATTTCATTAATCGTGTTTGTGGCTTCTATAAATCTTCTTTCTTTAATTTCATCTTGGAGGTACATCATATCCATACCCATAATAATCATTCCTCATATTCAATATCGTGTTTCTCAATTAACTCTAATAATTCATCAAAAGGTATCCTCACAAGTGCATCGTGCAACAAGATACACTTATGCAACCTTTGAACCTCATCCTCCATAATCTCAAAAGATTGAACACTATCAGCACTCAATCTCCTGTACTTCTCAAACCAGTCAGTCTTCACAAAACTTTCGCAAGTTTCGGTCAACAGTATTCTCATCTCGCCGAAATGGTCATCCAATAATTCTTCTGACCAAGTGTTATCCTCAATACTCATATAATTCACTCCTTTCTACAAAAAACAAGCAATCCCTGACACAAGTACAAACCATTCTTTATCTTCTCATCAAGATGATCCACAGTAAATAATTGTCTTCTGCCATAACAATTGCATAAATAATCGTAATCAAAATTAGTTCCTTTCTCACTATCCTTATCATATCTGATTGAATAGAACCTTGATAGGACAAGATAATAATTATTTGTCCACTCTAGTCCAAGTAAGATACTTTTGAGCTTCTCCCATTTGCAATCACAGAAAGCCACCTTAACAAATGGCTCTTCTGTTTCAATAGTGATATCACTCACATACATTCTGCAGTTCCTCCCAAGTGTAGCCCTCTCTCCTAACAAAATTGGAGATAGCAGAGCTACTCTTCAAACCATATATTCCTGCTACTTTGCCTTGAGTATAGCCTCGTTGGGCATATACTCGTAACTGTTCAATACCACCACTTTCTATAATTTTCTGTCTTCCAGTCTTGGGTGGTTCGTATAATTCTTTCTTGAGTTCTCGATAGGTTACCCCTTGTTTTTTCAGGTATGCATTCACATCTTCGACTCGGACACCGAAGTGTGCTACACTCTTTTTAAGAGGTTCTCCCCTCCTTGCTTGTTGCTTAAGGTATTCCAATCCTCCACCATCTCTTATCCTTTTTTGTCTTTCCTTATAGGATAAAGGTTTCCAACTTATTGGATTGTCCTTTAAGGCTTCTTTAAATAATTTCTTCAATTTCACCATCTCTTACCATCCTCGTATAAGTCATTAACAACCCATTCGCCTCAATCAGTAATAAGTTGAGGTATGGGTCTTTCATTTTCCTAGTTGCTAGTGTCCTAACAATCTCCTTTTCCAATCGTTTCGCCTCATTCCTTGAGGCTACTCTTAATCCTTGTTTCATAGGATTCTCCAAGGCTACACTATTCTTAAATTTAATCTTATCATCAAGCTTGAATCTGAAGATAAAACCACTACGATTATTAGCCTTGCAGAATCTTGAATTGAAAGTATTCCAGTCATACTGTCCTTTGACAGCCTCATCCCTACTTATATCCTTGACTTCCAAGGTATCAAAATTGGGATTGAGCAGACAATAAGCCTTATCCTTTTTGTTAACCCCTATAAGGAATTGATAATGGATCAGACTCTTGATGGCAAAAGTATAGTAGTACTCTTGCCCTTGTCTGCTAATCCTCATCAATGCAAATTGTTGATGATAGAATGGAATATTTACCACACCTCATAAGTTGATCCATCGAAGTTGTGTTCGTGGACACTTGGGGTTACCTTGTCTTGACCAAAGTAATTCCCACTATATAAATTCTCTACTGCATCATCCAATTTTTCAACTACTAACTGGGCTATCTTACACCCATTATGGAGTCTGATTGGATACTTGCCAACATTATATAACTCCAATGTGATGTTTCCTTTAAACCCTGAATCAATGAATCCTGCAGTAATGTGGGTTAATAATCCAATTCTGCCTAAACTTGATTTTCCCTCTACTCTGCAACAATGAGTAGATGGAACACAGATTAACTCCTTGGTGCTGACCAATACCAGTTCATTTGGAGGGATAATCAGTTCTTCAAACTTATCACACCTAGTATTAGAGAGGAGTGGGGGTGTTATACACCCCTTATTACCATCTAAACATAAATCAATGGAATTGGGTTGGATGTTATCCTCATCCACACCTTTCATCCAGTACTTTGCAAACCTTGTTAAGCTCTTATCACAAAGAATCATTTAATCATCACCCTTGAACACTACAATAATATCCTGATGCTCTGCTTGTAAGGATTCAATATCTCCAAAGATTTTCAATAGAAATTGGAGGTCATTCAATTCCATCCTGCCAGACCATCGTAAGGTTAATTTGTCGGCATTGAAATTGAAATAAGTGTCCATATGGTTTTTTCCCTCTTTCTTCAAGTATTCTACTAGTAATGCAGAATAGTGTTCTTTTACTTCCTTGTTCTTCTGCACCATTAGTTTGTACTCGGTTGCTCGTGTCATCTTAATATCCCTCTATGTCTTTGTTGATTCTTTTGATTTCTTTCAGGTATTCTTGTCTTTTGCTTTCCAAGACCTTGTAGTCCTTGCTATTTGCAGGTACTGTGGATTGTGCTTTCTTAATAGCCTCAACAGTCCTTGTCAAACTGGATAGTGTCGCTTCTCTTGGACAAGTAGCCATCATTTACTCCTCCATTTGCATACTTGCTATTAGGTATCGGTAGTACCTTTTAGCATTATCGTACTCCAGTTTTACCTCATTAAACTTGGCAATGTTATCAGCCAGTTGCAGACTAATATAAGCATTCCTACCAGCTTCATTACTGATTTTACCAAGTCCTTGCTCTTTCCTCTCCTTATTCATTTCATCCCAGTTAGTATAGAGGATCAGTTTTGCTTTTTCAGTTTCTAGAGCTTGTTTTTCTTTGAGGTATTCCTCTTGTTTTTCGGTGAGGGAGAGGAGGAAAACCCTCACCCTCTCTTCCTCGATTAAGTTACTCATCATTATCACCTAAACTTCCAATACAATCTAACATTAACTTTTTAAAGAATAATGCACCACTCTCATCTTGACTTTCTATCATCTCATAGGTATGTGCAATGATAAGGAAAATAGCATAAGCTACAGTAGGTACTTTAAACTTATCATCCAGTTCATCAAAGAAGTTACTAGCTAGTTTTTCACTATGTTCCTTGTCTACTGCTAAATCCACTATTGCATCTATTAATCCACCAATTTCCATCATTTTTATTCCTCCTCTGCTTTAAAAACTAAACTGTAAGGGTAGACATTGCAGAATCTTCTAGCAAGTTCCTTGTCTAATTCCTTACCCTTTACACCTTGTCTTGTTAACTCTTCCATTACCTGCATAAATTCGCTCTTCTCTCTCCTAATCATTGTTTACCAACTCTGACAACTTCCTCTTCAATCACTTCATTACTTATTGCAAATCCGAATGTTTGATTGTCAAGTTCTCGCAACCATTTATCAGTTGCCAGTATTTCCTTAATATCCTCTTTCGGTTCTGCATCTGCACACTTTTTATTTTCCTTTTCAATTATCTGTTTCCTTATTGAACATTTACTTTCCATACTTTCCTTGAAGAAGTCACAATCAACTCCAAGACAAGCTTCTACACAAGGCTCAATCATTTTCCCACCTTTACACAATTATTATCCATCTGTGGTGGATTATAAACCTTGGACTTTATGAGAGTCCACACATTTCCCTTTGCTCCACAGCCTTTGCAATAGTAATAATCATCTGTGATGACCATACTGGGATTGCTATCGTTGTGGAATGGGCAACAACACCATAACCCACTCGCTTTTTCACTTACTTTCTCTAGATTGAATATTCGTTGCATAACATCTTTGCAAGATTCATCAAGTGGATTGTAGTCACTATCTATGAATTTCTTGCTCTGATGTTCTTTGATCCTATTCATTCTTTTCTCGATTTTCTCCCTTTCTTGTTTCATATACTTCTGATAAGCATTCTTGAAGATAATATCCTTATACTTCAATGCTTGATAGTAGTAGTCTTCATTATCCTCTTCAATCCATTCTCCCAGTACTGCTTTGCAAGGTTTCTTGGTTTTGGGGTGGAATGAATTGATTAGCCGAATGTTTCCCTTTAGTCCTGCTTGATGGTTCACCATATCCAAGGTTTCAAACTGCCAATGCACATTGTTGATAAAATCTTGAACGAAAATATCATACAACAAGTTTGGATCAGAAACTTCAATATCACCAACAAGTTTGAAATTTGTGGCAGGTATTTGGATATATAAGTGGTAGCCCTTATTCCCTGAAGACACAATAATTGAATTTGTGCCTTTGGTTTGAAGATACTTGTATATCTTGTAGCAGTCCTCGTAGGCTTTTTCAATATCATCCTCTGAATCAAAGTCAAGAATAATAGTGCTAATAACTCCATCTTCAGGGTACTTGGTAATGTACAAGTCCTCATCAGGGTTCTGTCTACTCCAAGCTTTTTTTAGGAATCTGTGATTCGGTACTTTGTATCTTTGAGCAGGTCTTCCATCTCTGCTACGAATTGTAAGGTAATGTTGGTTTCTTCTGAACAGTAATTGGTAGATGTTCATTCAACCACTCCCACTACTCCGATAGCATTAACCACTACTCGTTTCTCTTTCTTGAGTTCTCTGAAGTTCTTATTGAATTCTCGCTCGAATTCAAGGACTTCAGCCTCTTCATTGAAACTCATATGTTGCTTACTAACTATTCCCTTGATTTCCTCAAGGGTTTTGAAGTCATTTTCTTTGATTATATTGAAGATAAGTTCCTTTAAATCAAGGGTTTCAGATTTCTCTTCAACTTCCTTAACTGGCTCTTCAATCTCCTCAAAGGAAACTTCTTTTTCAATAGTTTCGGTTTCCTCCATATAGATTGGGTCATCCCAAATGGAGTGATAAATCAAATCATCTTCAAGTCCGAAATTATTGTCCTTGATATTTGTTTGAATATCTTTCTCAAAGAAAGCCATATACTCATCCTTAACAGATGGGTATTTAAGGATATTGACTTTGTTAGATTTCTCCACTAACTCTTTCTTTTTCCAGTTAAGGTCAGTAGCTTCTATGATTAAATCGATACCCTTATTTAATCCATAAACTGGGTCACGATTATCATAGTCTATCTGAATCAGAAGACCTTGCTCATATAATCTTTTCAATTTAAGCTCAAGATTCTCCTTTGATTTACGATACCATCTCTGCCTATTCCATTTATTCCTGATAGTTCTAGCAGTAAAAAAGTACTCCTTATATAAGTCACTATCCCAATCAGGATTATCGTGGTTTCGGAGATGCTTTCTCACATTATCCTCGAAGTAAGTTGGGTCATCAGCATCAAGAGTATCATCCAACATATTGAAGACTTTATATTTACTCAATAATCCTCGGATCAGAACCAAGTCAGTCGGCAACAGAGTATTGTTATCATAAATCGCTAAAGCATTGATGACATCTTGCTTACTTGCAAGTATAAGGCTAGTTTCATTCTCATAATAGGAATGAGTAGTCATATAACAGTTATTGAGGATACAACAAATCTTCAATATACTATTAAACTCATCTAGTTTCCTATTGAAATCCTCATTTGATTTTAACTTCTCAATTACCTGCATAAAGTAGGTATTGAGTATATCTATGTTCTTGGTATTTCCCTCTTCTTTGAGGTGATAGCAATATGCTTGAACCAAGAGGCAATCTCGTTGAATCCTATCAATAACTGGCTTGAATACTCCTGCATTCTTTTGAGCATCTTTAAAGATTGCAAGTTGATAGGAATCTATGCTTGGTGGAGTTATGACAATAGACCTTGATTTCTCTTGGTCATTAATATAACTCTCGTGAACAGTAGTGTAAGCTAATGCAGGATAACCAGTAACGAATTCCTCTGTTTGAGAATTAGTATCCTTGTCAATAAGACCTCGGCTGATGTAACCATCTGTGGATAATTCTTTGAGCATATCCCTCATCCTCAAGGTGTCCTCGTTGGAGTTATCTCCTCCAAGGTCACCAATATAGAAGATATAACCAGTTACATCCATCCTATTATATTTCTTGAAGAAATATGCAGGGGTCATACTGCCCTTGACCACTCTTTCTTCAGGTATGAAGCGAAGAGCAGAATCCAAGATGTGACTCTTACCACTTGCTTGGCTTCCAACAGCGATAACATTAGTTCCCTTAAAACCTAGGTAGGTTTGTAGGAATCCAATAAAAGCTCGGAGAACCTC
>Ga0247610_10003600_pt1 | contig 16884 bp, 13 predicted proteins | sample 174DNAGHGhighgp2_FD_193483 | JGI IMG/M metagenome (GOLD analysis project Ga0247610, IMG submission 193483) | Sheep rumen microbial communities from Palmerston North, Manawatu-Wanganui, New Zealand - 1742 DNA GHGhigh gp2 | ecosystem: Host-associated > Mammals > Digestive system > Stomach > Rumen... | reverse complement strand
GAAGCCGGGTACCATCGAAAAACAGTCCAATTGCCAGGGAACCCAAAGCGCACAAAACCGACCATGATGAAAACATAGTCAGATAATCCAATGCACGAATATCAAATGTAAAATAGATAACCGCTGCCGAAATTGATACTACAAACAGTACCAGGACGGCAAGGCGTCTGTAAAGTTTATTTTTATGCATTCATTCAGCCACCGGGTTTCCTGCTGCAATATTTATACAGCATATATGTTTTCTGCCATAAAGCAGATTCTTTTCTATATCCTGATCACAATGATGGAAAACTGCCATGTAATAATTTTTTACAGTTTCTGCGTATTAGCAAAATGCAATTTTACGTACTGCCCTAACGCTTCTGTACCCTTCTGTTGCACAAGCCGCCGGGCAGCATTGGTAGCAGCCTCACCGCCGCCTTTAGGGATCCGGCCGATTCCTGCCTCAAAACCCATCTGTTGGATCGTCTGCAAAAAAGCCGCCCTGGCCAACACACTGGCCGCTGCAACAGCAATATCTTCCTCGGCGCCAGTCCGTTGCATCACCTTCATGTTTGGCGCAAACGCATGAATACCATCAGGAATCGCTTCATTTCTGACAAATTGATCTACCACGGCCCATTTGCACGCAGGATACTTACTCCATGTCTGTTTCAGAGCTGCAATATGCCCCAACGCCAGTAACGCGTTCAGGGATCCGCCGGTTCTCTGCACCTGCTCATATCGCATGTTATAGGCATGCGGTTTCATGACCAATACACTAAAGGCCAGCGCCGTAGCTTCAATCGTCTTTGCCAGCGCTGTTACCCGCTCGTCGGACATAGCTTTGCAATCTCTCACACCAGCTTTTATCAGCATTTCCCCTGCGGCTGTATCCAAACAGACCGAAGCCACCACAAGAGGGCCAAAATAATCTCCCTTTCCACTTTCGTCGCTGCCCATCCAGACACCTGAAAACTCCGGTTCCTGCGCCAGCAATATACGGGGCTGGGAAGAACTGAACCGAAGTCCAACCGTATTCTTTTTGACAGAGTAACTCTGTTTTTCAGAATTCCCGCTTTTCTGTTCCAATTCCGTTTTCCCGAAAAGACGGATTTTATCAACCAGGCTTCGGGCCTCTTCCTGCAAATCGGAATCGCCTCCACCCCAAACCAGATTGATTCCTTTTTTTCCATTGTATATATTTAGTGTAACTTTTTTCCCTGCTCCTGTCAAAACAATCTGCACACCATAATTAATTGCTTTTGTCTGCACATTGCCTAAAGAACAGAGTGTATCCTCAATTAAATCAATATACTCTTCAAATCCCAACTTAGATTCCTCTTTTTCTATTTTTTATATACACAATTCAATATAAAATTTTTTCAAATATAAAAGCAAATCTGTCAGTTTTCTTTCTTCGCAACTGCTTCCACCGCTTTTAATGGTTGTCCGCTTTCCTTAGCAATCTGTTTGCAGTCTTCAAATTCGGGCGACCGGTTGACAACTTGTCCATTCCACAGGCCTTCTTTTACCCGCACAGTTCCCCATGGCGTCTCAGTTTTGCACCAACGACGTTCCAAAACTGTACGCTGCACCGGATACGAGCGCACCCCAAGCGTTGTTGTTTCCGAAAATAAAATTTTCTCCATTGTCGGACGCAATTCCTGCGTGCATAGTACGTTGACCATCTGTGCCGGTCTACCTTTTTTCATGATAATTGGCTGCAGCCAGGCATCCAATGCACCGGCATCCAGCAATTTTTCCAGCACATACGGCAGAATTTGCGGATTGATATCATCTAAATTGCATGCAAGAACAAGAAGATTTTTCCCGGAACAAGCAGCCTCAGAATGGCAATTGGATTTATCATTCCAGACACCTATATTGATTCGCAGCACATTGGGAATTTCCACGTCTCTCGTTCCAGCGCCGTATCCAATCTTCTCACCGGTAAAACCGTTCGGAACTTCTTCTGCAGTATCTGCCAGCACCTTTAACAACGCTGCGCCAGTCGGCGTCGTCATTTCCTTTTCTACCGTACCCCGATAATGCGGCAGCCCCTGCAACAGTTCTGCCGTAGCAGGCGCCGGCACGGGCATCTGCCCGTGGGCGCATTTCACAAAGCCGAACCCGGTATTGATTGGAGCTGTAAATATTTTTTCAATTCCCAGATACTGCAGTGCAAGGATGTTGCCCACTACATCAATAATCGTATCAATAGCTCCCACTTCGTGAAAATGAATCTCTTCCACTGTACTACCGTGCACTTTTGCTTCTGCCTGCGCAATAGCCAGAAATACCTCTTTTGCTTTTGTAACTACCGCTTCAGATAAATCAGAATGATCCAAAATTTCTTCAATATCATGCAGATTACGGTGCTCATGATTGTGGTGATGTGTATGGAAATGTCCTTCTTCATGAAGATGTTCATCTTCATGGTGATGGTGTTCATGGCTATTTTCATGCGTATGTCCATGTGCATCTATATGTGAGCGGTCGTGCACTGCATCGTGACTGTGCGCAATGCCATGGGCATGCATCCAGGCATGATCATGAACCTCTTCACTCTCGTGTTTGTGCTGATGTTTATGCGAAAGTTCTTCTTCATGAAGGTGTTCATCTTCATGGTGGTGCTGATGTTCATGACTGTGCTCCTCCGCATGCCCATGATCGTGTTCCTGTTGTTCTTCCGGAAGCACAACATTAAAATACTGTGCCTGAATACCGCTTTTATTCACACTTTTATTAACAAGTTCATAGTCCCCCAGATGCAACTTGGAAAACTCATCTTGCAAAAATTCAAACGGCACGCCCGCATCAATCAACGCGCCTAACAACATATTCCCGCTGATTCCGGCAAACGGTTCCACATACAATGCTTTCATAATTATACTGATCTCCTGAAGTATTTTGAAAAACTTAGTTGCTTTTTAAGATTTCAAACCCTGTATTTCATTTATAATTTTTAGTAAAAATTTTTCAATATTACCGGAGATGGTTAATAATACTTGCCATCCGTCCGGCGCCAAACCCATTGTCAATGTTCACAACTGCCACACCGGCACTGCAACTGTTTAACATCCCAAGCAGTGCGGAAAGGCCTTTAAAATTGGCTCCATACCCCACGCTGGTAGGTACAGCGATGACCGGCTTGTCCACCAGTCCGCCCACTACGCTGGCCAGCGCTCCTTCCATACCGGCAATGACAATCACTACATTCGCGCTGCGAATCTCATCTACCTTGCCCAACAGGCGATGAATCCCAGCTACGCCAACATCGTAAATACGGATGACATCATTCCCCATAATTTCCGCTGTAACAGCCGCTTCTTCCGCAACAGGAACATCACTGGTCCCCGCCGTAACCACAGCGATTTTATGATCCGGATCTTTGGGCAGAGGTTCTTGTTCTATTACAATCAGCCGGGCCTGCTCATAATACTTTGCATCGGGCAGGTGGTTCTTCACGATTTCGTACAGTTCCCGTGATGCCCGCGTCCCCAACACATTCGCATGCCGAGCTGCCAGTACCTGCAAAATCGCAGCGGCCTGCTGCAAAGTTTTACCCTCGCAGTATACCACTTCCGGAAACCCTCGACGCAAACTGCGGTCATGATCCAGGTGGGCGTACCCCAAATCGGTAACATTCAGTTCATGAAATTTTTCAAGAATTTCATCATCAGTCAATGCACCCGCCTTGTAATCGGCCAGTGCTTTTTTTATATCTGTCTCATAACTCATAGGAAATCACCATTTTTCTTTAATGAAAATTATACCGCTATGTTCCTACCGGGAACTTTGCATCCCTTTCCGCCTTTCTTTGTACTCCTCGGTCAGCAGGTAAATTAACGGCACTACCACCAGCGTCAGCAGCGTCGACGTAGTCAGCCCACCTATCAGCACTACGCCCATAGACTGGCGCAGTTCCGCACCGGCGCCGATACCCAGCGCCACCGGCAACATACCTAACATCGTAGATAAAGTTGTCATGAAAATCGGACGCAGCCGCAGGGAACAGGCCTCAAGAATCGCTTCCCGTAAAGGCATGCCGTTCTCCCGGGCCTGGTTGGCATAGTCAACCAGCAGGATTGCGTTCTTTGTTACCAAGCCCAACAACATGGTAACACCAATCAAAGACATCATGTTACCGGTCTGGTTCGCAACCAACAACCCCAATACCGCGCCAATGATAGCAAACGGAAGACTCATCATAATAACAAACGGCTGGGAAAAACTTTCAAATTCCGCCGCCAGCACCATGTAAATCAAAACAATAGCCAACACCACCGCTTTCACAATTTCCCCAAAGATACGGCTCATCATATCCGAATTACCAATCAGTTTGTACCGATACCCGATATCCATATTCAGTTCGGGAATCAGCTGAGTCTCAATCACCTTCAGCAAATCACCGGGGGAAGTACCTACGGCATTGGAATACACACCAATCTGCCGCTGCCGTCCTTCCCGGTCTATACGGGTGGGACCGGAGCCAAGCTTTACTTCCGCAACATCACCCAAGCGCACAAACTCGCCAGATTCGGTGGATACACGCAAATTCGCCACATCCTGAATCGTCCGGCGGTCACTTTTATCCATTTGCACAATAATGTCATAATCATTGTTTCCAATGGTGTACGAGTTCCCTGTACTCTTGCCCTGGAACGCATACTGTACCACACGGCCCACACTGGCGTTATCCAACCCCAGCTGACTGGCTTTGGTCTGGTCCAGCCGTACCATAATCTCCGGTTCAGGATCGATGCCTACCACTTCTACATCGGCCGAACCAGGCACCTGCCTAATTTTTTCAGCCAGATCATCTGCATATTGCGTCAGTTTTACCAGATCACTGCCACGCAAACCAATCTGCACCGGACGGGGGTCGCCCCGACTGCCCTGATTTGTAACCACAGCAACCTGCATTTCACCAATATCACGGAAGTCTTTACGCAATTCACTCATAATATCCAGCATGCCGCGATTCCGATCTTCCAAAGGTTTCAACTTTACTTCAATACTGCCTTCGTTGACCTGTGTACGGACGCCGCCCAGATGCATGGAAGCGACGTTCACTTCTTTGATTTTCATGACAGTATCTTCCAGATATTTCGACCACGCAGCCATCTGTTCCAGTCCGATGCCTGCCGGCGCCTTCATATTAATACGAAATTCCCCGGAATCATAAATTGGCTGAAGTTCCGTACCCACAAAGGGCAACAGGAACAAATTGAACAATAACGTAGCCAGCGACCCTGCTACAATTTTTTTCGGATGACGGATAGCAAACGCCATCAGTTCATTATACAAACCGCGGACATATTCAAACCCGTTATTAAATTTAGTCAATATCGCATCTATAAATGCCGGACGACTATCCTTATCTTCCCCGGGTCGTTTCAGCCAGTGAGCCGATACCATAGGCGTCAGCGTATACGCGGAAATGGTAGAAAACGTAAGAGCAAAAGCTACTGTCAGGCCAAACTGCTTAAAGAACTGTCCGATGGTCTCGCCCATGCTGCCGATAGGCACAAACACCGCCAGCAGTGACATAGACGTTGCCAGAATAGCCAGCACCAGTTCTTTTGTGGCATCAGCCGAAGCTTTAAACGGATTCTTCCCCATCTCCATGTGACGGAAAATATTTTCCACCAGTACGATTGCGTCGTCAATCAGAAAGCCGACTGCCAGAGACAATCCCATCAAAGACATATTATTCAGCGTAAAGCCCATGATATCCATCAAAAAGAATGTTGCAATGATGGAAGTCGGAATGGCAAGCCCACCGATGATGGTAGCTCGAATATCCCCCAGAAACAGATAGGTAATCAAAAGGGCCAGAAAACCGCCGAACAGTATCGTGTTCCACACATCCGCCACGTTCTCCCGAATGTAACGGCTTTGATCCCGTACCACTTCCATGTGGATATCGGGCGGCATATCCTGCGCCATCATCTTGGCCAGTTCCTTATTCACCATGTCAATGACTTCCACCGTATTGGTTCGGCTCTGCTTGCGCACAGCCATCATGACGGAAGGAATGCCGTTAGTGCGTGAAAAAGATTCTGCATCTTCCCAGCTGTCTTCGACATCGGCCACGTCTGTCAGACGAATCGGCTTTCCGTCCTTATTGGCCACAATGATCTTCTTAAAATCATCAATTGTGTTCAGCTTCCCCATAGTGCGAACCGTAATGGTATTATTATCATCTCGCACTTTGCCGCCTGGCGTATTGATATTGGCGCTGTTCACTTTCAGCAATACTGTCTGGAAAGAAATCCCGTACTGATTCAGTTTTTCCGACTTTACATGCACTTTCATCGCCCGGTCGCCAGAGCCGTAAATCGTAACATCCGCCACGCCTTCCAGCATCTGCAGCCCGTCGATCAGCACATCGTTGACAATGCGACGAATCTCGCCCGTACTGCGTTTATCCGAAGAAAAACTGTAGGAAGCAATAGCCTGGGATGCCATATCAAAACGCTGCACTACAGGCTCATCAATATCGTCCGGCAGACGGCGGCGCACACCCGCCACCTTTTCACGCACTTCACTGGCCATCTGACGGGGATCCGTGCCAATTTCAAACTCCAACACCGTCTGGGAATACCCCTCTCGAATCGTCGATGTTATCGTCTTAATGCCGGAAACCTGGCTGACCCTGCTTTCTATCGGCTTGGTCACCAGCGTTTCCATTTCTTCCGGAGCCGTTCCCTCATAGGTAACCGTAACGCCTACCATGGGCAGGTCCACGTCCGGATACAAATCCACACCCAGTCCCGGATAGGAGCGGATGCCAAAGACAATCAGCACCAGGATGAACATAGTCGTAAAGACGGGCCGTCTTATAAATGTTTCAATCATTCGCTGCCATACCCTTCTCTGAAACCTTCACATCCGCACCTTCCCGGACTTTATTCAGTCCGCCGGTGATGACATGATCCTTTTCGCTGACACCGCTCAGCACTTCTACCAGGTTTTCACCAATGTACCCCGTAGTCAGTACTTTGCGTACCGCTTTTCCATCTTCAATCACATAACAGGTGCGCTGATCATCACGCATGGAAATGGCCGTCATGGGAATGGTCAGCACATTTTCCTTAGGAATAGCCGTAATAAGGGCTTCAGCATACATACCGCCCCGCAGCAGACTGTTCCGGTTATCCACCGTCACCTCCGCCTCAAACGTACGAGCCGGCTGCACCGCCACCGGACTGATCCGGGTAATAATCCCGCGTACCTTCTTATTCTCCCCACGCATGGACGGAATAGTAAATTCCACCTGTCCTCCCACAGCCACACTGTTCACATACCCTTCGGGAATATCAATCTTGGCCTGCAGCGTGGAAATATCCGCAATATTAAACAGGGCCGTGCCTTCCTTGGCATAATATCCCTCCTGGAAATACCTCTTTTGGATGATTCCCGAACGGGGCGTCGTTACCGTTGTGCCGCCCAGCGCAGACTCAGCAGAATTCAGATTACCACGGGCCGCATCCAGCTTTCCCCGCGCATTTTCCAGCGCAAACCGCACATTATCCAGCGCCTCCTTAGACACAGCGCCCTTTTCGTACAGGGCCTCAAACCGCTGCACATCCATACGGGCCTTTTCGTAACTGGTTTTCGCATCCAGATACGTACCTTTGGCATTCATCACGCCAGCCGCCGTATCTTCCTGTTCCAGTACCACAAGCGGCTGTCCGGCAGTTACGGCTTGCCCTTCCTCTACCAGCACCTTTTCTATCCTTCCCTCCACCTTGGCCGCTACGTCTGCCTGCCACACCGGATCCAGCGTACCGGAAAAACGGAATTTTGGAATAATCGTTTCCCGTTTCGGATAGGCCGCCGTAATGACAGCCATCCGTCCTTGCCGGCTGCTGTTGGCCTCTTTGTTACGCGCCACAATATTACTTATGACACGAAACGCCACCACGCCGACGATAGCGACCAGCGCTATGATAATAATCCGTAATCTTTTATCCTGTAAATTCATAATGACGCCATCCTTTGCTAAAAGGTTTTGGTAAAGGGGTTATATGTCTGAGGGGTTATATGTCTGATAAATAATATATATTGATATGAGCCTGCATGATCAGTTTATTATCTTTCTGCGACTTATAAATCCGCACATGATTCAGTCGGGTAAACGGAGCCTGCTCTTCCAAATCTTTCAAAAAACAAAGCAACGCATTCCATGTTCCAAAAAATTCTGCATCCCAAACCAATTTTCCTGCTTCATTAGATTGCAAACTTTTCATTTCCTGAATCACAATATCGTAATCATCCGCTTTGTTGTACAGTTGTTTTACAATCTTATCCGTATTCAGCATATCAGGAAGCGCAGCCTGCAGTGACCGCAATTCCGACAGTTTTCTGGCGCGGTCTGCATCTCTGTGCGCATTCTCGGAAAAATCCTGATATACTTGAATTTCTTGCTGCATGGCCTTCGATTCAGAAATCAGATGATGTTCCTTTTCCTTCAGAGGTTCAGCAATACCTTTTACAACACCAAACAAAAAGAGAACTGAAAGTAATAATCCGCAAGCATTTTTATTGTTTTTTGTCATAATCGCATGCGGGAAAGGTATTTTCATTTTTGTCAAACGAAAAAAAATATTATTCATGGCCTTTCCTCCTTTATATCAGGAGAAATACCTGCCCGCAAGCTAAAATTTGCCGTCAAAGCACGATTATTCACGCGATCTTTTATCGAATCGAGTCTTTCTCCGCTTTCTGCAACATTTACACCGGAAAACTCACGGGAACTTTTTAGCTTACCGGCAAAATCCAAAATCTGACCTGCACTTCCAGCAAAACCTTTCAGTTCTATATTGTTAGATTTATAAGCATCGCTCTTTATTTCTTCCAACCAACATGTCTGAGGTATAGTTTCTGAAATCTTTTTTAGCGCAGCATAAAATTTTTGATTCTTTTGTTCAATCTGCTGTATTTTTGTTCGATATTTTCCTATCTGGTGTTCAACTTTTTTATTTTCCAAATACCTGTTCTTAACAGAAAGCAATGGAGCAAGCTGCGTTTTTCTATCCTCCCACACCAGTTCCTGCCGTTTCCATTGTATCAGGCTTTGTGCAGAAAGAGCTAATGACAGAAAAACGAAAAAGACCGTTAATCCCTGATAACACCAAGTTATACTTCGTTCTTTCCAAGATTCTGCTGAAAGAAGGTTTAAAGGCAAAATATTTTGATCAGGCCCTATAACAGTGACTTCCTCCAATCTTGTATTCAAAAAATGCGCAAACCGGGTTAATCTCTCTATGACTTCCGACTGAACTGCAACAATCAGAAAACTACATAGTTTTCCAGAATTCTTTTCCGATTCGCCCGAAAAATCCTTTTCCGAAACACCAGTCTCTTTCCAACGTATGATTTTTGATATACAACTGTTTGCAGGATATGGTATGTATTGACTTCCTTCCCAAAAAAGCCAATTGTTTTGTTCTTGTATCGTCATCTCCGGAAGTCTGATCTTCTGAAAAAACACCTGCCCCGGATCCAGCACAATCTTACAACGGCGAATACGCTTCTTTTCGTTCTGTAAAACTGCAAGCAACCAGCCTGCCATTTCTTCGGGATGATGCAGATAATTGAAGTTCTTGAACGCTGAAGGCAACTCATAGCAACTGCTTTTTAAACCTTGCCGGATTTGTATTTCTTCTTCCGTCATGTACAACGTTGTCAAATTTCCCAATAAAACATCTTGCATTCTTCTCATAATGTTCATCCAATCACCTCCCGGCCTTATATAAACAACGACCAGTACCATGATAGGATACGGAAAGAAAACAACATGCTTAAAACTGCCCCGATCCCAAGAAACGGGCCAAAGGGGATCTTACTCTGCATGGAAGCTTTCCCTGACAGGAATAATAAAACCGAAGCAATCCCTCCGGAGAGAAAAGCGATTGCCAAACAAACTAAAATTCCTGAAATCCCAAGCCACAGCCCAAGCACAGCCGAAAATTTAACATCCCCCAAACCGATACCGCCTTTACTGAGAATGTAAATCATTCCTATCAGCAAAGACCCTGTCAAAGCTCCAGAAAATGCATCCCAAAAACTGTTGAAATACATCCCTTGGTTTAAAAATCCTGCTAATAACAAAATCAGTAGAATTTCATCCGGAAGAATCATAAAACGATAATCAATATACGCTTCAATAGCAATACAAAACAAAAACAACCAGATAAAAAACAACTGAATCCCCAATGGGGTGCGTAATCCCGCAAGCAGAAATAAAAAACCTGTCAATACGCAAAAACAAATCCGATGAAACGTTGAATCACTACAGTATTTCAATAAATTGCCTGCTGCAGCTCCAGACAGAAAATAACCTGTTAATAATAATAGATTCACGGTAACTACCCTTCCTTATTTTAAAGTTACGGTTATGTTGCCGCGAAAAAAAAGCTGGCTTTTTGCCATGCCCGTTAACAATTAATAAAAATCATTGAACTGGCATATGCATACATAATAATTATACCACTGAATTGACAAAGATGAATAGTAGAAATCTTAAAACCTTTGAATTTTACCAATTTTTCACAAAAAGAATCCAAGAAATTCAAACCTGCAAATAGTAATGCACAAAAAAAGTATTAAAAGAAATAAAATACCCTTCGCACAGAGGAACCTGTACAAAGGGCATTTCTAAATTAATCATTTCATCCAGCCGTTCCGGCTGTATCTGCTCCGGAAATCAGACAGCCAGCACAAAATGGCAGAACGCAGTAATTCCTACTAAAACTGCAATAACGATGTAAGATAATTTGTTTGTCATGATAACTCCTCCTCTTTTTACTGGGCCTTAAATGCAACTGCATGCAAGTACATTTAATACCCATACGGGTATTTGTATTTTGTTTGGTTTTATTATACCCATAGGGGTATATGTTGTCAAGAATAAAAAATGAAATAAATTGTGAAGTATTGCAGCACAGAAAAAAACAGCGGAATGAGTTTTGCATTTCTCGTTCCGCTGCTTTCTGTTATGGTATTGTTGGATTGTATTACCGCATATTAGCAAACCGTTCCACTGCTTTAGTAAAACGAGCAATGGTAACATCGGCGTTGCCGTGTTCAATTCCTTCCCGTACGCAGTGCTGAATGTGGCCTTCCAGTACCACCTGCCCCGCTTTATGCAGTGCAGATTTTGCCGCGTTGATCTGCGCCAGCACATCTTCGCAGGGAATATCTTCGTCAATCATTCGGTCGATGGCCTTTACCTGGCCAATTACCTTTTTTAGTCTGCGGTGCAGATTTTCGGAATCCATACATTGTCTCATTGTCAGCCCCTCCTCTATAGGCATACCCCTATAGCTACTTCGCTTCTATTATGTAAAAAAAATATATAAATGTCAAGTTGCCCGGTAAATAGAAAACCCCGAAATTACGCAGTGTAATTCCGGGGGATATGGCGTGGTACTCGGACTGGGGCTCGAACCCAGGACCTCTGCCATGTGAGGGCAGCACTCTAACCAACTGAGCTATCCGAGCATATTTTGTTTACAGGAAGTATTATACACCTGTTATCTGAGAATTTCCAGTACTTTTTTAGAAATCTTTACAGGAATTCCACACAAATTTCGATTTATCCTGCCATCTTCAGATAAACAGGCGTACTTACTCTTTCATCCTGTCCCAGATCACTCCTGCTGCGGCTCCCATTACAGCTACGGTGAACCAGCCGAAGCCCTCCGCATACAGGGGCACGATGGTCAGCATGTTTTCCATGGGAACCGGAATCGAAGCAGCTTTCATCCCTTCAAAAATCGCGAACAATGTCACGATCCACATGGTGCAGCGGAATACCCGCTTGTTTCCGCCGAAGCCGAACACGTTGAGGAGCGCCAGGGCAATCATCACAGGATATAAGAAGCAGAGAATAGGAATCGCCATTTTGATGATCCTGTCCAGCCCGAAGTTGGAAAGTGAAAAGCTGAGCAACGCAATGAGAATCCCCAGCGTCTGTTTAGACAGCCTGCCTGCGAACAGGATATGAAAATAATCGGAAATTGCGGCGATGAGGCCGATGCTGGTGGTAAGACAGGCCAGGATGATGATGGCCGACAGGATGCCGGTACCGCCTGCTCCCAGATATTCGTGAGCCGTCGCCACCAGGATGCCCGCCCCGTTGGAAAATTCCCCGGACAGGTAACGATGGGACTCAGCTCCGGCATAACCCAGAAAATAATAAATAACTGCCAGCAGCCCGGCAGCAATGAGCCCGGCCCAAAGACAGGTTTTGATCAACATTTTCTTTCCGTCAATGCCCAGTGTTTTGATGGAGGTCAGCGTAGAGGCGCCAAACAAAAACGAAGCCAGCAGATCCATGGTGTTGTACCCTTCCTGAAACCCTTTCAGGAAAGGCGCTTCCAGGTATGCTCCCTGCGGCGCGTCCGGCGTAAAGGAAGGCGCCAGCAACACTTTTACGAATAAAACGGCAAGGCACGCCAGCAGTGCCGGAGTCAGTACCTTGCCCAGCCAGTTCAGCACTTTGGACGGATTATTCGCCACATAATAACTGAAAGCAAAATACAGCGCGGAATACACCGCCAGCTGCCAGGGCTCTGTGGTTCCGAACAGGGGCTTGATGCCGATTTCATAACTGAATGCCGCCGTGCGGGGAATGGCAAACAACGGGCCGATGGCCATGCTGGACAAAAACATGATGATCTTTGCGTAGGTAATGTTGACGGGAGCCGCCACTTCCGTCAGATCCGTGCCGCCTGTCATGGCAATGGCCAGCACGCCGAGAATGGGAAGCCCCACGCCGGTAATGCAAAATCCCAGCGTCGCGATGTTCAGATTGCTGCCGGACAGATACCCGAACAGAGGGGGAAATAATAAATTGCCTGCTCCAAAAAACGAAGAAAACAAAACCAGGCTGACAGGAATTAATTTAACAAGGGAAAGGGAACTTTTCATGATGATTCACCTGTAGTGAAAAAGGAAACGCACGTATTATGCGTTTCCCCCATTTAGTCAAGAAATAAAATAATAATTAATTTTAAACACAAATCACAGTATTTATTTCACGATGAGACGGTAATATTTTTTCTTTCCTTTGCGGATCAGCACACCGCCATCTTCCGCAAACAGTTCCGGCACAAGGGCGAATTCCGCGTCTTCCACCGCTTCGTTGTTCAGGTACAGTCCGCGCTGGGCAATCATCTGCCGCGCTTCCCGCTTACTGCCGAACACTTTCTGCGCTGTCAGCACGTCTACCAGTTTCGCGGTCTTGTCTGCTTCCGCAATTTCCAGCGTCGGCACATGCTCCAGATCCGCGCCGCCGCCAAACAGCGCTTCCGTTGCCTTCACTGCTTTGTCCGCTTCTTCCTGGCCGTGGATCAGTTTGGTTACTTCGTAGGCCAGCACTTTTTTCGCTTCGTTGATTTTTTCATCTTTATAAGCGCCCAGACGACGTACTTCATCCATAGGCAGGAACGTTAACAGGGCCAGGCATTTTTCCACGTCGGCATCGTCCACGTTACGCCAGTACTGATAAAAATCATAAGGCGAACATTTTTCAGCATCCAGCCACAGGGCGCCTTTTTCTGTTTTGCCCATCTTGCGGCCGTCGCTGGTAGTGAGCAGCTTGCAGGTCATGCAGAACGCCGGTTTCTGGTCCTTGCGACGGATCAGTTCCACACCGGCCAGCATGTTGGACCACTGGTCATCGCCGCCCATCTGCATCACGCAGTTGTAATTTTTGTGCAGGGTGTAAAAATCGTAAGCCTGCATGATCATGTAGTTGAATTCAAAAAATGTGAGACCTTTATCCCAGCGTTTTTTGTAGCATTCTGCCGCCAGCATGTGGTTCACGCTGAAATGGGTCCCCACTTCCCGCAGCAGATTCACATAGTTCAGACTCAGCAGCCAGTCGCCGTTGTTCACCATCAGCGCCTTTCCGTCGGAAAAATCAATGAACTTGCTCATCTGCTTTTTAAAGCATTCAATATTGTGATTGATAAACTCCGGCGTCAGCATCTTGCGCATGTCGTCCTTGCCGCTGGGGTCGCCGATCATACCGGTGCCGCCGCCCAGCAGCGCAATAGGACGGTGCCCCGCCCTCTGCATGTGGGCCATGGCCATCAGCGCGATAAAATGCCCTACATGCAGGCTGTCCGCCGTAGGATCGAAGCCGATATAAAACGTGATCTTTTCCTTTTCCAGCATTTCACGGATTTCTTCCTCGTGAGAAACCTGGGCGATAAAACCACGTTCCTGTAACACATCAAAAACTGACATTGACTTAAACTCCTCCTGAAACTATAACCGGAAATTTGGATGCGTGTATATGTAAAATGACGCGTCCATGCGTAGATACGGAAGGAAGCCCGATTCATTCAACTGCGCGCCTGTGTCGGCAGCTTTTGTGGATGAATTCGCAACGCTTCCTTAAACGGCAGCAATCCCGTCGCATTTTTTTCGTATCCGTAGTTATATGTAAATATTATTTTAACTCATTTTTCTTCACATTACAAGAAGATAACATAAAATCTTACAGCAACCGCGCTTACGTTTTCTATCCTCTCATACCAAAGCAAATTACCTTTTGTTTCTTGACGTACCCGCCAGAAATTCATATAATAGTGATGTGTTAAAACACAGGTTGATGATTAAACGTTGCGCTGATTTGCGGAAACTGCACAGGTATAACAGGCTGCGGCGCAATGCATCCCACCACCATTTAAAATTTCAGATACTATATATCGGGAGGTTGTTGAAATGAGACCAGATTTAGTTGTACCGGGCGAAAATGAAGAGAATTTTGTCGTGGCCCGCGACGCACGTGTTGTTACCGTTCCGTTTTCGCCAATCGAAAAACGGTTCGCAAAAGAAAAGCCCCAATTGATGCCCGGCCTGAAAATACTGCGGGAAGAGTTGGGCGATGAGGAATTTGACCGCCTGATCAGCCGCATCCACAACATCAATGTCTCCGGCGAGCGTTGCCTCATTGTAGCAGAAAGCGAACTGCATCGCACCTTTATTCTGCGTGATGCCATCCCCGCTATATCCAAAGCATTCAACGTAACAAATATCCGCGTGGTGACACAGGGATAAAATTCCTTATACGTCTTCATAAAATAAAATTCTGATAAAATTTTATTTTGTAGTTGACAAAATTGGATAAATCATCTATAATAAATATGTTGTCGGGGCGTGGCGCAGTTTGGTAGCGCGCTTGTTTCGGGTACAAGAGGCCGTGAGTTCGAATCTCGCCGCCCCGACCAGTTAAAAAATAACCGGAATCTGCAGATGCAGATTCCGGATTTTTTATTTCTGTTTTGATTTTACGGTTTTGGAGTTCCGCAGTTCTGGCAGAAACCGCCTTCATTCGGCGCGCCGCAGTTAGGACAGAACCATTTTTCCATGCCAGGCTGCATACCCTGCTGCGGATACATCTGCTGCTGCATACCCTGTTGCGGCATTCCCTGCTGCGGGTACATCTGTTGCTGCATACCCTGTTGCGGCATTCCCTGCTGCGGGTACATCTGCTGCTGCATACCCTGTTGCGGGTATCCCTGCTGCGGGTACATCTGCTGCTGCATACCCTGTTGCGGGTATCCCTGCTGCGGGTACATCTGCTGCTGCATGCCCTGTCCCGGATAACCCTGCTGTTGCATTCCCTGCTGCGGATAACCTTGCTGGAAGCCGGGTTGCATGCCTGCCGCCATCCCGCCGGCAGCAGCCATACCGGCTACGCCGCCTACGGTTCCCATGCCATTACCCATACCAGGTGCGCCCATAGCCGGGTTCGGCATTGCCATATTCGGATCCCTCAACCGCAGCAGCGAAACACGGATATCTTCCGCAATAGCCATATTTTTCTGATATTCCGGCGGATAAATATTGCCGTTATTATTGTTTGCCATACCAGCTGCCTGCAGTCCGTTGATCACAGCGCCTAAAATGCCCGCTGCCGCGCCGGCTGCCGAGTTCATGTTCATATTCATGTTCATGTTACCGCCGACAGAGTACGAATTGCCCATCTGGTTTCCCATGTACCCGGTCATTCCTCTCTGCTGCAGGTAATCGTACCGGATCCATACACTGCTGCTGTTCACTTTAAAACGCATGCGGTTGAAATATGGATGGTTTACGTCAATAATCACATAAAAATCATAGGAGAAATCGTAACGGGGCGGGGTATAGGAAATGCTCCGATTGTTTTCATCCTTGGTTCTCAGCTCATGTTTACTTTCATTTACATCAATGGTCACGTTGGTAATGGCAGACGCATCCACAACATCCGGGTTTGCTTCCATCAGGTTGTTGCTGGATGATACCATAAACTTCCGGTTCATCTCATCCAGATATACCCTGGTAGAATTACCGATAGTCCTGGTTGCCTGGAACCGCTGGACCATCTGTTTATTCTGTTCACGATACTGCATCTGCTCCTGAATCTGCTGCGGAGTAGACTGTTTGCGTTTCTCCGTAGGGAACCAGGGAGACAGTTTATCCGCGCAATTATTACACAGATTGCCGCCGTTCGCCAGTTCTTTACGTTCCAGCATACCCATTTCTGCACCGCATACCGAGCATTCTTTCTTTTTCAATAATCCGTCAAAAAATCCCATGTTAACCCTCCTTTTTTATGATATAAATCTGCATACCAATCACTGGTTAAAAATGTGAAACCACATTTCTTGATTTTATTATAAAAAATATATATGGTACTGTCAAAGGAAAACTTCGATATTTCAGTCAATTTTTTCATAAATTATACAAGCGCCCCGAAATGATACATTCGTCCCAATTATGTAATATAATAAATGATATGAGATTTATGCGTTTACAGCACTCATCAATCTATGAACTTTTTTAAGAAGGTTGCCGCTCTCTGGAACAAATTTATATCTGTCGGAAATAAAAAAT
>Ga0247610_10003599_pt1 | contig 16886 bp, 9 predicted proteins | sample 174DNAGHGhighgp2_FD_193483 | JGI IMG/M metagenome (GOLD analysis project Ga0247610, IMG submission 193483) | Sheep rumen microbial communities from Palmerston North, Manawatu-Wanganui, New Zealand - 1742 DNA GHGhigh gp2 | ecosystem: Host-associated > Mammals > Digestive system > Stomach > Rumen ... | reverse complement strand
CCAGAGATACTACAACAATTAAAGAGTTATCTTGAAGAAGGAGTAGACTCTGATGTATTATTAGAACAACAAAAGAAAGATTACATCAAAGCAATAAAAGAATATTGTGCAGGTAGCCAAGCAAAGAAATCTATCTGGGCAAATCTAAAAGAACAAGAAGGATATACAGGTAAGATCGAAGACATTCCATTAGAAGTTTTAAAGATATTATACAGAAAGTTAGTATCAGAATAGGAGGATATATGGAACAAGAAAAAATAGAAGTTGAAAAGATCGAATATGAACAAATGACAAAAGCAGAACTTGTTAATATTTGCAAACAGCAAGGACAAAGTTTAGAAAACTATGAGATAGTTTTAAATAAGGAAAGAGAAAATAATAAAGAAACTCTTAACAAAATACAGGAAGCATATCAAAAACAATTAAAGGATGCAACTGCATTAATAAAATATTATGAACGTAAATTTAAATTAATAGGTGACATAATAAATATAGAAGACGGAAAGGAGAATAAATAATATGGCAATCTATTTCGACAAACTACCAACAGATAAACCAAGCTCAGCTGTAGAACCAGGTAAGTATACAGGTGTAGTATTTAAATCTGAAATGGTTACAAGTAAAAGTGGTAACGAAAATTTAAAAGTTACATTTAAATTAGATGATGGAGGTTTCGTTAATGAGTTCTATCAAGAAAGCGAGATTCCATTTATCCAATATAAAATTGGTAGATTACTTGAAGCAACTAAAGTTAAACTTGAAGGTGAAGGTTCACTTAAAGATATAGCTAAAGTAATTGCTAATAGAAAAGTAATGATAGATGTTGGTGTAAACGATAGAGGATATAATGTAGTGGATTACTCTGGAGAAAACCAAGGACTATATCCTGTAGCTAAAGAATCTGAAAAGGTAGAAGAATCTAACTCTGATATCGACCAAGCAATTGCAGCAGACGACGAATATTAAGATGTCATTCTTTGAAATATATTTTAGTGATGCAACATTCGCAAAGGAAGAGACAGCTGTATGCTGTCCTTTCCCGCATCACACTGAAAGTGGACTAGAATATTATGAAACAAATCCTAGTGCACACATTAATTTAGATAAAGGTTTATTCCACTGCAAGGTATGTGGAGAAGGTTTATCTGAAGTAGGATTCATAGCTAAGGTATTAGGTACAACATTTGAAAAGGCAACAGAACTACAACGTGCATTTAATAAGAGTGAAGATTTATTTGATTGGGAGACTAATTTAAAGTTACCTGAAAATATAATAGAATTAATTTCAAGCCTTGGTATCAGTGATAAAGTAATGGATGAATTAAAACTTGGTACTGAAATGGGTGAAGAGATTTCGTTTCCCGTAGTTATTTATAATAGACTTTTAGATGTACGTAGTTATAGACCAGGATTAAAAGAAGGTAAGATACGTAGTAGATATGGTGCTATGAGTGGTCTTATTATTCCGTATGATCTATGGAGAGAAAGTGATAAAACTAAGTGGACAATACTATGTGCAGGTGAAAAAGATATGGCAGTAGCTCGAAGCAAAGGTTTCAATGCTATCACTTTAACAGGTGGAGAACGAGCACTACCAGTTATGTTAGAAGAATTTAAAGATAGAAAGGTTGCTATCTGTTATGATAATGACGACACAGGTATTCAAGGTGCCAAAGCTGTAGCTTGTGAACTAATTAAATATTGTAAGGAAGTGAAAGTAGTCACAGGTTTCCATGAAGTATGTTGTGAAAAAGGTGAAGACATCACAGATTTCTTTATGAAATATAATAAAGAGAAGATGGATTTAATTAAATACATAGGTAATACACAACCATTCACACCAGAAGAAGCAAAGGAAGTAAAGGATACAAAGTATCCAAGTGTCACATTAATAGAAGCAACACAACCAAAGTATGTTAATCGTATAGTGCAATCTAATGTACAAGTAGTTGCAACATATGAAAAAGCATTAACAGTTCCAACAACAATCATAGCTAAGAAGTTAGCAATAACAGGAGATGTTAAGAATAATAAGATGTTATTAGGTGCTACAATAAACTGGACTTTAGGTGAAGATAACTTACAAGATATATTAAAGTTAATGGATAATAATTTTAATGAAGAAGAAATAAGACAGCATATAAGAGAGTTATTAAAGATACCCAAATTAGAACATGAAGTAGCTATATCTAAACCAACTAAAGAAACAGTTTATAAATGTAATGTAGTAGACTTATTTGATTCAACAGCAGAAAAAACAACAAGTATAGAATTTGAAGCATATGTATTAAAGAAAAAGTTGGAAGCAGGAAAGAAATATAGAATAACATATAAACTTGTACCACATCCATATAAAGGACAACAACTAACAATGTTAATTATGGATGTAGAAGAATCATCAGATAGTGTAAGTAACTTTAGATTAACTGATGAAGTTAAAGAACATTTAAATGTAATAAAAAACTTAGAAGGAACAGTAAAAGAAAGAGTGGATTGGTTAACTGAAAGAGTTAAAGCATTCACAAAATATAATGGTTATAATAAATTAATCCAAGCAATAGATTTAAGTTTCAATACAGTTCTTGAATTTAATTTCGGTAGTTCAAAAGGAATACGTGGATATCTAGATACGATTATTGTAGCTGAAAGTAGAATAGGTAAATCTAGTACTGCATTAGCATTACAACAATTATATGGTCTAGGTGTATTTGCATCCCTAGCTGGTAACAGTGCTACAGTTTCAGGTCTTATTGGTGGTAGTAATAAAGTAAATGGTAACTATCAAACAAGAGCAGGACTTATACCTCAGAATCATAGAGGTCTAGTTATCTTTGAAGAGTTAGCTAAATGTAATGCTAATATCATTAAAGAATTAACGGACATTAAGAGTAGTAACCAAGTAAGAATAGCCAGAGTATCTGGTTCAGTAGAACTACCAGCATTAGTTAGAATGATAACATTAACAAATGTTAAGACAGAAGCAGGAAGTATTAGAAGTATCAGTTCATATCCTAATGGTATAGAAGTATTAACTGATTTAATAGGAACTGCTGAAGACATAGCAAGATTTGATTTGATGTTAGTAATGGGTGAAACAGGTAACGAACAGATTGATCCATTCTGGATAGCTGAAGAACCATTACCAACTGAAGTATATAGAGATAGAATACATTGGATATGGAGTAGAACTCCTGAACAAGTAATCATTACACCAGAGGTAGGTAAATATATTCTAACTAAATGTAATGCATTAAATGAAAAGTATGATTGTTATATAAAGATATTTGGTACTGAAGCATGGAAGAAAATATCTAGACTTGCAATAGCAGTAGCTGGATATCTAGTATCAACAGATGATTCTTATGAAAACATTATAGTTAAAGAAGAACATGTAGACTTTGCTATAGATTATTTATTAAGTATCTATGACAATAGTACATTTAAATTAAAACAATTTGTAGATAATGAAAAGAGATACAGCACACTAGATGAAGCTGGACTTGAAGACTTACAAGATATGTATAATACTACACCAGCATTATTACTACAACTTGAACAGGTATCACGTATAAGTAAATCTAATCTACAAATAGCAACAGGTTTAAATAACGAAGACTTCAGTAAGATAATAGCTAGATTAGTTAAATGTTTATTTATTAGATTTGAAGGATTCGACATAGTACCAACAGAAAGATTTAGAAAAGGGATGGCTCAAGTAGAAAGAGCTGGTGTTATTGTAAGGGTAGGTGAGAACGTTGCGTAGATTTCCTAACTATATATTAAAATATATAGAAACAAAAGAAGAACTAATAGAGTTTATTAGAGATGTTAAACATAAAAATATAACAGAAATATTTTTAGATACAGAAACAACTGGAGTACATATTAAATTAGATAGACCATTCTTATTACAGTTTGGTTATGTTGCTGGAGATACAGTATATGTATTTGAAGCACGTAAAAAGTTATTAGCTAAGACAGCATATGCAGTATTGAAATTAGTTGAAATGAAAAAGATTCCACTTGTAGGACATAACATCACATTCGATCTGCATATGTTAGAAAATGAAGGTATTGAGATACCTGATATAAAGTGTGCTGACACTACAGTTTGTATAAGATTAGCACATGATGCATTAACAGAAGCAAATGGTGGTCCACCTTTAGGACTAAAAGAATATACACAACAGTTTATAGATAGAGGTGCAAAGGATTTCCAAAAGAAATTAAAAGAAGAACGCACTGCTATCTCAGCTACACTTAATATAGAATTAAAAGAAATGTTGAGACTTTGTGATAGGAAGTGGACAAAGAAACAACTAGATGAAATGTTGTCTGATTATCTAGCTACACCAGAAGTATTAGGTGAGAAGGCAGCACCAGTCTATTATGATTGGTATTATAATAAAGTACCTGAAAGAATAAGAAACAACATGACAACACCAATGGTTGAAAGTGAAGACGTTCCTTATGATATATTAAATAAAGATAACCTAGAGTTATACGCAGCATATGATATTATCTATACAGCAGAAGTTTATTATCAATGTATGCCAGCAATCAAAGCAAGAAAGATGATGGATACATTTAATATGGAATGTGATTATATCTTACCTATACTTCGTATGGAAGATACAGGCTTTGCAGTTAATAAAGATTATATTATAGAAACAAGAATCAAGTTAAAAGAATATATCTTAGCTAGAAGAGAAAGACTAAAAGAATTAGTAGGTGAATATGTTAAACCATCTCAAGCTAAAGTAATCAAAGATACATTAGAGAAAAAGTTTGGTGTTAAAGTAGAATCAACTGGTAAAGAAATATTAAATACAGTAATAGCAGACTTAAAACATAGCGGTGCAAATCCAAATGCATTAGAGTTTATAGAGATACTACAAGAGTTAAGAACTTTAGATAAATGGTATCAAACATATCTAATGAGATTTGTACGTGAGATACAAAAAGAAGATAGAATATATACAACTATCTTCAGTGCAGGAACTGTAACAGGTAGAATCACATCAGACTTTCAACAGTTTCCAAAGTATGGTATTAGAACATATGATGACCAACCATTATTTGACCCACGTCGTATGGTTAAAGTAACTGATGGATTTAGTTTATTAACTTATATAGATTATTCTCAAATAGAATTAAGACTTCAAGCTATGTATACTATATTAGTAGGTCATCCAGATTTAAATCTATGTCGTGCATACATGCCATATCAATGTAAGACAATCATTGATGATGGTAGTATAGGATGTGGCCAATATCAATATCATTATGAAGAATTTGATTATAATAATAAAGAACATATCAAGCATGCATATGATTGGAAATGGTATTTAAATGAAAACTTAGAACAAGAATGGATACCTACAGATGTACATGCAGCTACAACACATAAAGCATTTCCAGATCTAGATGTGCATAGTGATGAGTTCAAGAAGTTAAGAGGTAAGATAGGTAAACGTGTTAACTTTGCTAAGAACTATGGTGCACAATATGCTAAGATTAAAGAGATGTTCCCTGAATATGATGATGATGAAATAAAAAGGATTGATGATTCATATTATGCAGCATTCCCAGGAGTTAAAGAGTATCATACATATTGTTATGAACTAGCTAAATCTACAGGGTATGGTACAAATTTATTTGGTCGTAGATATTATGGTGTAACAGGACATAAATTAATTAATGCACTTATTCAAGGTAGTGGAGCAGATATGCTTAAACGTAGAATAATTGCATTAGATAAATATATAAGAGAAAAGAAACTAAAGAGTAGATTACAAATGCAGATACATGATGAACTTTGTTTTGAAATATATCCAGGTGAAGAATCAGAGATATTTGAATTCCAAAGAATCATGCAAGATTATCCCGAAGCTTTAGTTCCAATCGTTGCAGAGATAGAAGTATCTAAAACAACTTGGGCAGATAAACAAGAGGTAAATACATTAGAAGAAGTGGAGGTGATATTGAATGAAGAATAGATACATACTTGCTATCGATCCAAGTGGTAACTTTATAGAAGGTAAAGGTATAACTGGTTGGGTGTTATTTGATTCACAAGCAGATAAAGTAATTAAGTTTGGTTATATATCTGCGTCAATGTATCCTAACCAGTTTAAATACTGGGATGCACATGTTACATTATTAGATAGTATGGCAGGATATTATCCAGCAGTTGTAATTGAAGAGTATAGGTTGTATAATAATAGAGCAGAACAACAAATAAATAGTATATTAGAAACACCTAGACTTATTGGTATATTAACTTATGAATGTTATAAACGTGGATACTGGTGTACTACACAATCTGCAGTTAGTGTTAAGACTAGATGGTCAGATGAGTTGTTAATAAAGAAACATTATATATGGGAAGAGAATGGTAATTATAAAATAGGTAAGACAATAGTATCAGACCATATAAGAGATGCATTAAGACATGCAGTACATTTTAAAACATTTAGAAATAGGAGAGATGATTGGTATGAATAATGAATTAGATTTAAATAGACTTATTGAAGAACAAGGTGTTTTAGTTAAAGGTTTTAAAGCTAATCTAGAAGATAAAGAAGCATTCGCATTATCTAGAAAAGATACATTCGGTGGCTCAGATACTTCTATATTATTAGGAGTAAATCTTTATACAACATTAGAACAATTGAGAGAACAAAAACATAATAAATTTTTAACTGAAGAAGAAAAAGCTGTAGGTGAAAAACCTATAGTAAGAAAAGGTGCAGACCTTGAACCATTTATATTAAGTAAAGCACAAGAAGAAATAGGAAAAGAAATATATAAACCAGAGAATACATACATCTTTAAAGAATATAAATATATGAGTTTAAATTATGATGGTGTATTCGTAAATGATAATGGTAAACCAATTCCTGTTGAAGCTAAACTTGTTAGTAAGTTTGGTGAGAAGTATTACAAGAAAGATATATCTATAAAAGAAATGGAAGACATTGTTGTTGAAAAGAAAAGTGATGACATAGCTATCCATATAAAACTCATGGCCAATAAATTTGGTATACCCCCTTATTATTATACACAAGTCCAAAGAGAGATCGAAGGCTTAGGAGCTGACTATGGTTATCTAATAGCTTGGTTTGATGAAAGTTGGACTGGAAAATTATATCGTATAAAACGTGACGACTACGTTATAGTCGCAGATATAAAAGCTTGTGATGAAAACAAGGATTGTTTACAATAGAAAAGAGAACTCATTGAGTTCTCTTTTTTTATCGGAACATTGATTTGATACGATTAACATTACTAACAATATTCTTAGCATTACTCCAATAATAACTAGGATTTTGTGCTTGCCACTTTTTAAGATTAACAATAGCATATTTATTTTTCTTATATAAATCATAATATATGTTGTGGTATCTATATTTTGCATAATAACGTTTGAATGCCAAAGCTCTGTTAGAACCATGCATTGCTTTATAAGAAACCTTAGGATATTTACCATAACTAATAGGATTCCTATTAACCTTAGGATAATTATAGTATGGTCTTATAGGTTTATTTTGTTTATTAGCTAAACTATAATAATTAGGATATTGTTTACCAATCATAGATGGGAAGAAGGTTTGTAATCCCATCTTACCTTTTCTTATTTGATTAACTGATTGTCCTATTCTATAAATTTGTGTACCAAAAGGTAACATAGCATATCCACTATAAGTATCAGTACCGTTAGATAAAGCAAACCTAACTGCTGGTGTTAATCTACTTTCTAATTCTCCTAGTGGGTCCATCATTAATGCCATATAATCTAGGAAAGAACTTCCTGTTTTAAACATATAATCTCCAAGTTTAATTCCACCAGATTTAACTGCAGCTAATTTAAATGGGTCTGTTCTTAAACGTCCTTGTTTGTCTACATATATAGTAGAACCATACGAACCAGATTCATCTGACCAACTAGAACGTATAGCATGTAATAATCCACGAAGTATCTGTGGAAAACTTAACATATTATCCCAATACCAAACAAAGTTTTTCATTGGGAATGTACTGAATGGTATTATAAGTTCTATTAATTGTTGAGCTTCGCTCTTACCTCCGTATTTAAAATGTGTTTTAGCTACAGTTTCTAGTGCACTATCTAAACTTTCTGTATCTACTAAATTCATAAGTCCCAAACCTAAACGTCCTGTAGTTTCACCAAACTCTGATATTTTACGAATACCTTTTGAATATGGATTTTCTTGTGCTATGCCTTGTATGATTCTTAAGACACGGTCATAACCACGAGTATGTTTTAAAGTGTATCTCTTTTGTAGATCTTCTAATGTTTTTACATTTGAGTCTAATGTACCTGAATCAACAGATTCTTTAACAAAGTTCATTAGTGCAATGAAATCATCATACGCTCTTGTACCTTTTTTCAAACCAGCAGATTGTGCCATAGCATGCATTGCTGCTTCTAGATAATTATCATTTACTCCACCATATATTTTATTAGCTTCATTATATATTGCACTGTATATATTCCATATTTGCATTGCTTTTCCATAATAGAAGAACTGTTCTCCTAAACCTCTTTTTGTCATTACAGTGTTTTTAAAAATAATATCTAAAAGGTTTCTAACAGCAGTACCTGGATTTGACATAAGACTTGTTTTTAAAAGAACATTGTATGCACGTAATGTTTTCATAAAGTTATTGTCTGTGACACCGTTAATAATACGTTCTTTAATATTATAAACTAAATCGCTTGGTACAATAGCACTTGGTACTTTGGAATCACAAAGCTCTTGTAATTGTTTCTTATTAAATATCTTGTAATCTTTAACACCAAGTTTAACCACGCCACCTTTCAGGTGTCGTTTTGTTATAACTACAGCAGATAACTTTAATTCTTTTAGTGCCTTTGGTATTTCTTCATCACTTAATGCACCCATGCATGATGCAATAAATGATGGAAAGAAACATTCTTGTGTGAACATTTCATCTATAAATTTAATTGAAGTATCAGCACGTTTTATTAATGCAGTAGTGTTATTTGTAAGCATATTTAATAATCCACCGTGTTCCTGTTTAAATAAACCAGGGTCTGTGAAATTAACAAAGTCTATTCTTGCGTAATCATTATTGAAAAAGTTGTCATTTAGATACGCATTTTGTATTCCAAAATTTGCTAGTTCTTGTTTATAAGCATCATACATAGAACGTTCTAATGTTGTAGGTAGAAGAACTCTAGCTCAAATGGGGGATCAACTAGATTTGTGTAAGGCATAAATGTATTATAGAAATCAGTTAAATCTTTATATACATCTAGATATGATTCAGGTTTAAGTGTTTTGTATTTCTTATACTTTTGACTGTTATTAAATATTTCTTTAACATTAGGATTAGTATTATAAATAATAGTTAAGTTATCTTTTGTATAGATATCTAAATCAAATTTATTTAAATCTTCTTTAGTCCAAGGAATATTAAAGTCTGTAGTTTGTATACGTATTAGACCTAAGTTAGGACCAATAATAAAATCTCGTAAGTCTTCTAAATGTAGAACATCCTGTTTATCTGTATAACTTAAACCTAAAATAAAACTAAGACGTTTCTTTATAGTATAGTCTAAAACTTTATTTAAAGTAGCGTTATCTTTTTGTTCTAGTTTCTTTATTAAATCATCAACACGTGTCAATGTAATGTCATTAGAACGAGCAGCTTCTTTTAGTTCTGTAGATTTTAAAAGTTTATTATATTCTGTTTCAGTTATATTAATCTTTTGATTAGGAAATAACTTTTGAAAATCTTTATAAGACATGTTCTTATTTAATACATTGACGCTTCTTCCAAAGACACGATCTGTATATAAGTTTTCTTTTGCAGTAGCAATAGCTAAATGAAGTTCACCTGCAGATACAAGATCGTTTATAGTATCAAGAAGTTTTTCATCTTCAATGTTTGGAAGTATCTTTTCTTCAACTGCTTTTCCTTTCGATGCTTCATCTTTAAAAGATTTTTTAATAGTTTCATAACAATCTGTATTATTATAAGCTGTAGAATATAAAGCTAATAAATAATTGTTTGGTAAATTATTTAAGTATTTTCTAAATACAAATTGTTTTGTTTTTTCTAAGCCATCCTTAAGTAATTTTCTATTTATTTGTTGCATGAAAACAGTTGGGTCTTCATTAAATAGATTTGCAAGTTCTGTTATTGTATGAGTATTTATAGTATTTTCTGAAGATGTTAAGAAATCTAATATGTAATTATTATTTGTAGCAAAACGTGCAAAGCCTATATTATTATAAAGACTAGATAATTTTGTACGCATTGTATAAAATGCTTTATCATCTAAAAGTTTAAGGTCATCTTCTGTTATAGCACTAAGTATAGTATCCAGACTATTAGATAAACTATCCATGTTTCTAGTTAATTCATTAAAAGATTCGTCACTTTTTATTACATAGAACCAAGACCTTAGTTCTTCAGATGGTGCTTGTTTTATTATTTCTATAGTTTTATCTACACCTGCATCGATACCATTATTAATAGCTTGACGGAATACAGGGTCTCCTGTCTTTTGAAGTAAACCTAATTTAAATGCTAACTCATTTTCAGTTGAGTATTTAAAGTTTTTAGTATTCTTAATACTTTTATTAAAGTCGTCTTGTAATTTACGATAGTATATACTAGGTAATCCCATGTTGTTAACAAAGGATTCACTAAAGTATTTTCCTGCTGTTTCATCTATATTTTTAGTACCAACACCAAGTGTAGCGTTAATAAGATAAGGATCACCGAGGAATGTTTTAACTACAGCATCAGATGCAATACCATATCTTTGAAGTATCTCTTCATTTTTTGCAGCTATTTCTTTACTAGTATCTATATATGTGCGAAGCAAAGAGTTTTCTTTTGATAAATGTTTATACACTTCATCATATTCTTCTGCTTCTAGTTTTGAATATATTTCATCATAATCTAAACTGCTTAAGTCATGTACAGAAAATACATTAAGGAAATCTTTATAAGCATTTAAAGCATCAGACGTTTTTGTATCTATCTTTTTATATAACATATCATATAAATCATAGTAATATTGTTCTAAGTCTCTTATTTGTAAAAGCATACTTTTATCTAAGAATACAAATAGTGGTAAGTTTTTATTTGCTTGTTCTGCAAGATATGTTCTAAAAGCAAACATAGTATCATCTAAAGCTTGTTGTATATCTGCATTAGTGATATTTTCAATACCTACCTGCTTTAATTCTTTATAACGTATAGAGTCTTTTAAACCATATGAATCAGGATAATAAAATAGTTTAGATATATTATCTCTAATCTTTAAGATATCTTCTTCAGTCATAAGTTTAGCAGCTTTATCTGTAGCACAGTATAGTTGATTTAATAATTCATTTCTGCATGTTTCAACTAAGTTTTTATCTAGTCCTTCTTTGTAGAAACTTTCTATATTTCCATCAGATATAAAGCTAGCGTAATTAACAACACCTTCTACATTGCTAATAAACTTTTGTATTAGTCCTGCAGCATCACGCATTGTAGCGTCCGCTCCATCACTTGTTAATAAATCTAATAGTTTTGCTAATGATAATCTAGTTTGACTATTTTCATCTGCTATATCTAACATAGCATTTGCTAACGGTTCATCATCAAAAATATTTTGCATATAGCGATCATAGTTTTGACGATGCGGTAATAAGAAACCTTTCATTAAATCTGTGTTTTCTGCAAGTTTTTCAAACTGAGTACCTAAATCTAATTTATTTATTTTTCTAGAGAAATCATAAAGTTCTTCAATTATATTAAAATAATTGTTATCAAACATTACTGCTTTTTTATTTTCTATAAGATCTATTTTACTACTTGTTATATCTTCAACACTATCCCATTTTTCCCAAGCTTTTTCTCTTCTGAAACGTCCTTTAGTATCACGAAGATATTGACTAGGTGCTTTATAAGCACCAGGTTTATAATCAGAATCTGATAAAGCTGTACCAAAACTATTGTTTCTAGTATTAAGTGCATCCTTATATATTTCATTAATAACATTATTAAAGTCTTCAACAGTTCTTTCTATAGTTGTAATATCATTAGGTCCTAACTCTGAATAATAACCACCTGATTTTTTAAGATACATATTTTCATATAGGTCTTTTATAAACACTTCTTCAAATGCATCTAAGATTTCTAGATTGTTTGCAACATGTTCATTAATAACCCCTGCAGTTTCTGTGTAATATTCTTTTAAGCTAGGTAATAAATTATAAATATAATCATTATTTAAACCATCAAAGAATCCATCAAGTTCTTTATTTATATTGCTTATAATAGTTGCACTATCTTTTAATACTTCTATAAAATATTTTTTATTTGCTACATCAAAAGGACCTGCACTTATCATATCAATAGTAACATATAAGTTTTTAGATTTAATAGTTCCTTGTGGGATGTTGAGTAAGTTCTTAGGAATACCATCAAGAATTTTATCTATCTGATTTAAGTCAGTATATATTATAGGAACTTTTTTTATTTTAGGTTGTCTTGTATATCTTATTTTACTAGGTTGGAAAACTGAAGAGAAGATTGGTTTATTTTTATCACGAAGTATACGTCTTGTATGATTATCAAAGTTCTTGAATAATGCTTCTTGTTCTGTTAAACTTGTAAGTTCAAAGAACTTTTTAATTTTATCTTGGTCAGATATATGAAGATCTAATAACAAATCATATTTAGGTAAATCTTTTATATCTATTCTCATATCTTTCATTAGTTTTTCAAACTCAGCTATAGCAGTATCAGCAGCTGCAGGATTAGCGTTTGTTAATATACGTCTATAATTCTGTAATTTGAAATATTTATTTTTACCACCAACGTTATAATCAAAGAAAGCTGTTCTAAGTCTGAGTAAACGTTGATAATTATTTGGTAATTTATTAAGGTCTGATTTTAATTTTGAAAAGTTTTTGCGTAATGTTCTTTTAGTTGCTTCTGTTTCAAGTTGTGCAACACTTTTCATACTATCTAATTTATCTACAATACTTTTAAGAGCTTGAGCTGTATTAAGAAGTCGTGGGTCTTTGATAATATCAGGTAAAATATTATCATTTAAATATTGTAATAGTATCTCTTTATCCATTGCATCGATTGTAATACCATAATCTTTTTGTATATTATCAAGAAAATAATTATATATAACTTCTTTAGTATTTTGTATACCTAATTTATAACTAGGTTTAAGAATGGCTCTGTTTACTGCTCTGATATATGCTTTATATAAACCATTTGTAGTCATACCTTTAGCTTGCCATGCTGAAGGAAGACGTGCAATATCTCTATATACTACAGGTTCAGCTGCTTTAATTATAGTTTCTTGTGGCGTGCTTCTCATTAATATTCCATCTTTATATTTATAAGCAGAGCCAGCATAATCAGAGAACTCAGAAGCAACATCATCTGCAGTAAATCCTGCAGCTTTCCAACGTGCTATTTTATTTTTTAAATATGAAATAAAATGATACTTTTGGTTTAATTTTATAGCACCTGCAATTGGTGCAGATAGTGGATTTGTCCAATAAACTACTTTAGGAATTGTATTAGTAAACTTATTAAGATTATTTACTTTATCTACAAGACTAAATATATCTGTATTTTTATTTAATAAGAATTTTGTAGCTCTGTTAGGTGCCCATTTAATAGAACCCAAACCTGCTTCAGTAAACATCTGACGAGCAGCTTGACGTGAATAATCTTTAATTGCATTCTCTACAAGTTCTTGAGTAGCTTCACCTAAGTTACCGTTTAGTGCAGCTTTTAATTGTAAAACAGACATATAACGCACACCTGTTTCTGCTGATTCTTCAAAAGCATTTTTAGCTATAGCCTTTGCTAAAGATGGATTAGATGTTGTATAGTTAATAACATCTTTTAGAACAGCTTCATAATATTCTGTATAGGCTTCTTCTAATCCTTTTTCGGATATATTATGAACTAATTGTTTCTTTAATACCTTACTTTTAATTGCAGATTCTGGCATTTCTTTAAGTATTCTTTCTGTTACTTCATCTGATAAACCTGTTAAATTTTTAATACTTTGTTTAGTAACAGTTTCAATAGACTCTGAACCTAGTTCAGCAAGAGGATCTAGTATTAAAGATTTGCCACCAAGTGTAATCCAGTTGCTTGGGTCAGATACTATTTCTAAACCTAAATCTAAAATCCAATTACCTGTGTCCCAATTATAATGTGTGATACCTTGGTCTTTAGTTGCACCAATTCCTTTTGCCCAATTACCTACAATATCAAAGTCTCCTTGAGTCATAGGAATAACAATACTTTTAACTAAATTAGAAAGTGTATAAAAATCTAAATCTTTACCTAGAGCATTTAGTGCATTAAGGAATGGATTAGTTCCTTCTGTTGGATGTATGTAGTTCATGTCTGCATATTTAATAAAACGTTCTGGTGCTCCAACAGCCCAACGCCAACCATAGTCTTCTGTAAGTTCTACTATATCTCCAAAGAAAGGAACTTCTTTTATAGCATCATATGTATCTTGTACTATATCAACAGTACCATCAATAACATCTTCAAGAAGTCCTCCAATAATAGGAATATTTCTAATTATATTATCTGAAAACCAATCTCCTGCTGATTCAAGAAAGTTTAATGTGTCGTTAGTTTCACGTATAAGTTTTCTATTATGTGTAACATCAGCTAAAGAACGAAATCTATTTGGATCATCATAAGGATTGACATAATTATTTTGTTCTATTAATTGGTCTATAGCATTATTAAAAGAGCCTAGGTTCCTAATGTTAAAAGTATTAGGAACACTAGGCATATAAGGTATCCTAGGCAAGCTAGGTATTTGTGGCATACTAGGCATTGTAGGCATAGTAGGCATTTGTGGCATAGTTAAAATACCATCATTCATTTACATCACCTATTCTTTTTTCTGACTATTATAATAATTTGCTTGAGCATTAGCTTGGTTAACACTAGCTAATTGTCCTTTTTTATATAACTCAGCAGCCCATGAATTGCTTGGGTTTGATAAAGAATTAAGCCAAGCAACATCCCAGTTGTTCTGTGCACTTGTTGCAGCAGCTTTTGCATATGCATTAGAGTATGCTAATTGTGAAGCATACGCCATATCAGCAGCATAACGTTGAACATCATTAGCATTAAGATTAGCTGAAGCAGACATAAGTGCTTGACCAAGAGCATTATATTTATCATAAGCAGTTTCTTTATTCTTAGCTCTTTCTGTAATAGCTTGGTTATATAAATCATAAATATTACTATTAAACTCAGATTGAGATTGTCCAATTTGTTGTTGTGTTAATAAGTATTGTCCTAATTCTTGTGCAGCTAAAGCCCCACGATTAATACCTGTATTAACAGCATTAGCACGAGCTGCACGTAATGTATCTAAATATTGTTGATATAAAACACTTTGATTACGAAGAGAATCTCCTTGTAGTTTCTTTGCTTTTTCAGTCATTTCATTTAGATACATATCTGTACCTTCATTTAACATATTAAGTATATAATCATAATCATAATTAATACCATATAATGCAGCTAATTCAGCTGCAGACATAAGTCTAGGTTGTGCAGCATTTGCAGTAGCACCACCACTAACAGTAGTATTAGATAAATAATTAGGATTGTTTTGTGCTGTTACAGATTGTATATATTCATTAGAAAAATTTATTTTGCTAGGATCTGTTATTTTTACAGATTTATTACCATCAGAATAATAATAATTTCCAGTACCATCTGTGTATACTTGTACAGTTTTATTACCTGTATTGTAAGAACCGACTAAGGTTCCATTTAGTAAAGGATTATCTGAACTATTTGAACTAAAAAAATCTGTTATACCAGCAAGTGTGTCACCAACAGCTTTCCCAAGAGAATTAGCAATACTATTAACAACTGAAGAATTTTGTGTATTTGTTGTATTTGTTGTATTTGTTGTATTTGTTGTATTTGTTGTATTTGTTGTATTTGTTGTATTTGTTGTATTTGTTGTAGGTTTCTGACTAACAACACTTTGTTGAGAAAGAATAGGTGAGTATACTTTAGATGCACCATCTGCGTAATAATAAATTTTTCTAAGATCACCAAAAGTTACTTCATTTTGTATATCAGCTGCTGTAGGAAGATTGCCTCTATTAAAAGCAGTAGTCTTTGTATTAGAGATTGGATAATAATTAGAACCTTCTTTAATAGTATAAACATAGTTTCTTTTATTATCATCATAATTTACATAAATTTGTTTTTTAGTTCCGTTTACATTAATGGCATAATTTGTGGCAAAATTATTTTTATATTTTGTAGGTGTCCCGTTCATATTTGCAACTCCTTTCTATAAGATTCATCTAAGTTCATTATACTATTTCAATGAACTTTTATCAACATATACTATATGTGGATTGAATGTTTGTCCATAGACTTGATAACGTCCATTTATAAATCCACGCACTTGTACAGGTCTATCTGCACTAGCACCATTTGGATATTTCTTTCCATAGATATTATATAGTGGACTACCCTTTTTAACAACAGCGTTATAAGGATATGGATTATTTTTTATAACATTTTCTTTATCTACGTAAACAGTGTGTGGTGAAAATGTTTCTCCCCAGACTTCCCATCTATTTCCAAGTTCTCCTGTAACAGTAACTTTTCTATCTACAAAAGTATTATTAGGATATTTATTTCCATACACATCATACAATGGTGAATTTCTTTTAACAATACCAGCCCACGGTGTAACAGGTGTAGGTTCTGGTGTAGGTGGTGTAGGACCTGGTGGTGTAGGACCTGGTTCAATATATTCAAAACTTTCAGGGTCTTGATAAGTGGAGCTACCTACA
>Ga0247610_10003595_pt1 | contig 16890 bp, 5 predicted proteins | sample 174DNAGHGhighgp2_FD_193483 | JGI IMG/M metagenome (GOLD analysis project Ga0247610, IMG submission 193483) | Sheep rumen microbial communities from Palmerston North, Manawatu-Wanganui, New Zealand - 1742 DNA GHGhigh gp2 | ecosystem: Host-associated > Mammals > Digestive system > Stomach > Rumen ... | reverse complement strand
TGTTTTACACCGATACATATCGTCTTATGCAAGCATAGCCGCTATCTCTCTGTGCAAAACAGATAAAATTTCATTTTATTTGGCAAAAAATGCCCGAACGCTTGCATATGTGCAATTTTTGTAGTAATTTTGCCGCCGAAATTGGTAAATAGGCGAAAGTCAATAATTTTAATCTAAATAATTAACCTTTATGCAAAAATCTCCATTACAAATCGCCCGTCAGGCTTATCAACCGAAAATGCCGGTAGCATTGCAAGGCGGCGTACGCCTCATAGAAGGCGAGAAAACACAATCCGTAGCAGACCAGGAAGAGATTAAAAAACTCTTCCCGAACACTTATGGCCTGCCTGTTATTACTATGGAACCGACGCAGGACAAGAACACTTGCGCCGAGCCGTTTAACGTAGGTGTTATCCTTTCCGGAGGTCAGGCACCCGGTGGTCACAACGTGATCTCCGGTCTGTACGACGGACTCAAAGCCCTCAATCCGGACAACAAACTCTATGGCTTCCTCGGCGGTCCTTCCGGACTGATTGACGGAAAGTATCAGGAACTGACGGGCGACATCATTGATGAGTACCGCAACACCGGCGGATTTGATATCATCGGTTCCGGACGTACCAAACTGGAAGAGACATGGCAGTTCGACAATGGTATCGAGATATGCAAACAACTGGGTATCAAGGCTGTCGTTATTATTGGTGGTGATGATAGTAATACCAACGCCTGTGTGCTGGCGGAGTATTATCTCCAGAAACAATGTGGTATCCAGGTCATCGGCTGTCCGAAGACTATCGACGGCGACCTCAAGAACGAGATGATAGAGACTTCTTTCGGTTTCGACACCGCTTGCAAGACCTATGCCGAGCTTATCGGTAACATCCAGCGCGATGCCAATTCTGCCAAGAAATACTGGCATTTCATTCGTCTCATGGGACGCTCCGCTTCCCATATCGCCCTCGAGTGCGCACTCCAGAGCCAACCGAATATCTGCCTTATCTCCGAGGAGGTGGAAGCCAAGAAGATGACCCTCAACGACATCGTGGAAGATATCGTAAAGGTCATTGTAGCCCGTGCGAACGCAGGCCTTAATTTCGGTACCATCCTTATCCCGGAAGGCCTTATCGAGTTCATCCCCGCCATGCGCGTCCTCATTCAGGAACTCAACGACATGCTTGCTGCCAACGAGGAGTTCGTTTCGCTCGACGGCGACGATGCCAAACGTGAGTACGTGAAGTCCAAACTGACCCCGGCTTCCTGCGAGCTCTTCCGCTCGCTGCCGAAAGGTATTGCCAAGCAGCTCACGCTCGACCGCGACCCGCACGGAAACGTGATGGTTTCGCAGATCGAGACCGAGAAACTGCTCATCGAGATGGTTCAGAAACGTCTGGCTGTCCTCAAAGCCAACGGCGAGTACAAAGGCAAGTTCGCAGCCCTCAACCATTTCTTCGGATATGAAGGACGTTGCGCAATGCCGTCTAATTTCGATGCCGATTACTGCTATTCCATCGGTGTGAACGCTACCCACCTCATCGCAGCCGGCAAGACGGGTTACATGTCGCTCGTGCGTAACCTCACCAAGCCTGCAGCCGAGTGGCTCGCCGGTGGTGTGCCTATCACGATGATGATGAATATGGAGAAACGTAACGGTAAGATGAAACCCGTTATCCAGAAAGCGCTCGTCGAACTGGATGGCGCGCCGTTCAAGTATCTCCAGGCGCATCGCGCGCAATGGGCAAGCCCTGATACGAACTATATTTATCCGGGTCCGATCCAATACTACGGTCCGGCTGAAGTATGCGATCAACCGACACGCACGCTGTTGCTCGAAAGAGGCAAGTAAAAGTACAAAGTGACAATGTACAAAGTACAAAGGATACTTATCTCTCTTCTCTTTGTGATGCTAAGCATCTCGCTATCCGCAGGGAATTTCTCTGCGGATAGCCTGTTGCTGGACGCCTATAAAAAAGAGGACATGTCCGTCTGGAAAGAGTATGTAGACTCTCTTTCACTCCTTCACTCTTTCACTCCTTCACTCCTTACCTACGAATACGGTTTCTGCGGCTACATGGTGGATCGCGACAAGCCGCACGCGCTTCCTTATGTCACGCGTTTCAAGGAGCATGTGGAGGCTCAAAAGAAGACATTGCCTGCCGGGCACTACGAGATGTATCGCTCGGCCGTACTGGTCTTCGAGCTCCGTCTGCACGAATCCATTCACCCCGTCAAGTCCATGAGTCTGGCCAAAGAGGCCGTCAAACTTGCCCCTAAAGACCCGATCGTTCTGACGTACTACGGCACCTGTCTTTTCTACGCACCCAAACCTTTCGGAAGCAAAGAGGAAGCTTTGACATGGTTTGAGAAAGCAGACAAATATTTCCGTGCTCCGCAGTGGAAATTCTGTTGGCTCAAAGAGGCCAATTCCATGTATATCAAGCAATGCAAAGACAAACTGCAGAAGGATAAGAAGTAATCCGATACGTACAACCATAGTTTATCAACAAAAATATGTTTTGGAAAACTTTTTCTGTTGATAAATTTTACAAAGCGCTAATTATTAACTGATTAGCGTTTTGTTTTGGAAAACTTTGTAATTTTTTTTGAAAAATAATTGTCAAAAAAATTTGCATAATTAAAAAATTTGTAGTACCTTTGCACTCGATTTCGGCTCTTATAACGAACGATCTTTATTATTACTATATTTATGGAAACATACATTATTAAACGAGACGGTAAAAAAGAACTTTTTACCATTGACAAAATCAAAAACGCCATTTCCAAGGCATTCTTGGCGGTAGGGGCGTTTGCCACCGAGGAGACGCTCGGTAGTATCTTATCTCATTTGCGTGTACACAACGACGTGACCGTAGAGGAAATCCAGAACCAGGTGGAGGTTGCGCTTATGGCAGAAGGCTATTTCCAGGTTGCCAAAGCCTTTATCCTCTATCGTCAGGGACACACCGAGGATCGCGAGACCCAGCGTCGTCTGGACTTCATGATGAATTATGTGCAGGCTTCCAATGCTGCCGAAGGTTCGAAATTCGATGCGAACGCCAATGTGGAGCATAAGAATATCGCTACCCTTATCGGCGAACTTCCGAAGCAGGGCTTCATTCGTCTCAACCGTCGTTTGCTCACCGAGCGCATCAAATCGATGTACGGCAAGGAGCTCAGCGACCGCTATATGAACTTGCTCAACCAGCATTTCATCTACAAGAATGACGAGACCAACCTCGCCAACTACTGTGCTTCCATCACGATGTACCCCTGGCTCATCGGCGGTACGAAGTCCATCGGCGGCAATGCTACGCCTCCGAAGAACCTCAAGTCCTTCTGCGGCGGGTTCATCAACATGGTATTCATGGTCAGCTCCATGCTCTCAGGCGCGTGCGCTACGCCCGAGTTCCTTATGTATATGAACTATTTCATAGAGCAGGAATATGGAGAGGATTACTACAAACGCGCTGACGAGATCGTGGATCTGAGTCTGAAACGTCGTACGATCGACCGTATCATCTGCGATTGCTTCCAGCAGGTAGTGTACAGCCTCAACCAGCCTTCGGGTGCGCGTAATTTCCAGTCCGTTTTCTGGAATATCAGTTACTACGACCGCTATTATTTCCAGAGCCTGTTTGAGAACTTCCGCTTCCCGAACGGCGAGGCGCCTCACTGGGACAGCCTCAACTGGTTGCAGAAACGCTTCATGAACTGGTTCAACGAAGAGCGTACCCGCACCGTCCTCACCTTCCCGGTAGAGACGATGGCATTGCTTGCAGAGAACGGCGACATCAAGGATAAGGAATACGGCGACTTCACGGCAGAGATGTATGCGAAGGGACACTCGTTCTTCACCTACGTTTCCGACAACGCCGACAGCCTCTCTTCCTGCTGCCGTCTGCGCAACGAGATAACGGACAACGGCTTCAGCTACACGCTGGGTGCAGGTGGTGTATCCACCGGTTCGAAATCGGTACTCACCATCAACCTCAACCGCGCTATCCAGTATGCCGTACGCAATAACATCCCGTATCAGGCATACATCGAGGACGTAGTGGATCTGATGCACAAAGTGCAACTCGCGTACAACGAGAACCTCAAGAACCTTCAGGAAAAAGGCATGCTGCCGCTCTTCGATGCCGGTTATATCAATATCGGTCGTCAGTACCTGACTATCGGTGTGAACGGTCTGGTAGAGGCTGCCGAGTTCCTGGGACTCGAGATCAAGGACACTCCGGAGTATGCGCATTTCGTACAGGAAGTGCTCGGTATCATCGAGAAGAAGAACAAAGAGTACCGCACGAAGAACGTCATGTTCAACTGCGAGATGATTCCGGCCGAGAACGTAGGTGTGAAGCATGCCAAGTGGGATAAGGAGGACGGCTACATTGTTCCGCGTGACTGCTACAACAGCTATTTCTACAAAGTGGAAGATACCTCGCTCAACGTGCTGGATCGCTTCCGTCTCCACGGACGCCAGTATATCGAGCACCTCACCGGCGGTAGTGCACTGCACTGCAACCTTGAGGAGCACCTCAGCCAGGAGCAATACCGTCAACTGCTGCGCGTAGCGGCTATCGAAGGATGTAACTATTTCACCTTCAATATCCCCAACACCGTCTGCAACGACTGCGGTCATATCGACAAACGCTATCTGAAAGAGTGCCCGCATTGCCATTCGAAGAACGTGGACTATCTGACTCGTGTCATTGGATATATGAAGCGCGTCTCGAATTTCTCCGAGGCTCGTCAGAAAGAAGCGGCTCGCCGTTACTACGCAGAGCCCGCAAAAGCACCGGCTTGCTAATGAAGGTCGCTTCCTTCGACATAGTATTTCAAGAGATTCCGGGCGAGGTAACACTCGCCCTGAATATCTCTAATTGTCCTTGTCACTGTCCCGGTTGTCATAGTCCGCATCTGGCGGAAGACATTGGCGAACCGCTCAATGAAGAGCTTCTCTCCGGCCTTATTGCCCGTTACGGCGCCATGATCACTTGTGTCGCTTTCATGGGCGGCGATGCCGCCCCAGAAGAAGTAGCCCGTTGGGCGGAATGGATAAAAAATCACAAATCACAAATCATAAATCATCAATCTGTGCTCCGCACAGCGTGGTATAGCGGGCGGCAGAGTTATCCGAATACTCCGAGTAATCAGATTATTCCGAATACTCCGATTCCCTTTGACTACATCAAACTCGGCCCGTATATCGAGTCGCTCGGGGGACTCAAATCGCCCACTACCAACCAAAGACTCTATAAAAGGGTAGGAGAGACTTGGGAAGATATCACTTCCTCCTTCTGGAAAAAGAACCTGGCAGATTAGTGCCAGGTTCCTTTTTTTTGCCCTTATGTGTCAGGGATTTATTCGACGATCACTTTGTGCGTCTCTACTTTGTCGCCTTGCTTCAAGCGCAGGATGTATATTCCGTTCACGCTCGGCAGCGTCACTACGTTCTTGCCTTGCTCGAACGTACCGTGACTGACGCTTGCTCCCATCGACGAGTAGATTGCATACTCACCGCTCTGCGGCGCTTCGATGGTTACGCGTGCGGCAAAGCGCGCCGTCTTCGTCGGATAAACGAGTATAGGCTCGTCGTATGCCGAGTTGTCATTGATGGAGATGACTAACGGACAGGTCGGGATAGAGTAGTTCTCTCCCTTACGTGTTGCTACCATCACCACTTCATCGCCGTCTTTGAGGTGGCTGTTCTGCATGTAACCCAAGCCGTTATTCGGCTGCAGCGTGCCGTTGACGTACCAGCTGACTTGCGAGAACTCATAGCCGCCGTTATAGGTCTTCTTGAGCGGAGCGACTACGTCATTCCAGTTCTGCTCAATAATCCAACTCGGGTACTTGACGAGTACCACCAGACTATCCGACTGACTCTTGCCGCAGACACCGTTATCGAGCACGAGACGCATCGAGTACTTGTTCGGCTTCACGTACGTCGTATGATCCATATAGATGACATCCGTCTTAACAGGAACCGACGCGCGGGCGACACGGTCTTCGCCAAGGAACGGTTTGTTGATGATATCCACGAAGCCTTCGTCTTTCGCCAACTGGTCGAAGTAGATACTGTACGTCGTCGGTTTGGCACCGGTGTACGTAAAGGCGATATCGAAGAAATCATCATCCGCACAGATGTCATTGATTGCGGCATGCGTGATGAAGGTCGGGTGCATGATGGTGAGTTGCAGCGTGTAGATAGCCGAATAGAACGTCTCCGGACGATATACCGTATCGGTATAGTAGCCGCTCATATCGTATTCCTTGCCACGCCACATGATGCTTTGACCTTCGCATATCGTATCAATCGTCGCGAAGCGTTGCGTAGGAATAACTTTCAGACGAAGCGTGTACGTACTGTCGCAATCCAGAATCGTCGGCCATGTGCGGTCGTAGTTACCTTCCTTCGAATAGGTCTTGCCCATCCATGTGTAGGTCTCAAAGTCGCGAATAGTCGCGTCTTGATAGTACTGGTAACTCGGATTAACGGTCAGATCCAGATGCAGCAAGCTGTCGCAACCCTCTTGTGTCTTCAACGCAAAGTCATAATGACCGGCGCGGGTAACGGCCTTTCCGCCAATGAAGATCGTATCGCCGTCGCATATCGTGCGCACTTCGGTAGGCATATCGTATGCCGGCGCATCATATACTTCTACGCGGAAGATACTATCCATCTCACCCGTCACGCGACTTCGTCGCAGGAAGGTGTATAGACCGGCTTCCGTAATCACTTCTCCGTCAATCTTAATCTCCGAACCCGGACAGAGCGGCATAGGCGTCCACTCCGAATAACGGGACGAGACGATGAGTACGATCCGGTGGATAGAGTCGCAGCCCAAGTGGTTCAGCATCGTATCCGCATAAACGCCTGATGTCTCATAGATGCGGCCGTCGTGGATATACGGCACTTGCTTATCGGTGATCACGATACGTTCCTCGGTAATGGAGATCGGATTAACCGTCAGGAGCAGGGTGACGATACTGTCTTTGTATTGCGAGGTATATACATACTTACCCGTGTGCGTCAGCTTGCGGCCGAAGAAGTCAAAGTACTCGCCCTGACAGATCTCTTTCGTCCAGGTGAACTCACGCGTACGCTTCTTGTTGACTACTACATGGAAGATAGAGTCACAACCGTGGATGGTACGAAGCGTGTCATAGTAAATTGCCGGTTGAGAGATGTCGCGGCCGTGGATCTTCAGCACTTCGCCCTCACCTATCTCGTACTGCTCACGAATCAGGTAAGACGGGTGAACGTAGATCACTAACTGGTGTACGCTGTCAAAACCGTATTCTGTCAGCACGCTGTCGCTATATACACCTGATTCGGTGATGCTGGCGATGAGGCGTCCGTCCTCCGCTACCCATTTGTACGGATAGTTGATGGAATCGGATTGACACAAGTCCATCGTATCGGATTTGAAGAACGACGGGTGAACGGTCAGAATGAGATGCTCGATAGAGTCACATCCTGCGGCGGTCTTTCCTGTCCATTCATAGGTTCCGGAATTGGTCAGCACGCGGTCGTGGAAGATATACGGCTGCTTGTCGGAGATATGCTTCTCGAAGGTATGGTCGTAAACAGGATGTACGCTTACGATATACTTGATGATCGAGTCACATCCTACGAGCGAAGGTATCGTGTCGTAGAACTCGCTGTTCTTCGTATATTCCTTGCCGTTGAACAGGAAGTGGTCACCGTCGCATATTGCTACGTTGCGCTCGCAATAAAAGGTCTCGTTGACAACCAGGTGCAGGGTCATCGTGACGCGTGACGTGTCGTTCCACGTGATAGGCAACGTGAAGTCACCCGCTCCGCTGTATTCGTATCCGTGCCACAGGTACGGCAGATCGTTGCGGCATACATAAGCCGTTGTATCCATATTGAAGGTCTGCAGAACCGTCAGCACTAAGATATGACTGTCTTCACATCCCAAGGCATTGGTCTCTTTGTGCTCGTATTGACCGCTCTCTTTGTACCATTCTCCGTAGAACTCAACCGAGTCGCCTGCGAAAATAGTCTTGTAATCGGTCTGTATCTTACGCGGCTCTACTTGCAGTATCAGGCTGACAATACTGTCGCACCCGTTGGCTGCTGTCAGCGTGTCAAAATACGTACCCGGTTGGGTCAGTATGCGGGAACCGAACAGGTATTCCGAGCCTTCGCATATACTCTTCAGGATCGGCTCTTCCAACCGTGCGGTAGGCAGTACGATCACCTTGAGGCCGATAACGGACGGACGTCCTTCGCTATCCGTCAAGGTGTCGCGGTAAAGACCCGATTCGAGAATCAGCTTGCCGCGCCATAAGAACGGCAACTCGTTCGAGCAGATAGAGACGGAGTCGTCATACAGGCGGCTTACCGTCAACCGTAACTCAATCACACTGTCGCAACCGAAGCTCGAGGTGTAGCGAACCGGATAAATACCGGCTTCGGAGTAGGTCTGGTTCTGGAAATGAACCGTATCGCCTTCATAAATAGTACGCTCGACAATGTTGTAATATTTCGGCAGCACATTCAGATGCAGGATAACCACACTGTCGCAACCGATACTGTTGCGCAGCGTATCGCGGTATTCACCGGCTTGCGTCAGGTAGCGGCCGTTGAAGTCATACTTCTCGTCGGCGCAGACAGTACGGAAGATGGTAGTGTCTGTCGGCTCGTTAACAATCAGCTGCAAGCCGTAGAACAGTTGTGTGCCGTCTGCATCGTACGTCGTATCGTTGCGGTAGAGACCGGCAGCGTACAACGGCGTCACCTGTCCGTTCCATTTGTTCACCCACAGGTACGGCAGGTCGTTCTTACATACCGTAACCGTGGTGTCTATCAGCGGGTGTACCACCACTTGGAGTACCGACGTGCTGTCGCAGCCTTCCGGTGTCTTGCCGTAATGGGTATAGGTACCGGCCGTGGAGTAGGTCTGTCCGTAGAACTCAACCGAATTGCCTTCGATAATATGCTCCGTACGGTTGTTGAAGTACGGTTTGTTGACGGTCAGGATGAGGGTGCGGATACTGTCGCAACCGTTGGGCGCCGTTACGGTATCGCGATAGACACCGGTCTGCGTGAGTGTCTCGCCGTGGAACCGGTAACTGCTTCCTTCACACATCGCATAGCGGATCGTATCGAAAGTAGGCTCGTTGACAATCAGTTGCAAGCCGTAGAACAGTTGTGTGCCGTCCGCATCGTACGTCGTATCGTTGCGGTAGAGGCCGGCAGCGTACAACGGCGTCACCTGTCCGTTCCATTTGTTCACCCACAGGTACGGCAGGTCGTTCTTGCAGACGATTACCGTCGTGTCTATCAGCGGATGAACCACCAACTGGAGTATCGACGTGCTGTCGCAACCTTCCGGTGTCTTGCCGTAATGGGTATAGGTACCGGAGGTAGAGTATGTTTGTCCGAAGAACTCAACCGAGTTGCCTTCGATAATATGCTCCGTACGGGTGTTGAAATACGGCTGGTTAACCGTCAGTTTCAGTGTGATGATACTGTCGCAACCGTGCATGGTTGTCAGCGTGTCGTAATACGTACCGCCTTCGGTTAATTGCAACTTGTTCGAACCGAAGATATGCATGCCGCCTTCGCACATGGAGTGATTGATGGTGGTGTATTGAACAGGCCATACATTGATATGTACGGTATGGATACTGTCGTATCCGTCATGCGTCTGGCCGTAGAAGGTGTAATCCTTCGTTTCGGTAATGTTCGTGTAGGTATGCCATGTGTACGGTGTCTCGCTGGAGCAGAGATCAATCGTATCGTCTTTGATCAGGTAGGTCCGGTGAACGCGCAGGCTGAGGCTGTCAATACTGTCGCAACCGAAGCCGGTGGTGAAACGATAGACATATTCGCCGGTACCGTTCAGCAGTTCCGAACCGAGCTCCACACCGCCTTGGATATGTTTCCATTCGTACGGCAGTTCCGTATCCGCGATATCCACAATCTTATGTTTGAGGTATTTCGGATACACATTGAGACGCAGTTCGATGATACTGTCGCAGCCGTATTGATGACTGGTCAGCGTATCATAATATACACCGCTCTTGGTCAGGAAGCGCGGCTGGTTCAGCTTGGTCAGACCAAAGCGTAGCGAGTCGCCCTCACAAATCGTATCGATGAACAGGGTATGATTGATCACCGGCAGCACAATGATATAGCGGATGAGTGTACTGTCATAGCCGTCATGTGTCTGCAGATATTTGATCTGTTCTCCTGTCGTGTAGATATCTTTGATGCCTTCCCATTCGTACGGCGTCTCGTTGGAGCAGATGGTTACCGTATCACGGTAGATATAGGTCTGGTGAACGCGCAGGCTGAGGCTGTCTATACTGTCGCAACCGTAGCCGGTGATGAAGCGATAGACATATTCGCCGGTAGCGTTCAGCAGTTCAGAACCGAGTTCCACACCGCCTTGGATATGCTTCCATTCGTATGGCAGTTCCGTATCCGCGATATCTACAATCTTATGTTTGAGATATTTCGGATACACATTGAGACGCAGTTCGATGATACTGTCGCAGCCGTATTGATGACTGGTCAGCGTGTCGTAGTATGTACCGCTCTTGGTCAGGAAACGCAACTGGTTCAGTTTGGTCAGACCAAAGCGCAGCGAGTCGCCTTCACAGATTGTATCGAGCAGGATAGTGTTCTTGATAACCGGCAGCACATCGATATGTACGTAGCGGATACTGTCATATCCCTCCGTAGTTAACGCATGGAAGATATAATCGCCTGTCTTGGTGATGTCGTTGCGGTCTTGCCATCTGTACGGCGTCTCGCTTTGACAGATAGTAATCGTATCCTCTTTGATACGGTAGGTGTTATGTATATAGAGACTCAGACTGTCTATACTGTCGCAGCCGTGAACACTCGGCATCACAAAGCGATATTCGCCCGTAGCGCTCAGTATCTGTGTCGAGTCTTTCGGATTGCCGTTCTCGGTCCACTCGTGCAACCAGGAGAATGGAGCCATCGTATCCGGTATATGTACCGTGCGGTGGGCAACCGGAATGCGGTCACGCATAGCCAGATACAGCGTGATAATACTGTCGCAACCGTTAACGGCCAGCATCGTATCGCGATAGACACCCGCTTCCTTGAGATACTGAATCTTGGTGGTGTTGTCGTTCACTTTGAACCAGTGACGGTCGAATGCCAGCGAGTCACCCGGACAGATGGTATCGAACAGCAGCGTGTCGCGGATGATGCGGTAACTTACGCACAGGTCGTAAACGCTGTCATGCGGGTTCGGCGTAGCTTTCGTACGCAGCGAGTCATAGTAATGACGCCATACCGTATCTTCTGCGCCTACGGTGAAGCGTTGTACATATCCGTCAGACCAGGTATGTGTCAGCGTCGTGTTCTTATGGGCGCATATATCAATCGTGTCACGCCAGTGATAAACGGTATCGATAACCAGATGGAGCGTATAGGTCAACTGACAGGGGATAGAATCGGAGTTCTTCTCCCGTGCAGGACCGATAGAGTCATAAGCGCCCGGCTGGTAACGCCACATGCCGCCCCACCATATCGAATCGCCGACTACGATATGCGCCGTAGTATCTTTCTGCTCCGGATGAACGAACTTGACGGTCCAGCGGACTACACTGTCGCATAGATAGTCATCGCGGTGATAACTGATTCCGTGGTGTGCATCCGTCCAGTCGTAACCCATAGGTACGGTATCGAAATAAACCGTATCGCGTTTCACCCATTCGGTCTTTGGCCAGAACAGCTGAACAGAGTCGCCCTCGCATAAGTAATACGTCGTGTCGAACGGTACGTCCTGACTCGGGCGTACGATGATATGATGGAAATAAGAACTGTCGCAGTTATAGACAATCGTATCTTTGGAGTAGTGAACACCGGTCCATTTGCCTTGCCATGTACCGCTGTATCGGCCGTTCTCGCGGTATTCGAACCATGGGTTTGTAAGGTTACCCAAGGTAACGGGATTGCGCTCGATCTCTTTCTGGCAGATGAAGGTGGAGTCGGTCTTCGTCAGACTCGGGATGATACGCAGCGTCAGGTAAACCGTGCTGTCGCATCCGCATGCGGTCGTATCCGTGTGAGGATATCTGACGCACTCGCTCCATATCGTATCCGGTAACTGCCTACCCAAGATATAGGGCAGCGAACTCTCGCAAATGGTATCGACCACCTCAATACTGTACGTGGTGTCCACCTTGATCTTGATGGTGTAGAGAGTGTCGCAGGTCAGCAGGGTGTCGCGGAAGACGGTGTCGCTCAAATAGGTGATTCCGTTCCATGTTACGCCTTGCGGTAAGCAGCCACGCAGCACTTTGAGCGTATCTACCGGAATCTTCATCTTCAGGTCCAAGGTATGGAACTCCAGCAGGGCCCCTTCTTCGTCATAAACGGTATCCGTCCAGAGGCCTTCGCTGTAGATCGTGTCGTTGCCTTGCGGATGAACCCATACGTACGGTGTATCCAAGATACACATGGTCGCCGTTTGACGCTGTTCGCCGATCACTCGTAACTGCTGTATGATCGGACAACCGGTTACCTCATCTGTACTGTCCGGTATCGCGTTATAGGTACCGGCACTTGTGATTGTGTCGCCTTTCCAGATGATGGTATCCTCCAAATGGAGAATCTGCGTCTCAATCAGTTTCTTTTGAGGATATTGGTAAATCTCATAGTAGATGATACTATCGCATTCATTGCCTGCATTCGGCTTGTAGAGTGTGTCGCGGTAAACACTGTCGGACTTAATCCGGAGATACTCATGGTCACCTACCTTGATGCGTTCACCCTCGCAGAAATAGATCTGCTCTACGCGTGAAGGAGCCGGTACGATAGTCAGGCGCAGACGATAGATGCTATCCGTATTGTTGACCGTGGTGTACCGGTATTCATATTGCTTCATTGTGCCTACCGGATGCTCCAGATCGTCATTCACGTGGTCGGCCGGACCGTTTAACCAATGATAGGGCAACTGGGTCTCGCAAATAATGATACTGTCTTCGTATAGGTACGTCGGATAAACGACGAGTACCAGTTCCTCTTTGTTCACGCATGATCCTTCTGCGGCTTCCGTATGGAAATAGGTGCCGGCAGTAGTCAGTACGGTGTCGCGCTTTTCGCCGCTCAAACGGTACGTCCATGTGTAGGGTAACTGTGTGTCTGCAATCTTTGCCGTATCGCTCAGATACAAGGCGGTGTTGAAATGCAGATAGACATTCACCAGGCTGTCGCAACCGTGTATTGTGGGCAGGTTACTGCGGATCACCGTGTCCTGATAGTAGTCCTGACCCTGATAACGGATAAAGGCATTCGCGCCGCAAGTGTACAGATGACGAACAATCGTATCTTTATAGCTGGGCCATACATTCAGGTTCAAGATGAAGATGGAGTCTTTCTCTCCGGTCTTGACGGTGTCCACGTAACGGCCTTCCGCCCAGATATCCTTGCCGCGCCAAACGAGCGTGTCGCCTTTACAGATTGACTTCTGCTCCACGTACATGTTCGTGTGCTCCGGAGCTACGATGCTCGTTACGTGCAACTCATAGGTACTGTCGCAGCCGTGTACGGTCTTGTAGTGGTCGTAGAATACGCCGTCCCCCCAGATTGTCTGACCGTGCCAGAACAACGAGTCACCTTGTACCAACTCCCAGTTTTCAACAATCTTGTAAGCGCGGGCCAATTCCAGGTTCGTACGCATGATCTCGTAGCAACCTGTGGACAACGCGATCGTGTCATATACGACGGTTGATTCAGTATAGGTACGGCCGTTCCATTCGATCTCGCCGCAGAAATATTGGGTTTGCATGGATCGCTTAACAGGCGTTACGGTCAATATCAATTCATAGATACTGTCCTGACCGGTACGTGTCTTGTGCTCGTCCAGATAGGAGTTTGTTCCCGGTACGCTGCTCAGACCGTTCAAGCCGTGCCAACTGAAATCATCCCCCTCGCAGATAGTCATCTTCTCCACGAAATGATAACTCGTCTCGTCTCTGGTTAATATGAGGCGCCAGAGGTCGCTACAACCGGTAACGGCATTCGGACTCTCGTATTCATAGGTGCCCGGCTCATAGAACGTGGAATCGACGGAGACACCGTCGCGCATGAAAGTCCAGGTATAACCGTGCTCGCCGCCCAAGCTGGCATTGGTCTCATAGACTGCCAACGGATGACGGGAGATATGAATATGCGCTACCGTGTCGCATCCCAAATAATCATCGTAATGGCCGGCCTGCGTGTACGTCTTTCCGTTGTAGATGACATTCACATCGCCGCAGACAACAAAGTTGACGGTGGTATCTTTCAGTTCGCGAACCGTCAGGTTCAAGCGGTACCAGTTATAACTGCCGTCCGCCTGTTTCTCCTCCCGCTGGTACTGACCCGACTGGCTGGCGCGTATCGTATGCCATACAAACGGAAGCTCACTCGGACAAACGATAGCCGTCGTATCCACTACGTCCACATGGCTCTCCGTGAGAATCAGCACTTCGGTCAGCGTACAGCCGCCGGCATTGGTGCTGTAGTGATAATAGACACCCGGCTCATCGTACAGTTTGTGATCCCGTGCCCATTGGTAAGGTACGTCCGGATTATAAGGGGCCACATCCGTGATCGTGTCTGTCGCAATGACGTTGAGCGAAAGGATGACCGTACTGTCGCAGCCGTCCACATGGTAGGTGTAGCTATAGACGCCGGTCTCATAAAGCGTGCGGTCGCCGAAAGTATAACTGCCGCCTGCACATATTTGCGCACTGATGCGCGTCTCACGCTTCGGGAGAATGGTCAGATTCAATATATGCTCTGCAATCACATTGCCGGCTGCATCTTTGTCCACCTCTTTGTATTGGCCTGCTATTGTGCGTATTACGCCGCGCCAACTGAAGATCTCGCCCTCACAGATAGTGACGTTCTCTTCGTCACGAAGTATCTCCTGATCGGCGTAGATGGTATAAATACTGTCGCAGCCTGTGACGGTCGTATAGTTCGCATAGTACGTACCTACACCCGTGATTTCGATTCCGCGGTAATATTGCGGGAAGGTGGCGAATGTCACGCGTTCGGAGATGGCATAGGTCGGGTTAACCGTCAATTGCAATACGTATAACGAATCCACCTCCTTGGTGCCGGCCTTGTACAGCGTGTCCACATACGTGCCTGCTTCGCGGTAGTTCTTGTTCCTCCACGGATAACTGTCGCCTTCGCAGATAGCTGCACGGTCGGTATGCATCGGGGTTTTCGGAGTGGCCTCTTTCATGCCGACGCCGATAGAGTAGATACTGTCACAACCGGCTGCATTGAGATGCTTCTCCTCGTAATAACCGCCTACCGTGATGGTCTGACCGCGCCAGATAAGGGTCTCGCCCGGTACGATAGTAGCCGTGTCATGGTAATGGAACGGGACACCCTTGACGAAGATAGTCGTGGTGATACTGTCACAAGAGTAGGTTACACTCGGTACGGTATCTTGAATAACGGTATCCTTGACGATGGTCAACCCGCCCCAACGGATCTCACCGCAGAAGGGGTAGGTGCGCGTACGGCGTAATATCGGGTTAACCGTCAGGATCAGCTCATAGATACTGTCTTGTCCCGATTGTGTCTTGTGACGGTCGTAGTAATGGGTGGTCTGACCGATACCTTGCTTGTTCAACTCCGTACGTCCGCGCCAGTCGAAACGCTGGTCGGCGCAGATGGTCTCATATTCTTTGAAGTGATACGAAGTCTCATCCGGATAGTTGACAGTCACGGCTATGCGATAGATACTGTCGCAACCGTGAACGGTTTTGAAAACGCGCTCGTAGATGCCGCCCGTAGAAAGGGTGGTGTCGCACCATTTGAAACTCGTTCCCGGCTCAATGGTTCGGAATTCCTCTTTCAGGAACCTCGGATAGAGATTGACTATATACATACGGATACTGTCATCCGAAGGGGAGGCAACGGATAAGGTATCGTATAGAATGGTATCCTGATAAACGATCGTTTGCCGGGCATTCATCCGGATGGTATCCCCCGGACAAATGGTGTAACGCAGCGTGTCGATAAAACCGTCCGCTGCATAACTGCTCAATACTCCTGCGCATAGCAGAGATGCACTCAAAAGTATTTTATATAGCGTTTTTTTCATAACTCCTTTCATTTTCCCGTTCACCTTTCATTATTGATAGCACATACAGCCATGATGGAAGCCGCTTCTCGCGGTGCGACTGCCGCCTATCATATAAGTTATCTTGGCTCCCGCGAAGAAGGGTACTGTGCGGGCAGGGCTGTTCTCCGTATTCAGGAAGGCGTTGAATACCACGTTCTTGGCGCGTGCCTCGCCGTTGTCGTCCGGTGCAGGCAACTCAAAACGACTCTTGTCGCCGCCTTTATTCGAGTTATTCAGTCCATATTCGAAGTAGAAACTTAGTTTCAGTACATGGCATAGACGGCTGTTGGTCGGAACGGAAGAGAGCAGGTCGTACCCGATCTCGCCGATAAGCCCGGCGCTGATATTCAGGCGGTTAGCCTGCTTGGTCGCAAACTCATAGGTAGTCAAGCCGCGTTCCGGCATGTTTTTGTAGGTCGCGTCATACAGGTTCGGCGAGAAACTCAATTCGTACGTTCCTTTCGTCAGGGAGACGGGATTGAGCGCGTAGCTCAGCTTCAAACCCACACCGATACTGAAACCGTGTGTATAATAGCCGAAGAGGATAGGCACGTCGATGAAGTTCCACTCTATCTTATCGGTCTGCTGTACATCATAATGCATGGTGCCCGGAAGGACGGTACTGCCCGTCAAGCGCATCTTACCGGCATGGTCGGCAGTGTACGGATCGAGACGTAACTCCGAGCGATGCATCGAATACTGCACGCCGATATTCGCCCATAAGCCGCTGTTCCGGTATTCGTAACCG
>Ga0247610_10003593_pt1 | contig 16892 bp, 8 predicted proteins | sample 174DNAGHGhighgp2_FD_193483 | JGI IMG/M metagenome (GOLD analysis project Ga0247610, IMG submission 193483) | Sheep rumen microbial communities from Palmerston North, Manawatu-Wanganui, New Zealand - 1742 DNA GHGhigh gp2 | ecosystem: Host-associated > Mammals > Digestive system > Stomach > Rumen ... | reverse complement strand
CACTTCGATGATGAAGTACTCACCGTTATAACCCGCCTTCTGGTAGCTGGTTCCTGCCCAGCTCTGGTTGTCGAACTTCATCAGAATTTCCAGTTCGCCATCGCCATCAACATCAGCCATACAGGCATCGTTGGGTATGTAGGTTGAGGTCAGCGACCCGTGGTCGGGCGTAATCTCCAGATAACTCTGGCTCCAAACGGTAGCTTCCTGACTGGCAGCCTGCTCGGTGCCACGCACTACAGCTTTCACCGTATATTTGCTGCTCTCTGTTCCTGCTGCATCTACGTAGTTCGAAACGTTCAGTGGCTCGCTGTTCACCTTCGTACCGTCGCGGTAGAGGTTATACTTCACATCGTAGTATTCCTCGCCCATGATACGCCACGAGCAGTACACTCCACTGGTGGTCTTGACGGCCACTAGTCCACGGTCCAGCTGGTCGGTCTGACGTTGAGCATAGGTTGTTGTCAGCGCTGCTATCGTGAGCATAGCAGTGAATAGGGTTCTCTTCATAAACATATCTTGGTCTTAATTATTTTTGTTTCTGAGCTGAGTCTACGAAATAGTTAATCTTGTTAGTGCTGACATCGTACGATTTGCCATCACAAGTCAGTTCTTTAACATTCATGTTGAGGAATAGCGTACTGGTGTCCATTTTATAGAGGGTTTCCAGATACATCAGGGCAAACACTTTATAGGGTTTCCCGTCTACCGTTACATCCACCACCAGGTCAGTTTCCTCCATCAGGAAATAAATATAGCCACTGGCTACCGACATCTGTATGATAGGGGCTGATAGGGAGATATTCTGCGCCGATGACAAAGCCTGGTTCAGCTGTGCTTCGTCGGTAAACACGCGTTCCAAGATGGGTTTCATGGGCAAGGGTTTTACCGTGAGATTCTCGCTAATTGTGATATTGATCTTCTGTGGAATATTGTCTACCAGAATATTACCCACGTAAGTCCCCTTGGTGTTGTTGTATATTTCCTGGCCCGAATTTTCATTCACTTCAATACTGGAACTGTCGCATGCTGCCAGACAACATGCGAGTAAGGCGGAAAGCGTAAATTTCAAAAGTTTCATAAGTAACTTGTTTTCGTAATTTCTTATTCCGTGCAAAGTTACGCATTTTTGATGAATGGGCAAAAGGTTTCCATGGTTTTTTAATTCATGGCAGCCAAAACATATGGAAGTAAATTCAGTGAATTTGTATTCTAAATACACTGAATTTATAGAGTAAATACACTGAATTTGCATTGTAATTACAGTGAATTTATTTAGCTTTTTCTTGGCTGATTGAATATTTTTGCCTACCTTTGTGCTCAAAACGAGCATTATGGCTATACAGTACAGACTATTACAAAACAAAATCAAGGGCAGTAAGAACTATAATAAGTATTATGCCCACACAGTGAAACAAGGTGTTATATCTCTGGAGCAAATCGAGGCAATGATAGAGTCGAATTGCACGGCAAAGGCTTCCGATGTGAGGCTGGTGTTGCGCGAACTCTTCGATACGGTGAAATTTTATATGCAGAGAGGATATACCGTCGATTTGAAGGAGATGGGCAAGTTCTCCATATCCGTACAAAGCGTCTGTGTAGACAAGGCCGAGGAGTTCAGAAAAGATAAACATATCACTGGCTTCAAGTGCAACTACACACCACAAGGCAGGCGTTTTCCCAACGGCAAAGATGAGAAGCGGCATATCCACCGCAGCATTTTAGATGGCTGCGAGGCGGAGGAAGCTAAATACTATTAAGAGCATTTTTATCTTAACTTCACCACGATCGTACGGCCCTGATGGATGTAGATGCCCTTTTCGAGCGCGTCGGAAGGCACTTGTATACCATTGAGACTGTAGAAGGAGGAGTCGGAGTGGTGCTTTGCGTCGGGAAAGGCATGAATGGCGGTGTCGTCCGTTCCGCCCCATGCCCAACCCATCTGTCGCTGGGCCAGCTGGCTGCCTGCCTTGCCCCGCAAGAAGGTCATCTCGGGCAGGTTTCCGTCAGCATCGCGGGGAGCGAAGAGCGTGGCGGGATCTGTGGAGACGAACATGTCGACAGTGACCATGACGGCCGTCTCGGCAGGGGCAAAGGTGTTGTTTTCGATGGTGCATTGCGCTGCATCACAGTTGATGAGGTGGCCGCCTTTCGATGAGTCGGTGAAGGTGAACGACACGTTATTCTTCAGGATATGTCCATAGCCTGGCACGTCGACAGCCTCTTCATTGGATTTCCGATTCACCATGTTGTAGTTCGAACGGTTATACCATGAGGAGTTATACTCCCAGCGGCAACCACCCAGATGATGGTTAGAGTAGAGACCATGAGCCTTGTTGCGATAGGCTACACAATGGTGAACATAGTTTTGTGGGCAGACTTCCGGGCATTTCGTCGTGCCGGCACTCATGCCATAGCCACCGGCCTTGAAGCCATTGCCATCGCCTGCCGACTGGAAAGTCGTCGTGTTCTTGGCATCGTCGGTAGGACGGTAACCATTATAAAAAGCCCAGCAATGGTCGAACTCTGCTGGCGCCTTGTTGTTGATCAGGTCGAAGCCGTCGTCGCTGTTGCGCCACGCCCGGCAGTAGCGGATGATATTGCCCGTCTCGGTGGTTTTCTGCACATGGATGCCGAAACCGTCGACATTGCCGCCATATTCTCCTTCGCTATAGGCGTCGTAGTTGTTGTAGGCATCGCAGTTCAGCACGAGGTTGTCGGAACCCGCTGTCTGGTAGTAGCCAATGGCCATGCCGTCGTGCATGGCAATGTTCTCAACGATGCAATGCGATCCCTTTCGTGCCGATACGCATTCCGACTGGGTATGTCCCTTGATTCTTACCGGCAGACCGACGATGTCGAAGTTGCGCAGGTGCAGGTAGTTGGCTCCTAGATAGAATGCCGAGAACCGGTGTGCCCCATCGAGTTGTAGAGCCGAGAAGTCGAACACAGGCCGTTCGCCTGGATAACCCATGATGCAGGTCCTTCTGGTGGCTGTTCCTGCTTTTTCCAAAGCAAAGACGTAGGCATAGGTGTTGTCGGTCTTCATCACCTGTTCGTCCGTCACGTGGTATGTTCCGCCACGAAAACAGATGGTGTCGCCATTCGTTATCTTCTTGTAGGCTGCAGGCAGTGTTGCCATGGGAGCATCGATGGTGCCCGCAGCATTGTCGTTGCCGTCGGTAGCCACATAGATTGTTTTGGCTTGCGTGCTGATCATCACCATTGTGAAGGCTGTGAGCAAAAGGGTTCTGTGCATCGTTAATAGGTATTTGGAAGTTTGTTTGGATTAAAAATCCCCACAGTCACGGAGACTGTGGGGAATATGAGATATCAGTTCGTTCGCTTACTTAACAATGAACTTCTTACCCTGCTTGATGTAGATACCCTTCTGCAGAGCGTTGGGGTTAACCTGTACACCATTCAGGTTGTAGATAGGAGCATTGTGGTCAGAAACAACCTTGTTGTAAGGCAGCGTCTCAATGCCGGTAGGATCAGCAACGGCCTTGAAGATATCGATGCGAGCGATAGCAGTGTCGATACGATAGAGACTGAATGTCTCAGCACCGCGCTTCACCTGTACATTAGTACCATCACCCAGGTTCTCAGCCTTGTAGAGGGCCTTACCCTCAGCAACAGTTGTTCCCTGAGGATAGATGGGGTGCTTAGAAGAAGTACCATAGTCGCTGATGACATAAACGATATAGTAGTCGTTGTCAGTCAGACCATCGATGCCAATGATACCTTCAGCATAGTTGATCGAAGTACCATCGTCGGTCTTTGTACCCGTGTTGATCAGACCAATACCATAGTTCATCTTCAGACCAGCCACGTCGCTACCGTCGGCAACAGCGGGATCAGCCTGACCAGTGTACCATGTGTAAACAGGAGCAAAGATAGTCTTTGCAACGGTCTCAGTCAGGGTAGAAGGCTTCAGATAGAAGCGGCGGATACCCTCAGCCTCTGTGTTGGTGGTAGGACCATAAACCACGTGGGTGTCGTACTTGGGAGTACCATCGTCATTGATTTCGCCATTCTCGATACCGAACCACATGCGTGAACGGGCTGTCCAGTTACCCTCACCAGACATCTTGTCAATACGGAGCTCTTCAATCTCTGCAAAGCCCTTAGCAGTCAGGTCAGCCTCTGTCATGTGCTGGAAGTCAATAGTCTTGTCAACAGCAAACTCAGTGTTGTTCTCGAAAGTAGAAGTAGTCTCACCGAAGCCGTATGCATGGGTAGTTACGGTCAGTGTTCCCTTTTCAGAAGCGTTGTAAAGCTCACCAGAGAGAACCTCACCAGTAGACTTGTCACCGTTAGAGTATTCCCAAGTTAGTGTGATCTGAGGCTGTGTGGGAACTTCTGAGTTGTCAACAGTCATCTTCAAGGTCTTTACATAGCCGGCATTAACTTTGGTGATATCAATGGCTGCAGCAGGCAGTTTGATGACTTCTGCTACTACATCAACCTTCACGTGGTTAGACTCACCACGGCCAAGCTCTGTCCAAGCCTCCAGTGTACCAGAGGTCTCTGTGGTGTACTCGTAAGGACTCTTTACTTCCTGGATGGTGTTGCCCTCAGTACCCTTCACGTTCAGGATCTCACCTTCAGTATCCTCGAAGAAAATCTTGTAGGTACGCTTCTTCTGGTCAACACCAGTCAGAGCGATGGTAGGATCGTTGGCGATATCAGTGTCGGTATGAGCCTGAACCTTGATGTCGTCCAGCTGAGCGATTGAATTGTAACGGCCTAACAGCACGTTGAGCTTGTCAGCCCATACGCTAGCATACTCAGGGATAGTAGAATTTCCTTTGGCAATTACGGCATCTGCAATCATGTCGTAAATCTCGTAAGCGGTGGTGCGAGCTTCAGTGTTTACAGTGATAGCAATTTCATACCAGCCACCTTCAGCCAGAGTAACCTTGTTGTTCTCATCGCCATTGATGTAGAAATCAAAAGCGTAGTTGCTAACGTCTGTGTTATCTGCCCAGTATGTGTTCGTTTCAGAGTAGGCACCCTTCAGCTGAGTCAGAGCAAACAGGCGCAGAGAGTCGTTTTTGGCATACTGACCATTGTTGATGGACTTAGTAATTTTCCAGCCCTCAACATCAGATGTAGCAACAGAGGGGGTCAGCACAGCGAGCTCAGTAGAGAACTGAACGTTTTTGCTGTTAGCAGCGTTGCCGCCATTGTTGGGGTTAGCTTTCAGACCCCATACAAACTTGATGGTGTACTCCTTGACGTCAACACCGTCGTAGATGGTCTCGTTAGCACCCTTGCCGTAGTTGAAGTTCAGCACGGCATTACGGTTGTTGTTGTTGCCCAATGAGAACTGGAAATAGGTTCCGTCTGCGTCTGACTGGATAGACATACCACCAGCCAAGTTGGGTGAAGTCCAGCCAGCAATAGCTGGGCTTGTAGCAGTTTCGAAGTCCTGCTTGTACAGGTTCTTGTGACCTGCGCTTGCTGTAGTAGCAAAAGCTACCAAAGCTACCAATGCGAGATAAAGTTTCTTCATAAACATTTGGTTTTAATTAGTAAATAAGTATTTAAAGTTCACTATTTGGGGGCAAAGTTACAAAAAATATTTTAATGACAAACTATTTCTTTGTTTTTTTTTAAAAAATCCCCTCGTCTTGTAGTTAACGAGGGGATATACTGTTGATGGGATACGATTACCAACCTGTGTTTTGAGTCAGTATGCCACCCGACTTCATGATTTCCGACTGAGGGATGGGGAAGAGGTTCATCTTCTCGTCCCACTGACGGGTCTGTACGGTGACAGGAGTCTCGGTAAATGTACCGTCAGCATTCTTCGTGATGCGCATGCCACGAATATTCTTGAAATAGGTACTACCCTTCTTCCATCGACGAACATCAAAGAAACGGTGTCCCTCGAAGGCCAGCTCTACGAAACGCTCGTTCTCGTACTTGGTCTGGAACTCAGAGGGGCTGAGGCCTGTGGCCATATTGCCTAAACCGGCACGACGACGAATCTGATTGATGTAGTAGGCTGGTGTAGCTGAGGTTTGGAAGCCTGAAGGTGCGGTATAACCGTCGCCAGAGAGGTTGAACAGTGCCTCGGCCAGGTTGAGATAGAACTCGCCTAAGCGGAAGGTTACCCAAACGTGCTTACAAGTGTTGGCACCGTTGCCGGCAATCTGAACAGATCCAGTAACATACTTCTTCAGATAGTAGCCGGTAGGTGTAGCGTAGGCTGTGGGCAGACCGTTCAAGCCACCATAGTAGGTCTCCAAGGGTACGGTATTCGCATTGGGCCACATGTCACCATTGCAGGCGATAGTCTGGGCGAAACGCTTGTCGGCAACCTTGTCCTCATAGGCTTCTACGAGGTTTAGCGTGGGGCAGTTTCCACCGCCGCCACCAGCACCAGCACCGGTAATGCCTACAGGGAAGTTGTAGGTCTCAAAGGTGCGGTTCTCAGTCGGCATACGACGACCGAAGATAATTTCGCCTACAGCATTGGCATCGCTCCAGTTGGTGTTGCCGATGAAGAGACCACTATAGTCGTTCGACAACTTCATGCCACGTACAGAGCAAGAGTCAAGAACGGCCTTATTCAGCTCGGCAGCCTTTTGCCAAAGTGACTTGTCATTGTTTGCATTGAACAGAGGACTGGCGTGGTAGAGGGCAGCACGGGCACGCAGAGCCAGTACGGCCAGATTGTTGGCACGACCGTTGTTAGCAGGGCTCATTGCCAAATCACCCAGGTTACCATAGTCCTTGGTGATGAGGTTCTTGATCGCTTCACACTCGTCATCAATGAACTTAAAGACGGTTTCTGCTGAGGTACGGGGCTGGATGCTGGCCTCATCGGCTGTCATGTTGGTGGTGATGAGGGGTACATCGCCATACTGGCGTACCAACAGGAAATAGAAGTAGGCACGCAGGAAACGGGCCTCGTACTGGTAGTTGTTGTACTGGTACATCTCGGCCAGATAGTTCTTATCGAGCGCATAGTCATCGAATGTTAGTCCGGTGAACTCGTCAAGGAACATGTTACAATAGGCAATGCCGTGATAACAGGTCGTCCAAATGGAGCTGTTGGCATTGCTGGGGCTCCAGGCTCCGTTGAAGAAACTCTCGATGGAGTTTCCATCGTGTGAATAAACCGACTCGTCGGTAGCTGAAGCCAGTGTGGCTCCGCTATAGTTGCCGAAGTCAGAGTCGAGATCGGCGTAGATGGTCGAAAGGAAACCGCCGGCACGCTCAAACTTCTTCTGCATATATGCCGTATCGTAGATACTGAACTCCTTGTAGTCCATCTTGTCGCCGCAAGAAGCCAGTGTGACGATGGCAAGTCCGCTTAATAATATATTCTTCAGTTTCATAATCTTCTGTCTGTTTAAAGGTTAGAATGACATCTGTACACCTACGACTACGCTCTTGTTGACAGGAGCTGTCACACCATAGTTCTCAGGATCAGCATCGTCCATGTGATCGAAGCAGAGGAGGTCGACACCACGCACGTAGAGCTTGGCCTTGTTGATGAAGCCGGTCTTCTGCAGCAGTGTGGTGGGGAAGTTGTAGTAGAGTTCGATATTGCGCAGCTTCAGGAATGAGCGGTTACGCTGCCAGAACGTGCTGGTCTGGTAGTTGTTGGCATTGCTGGTAGAACTCAGACGTGGGAACTTTGCATTCGGGTCGGGGTTGCTGGCTGTCCAGCGTCCGTCGTAATACTGCTGTGACAATGAGGTGCTGTTGAGCAGTGCCCAATACATACCTTTGGCATTGAGGTTGGCGGTGTAACGGCCAACGCCCTGGAACATCAAGTCAATACCTGCTCCCTTATACTCAGCGCCTGCATGGAAGTTGTAGAAAATCTCAGGTGCATAGCCGCTGTAGCCAATCTTGGTCTTATCATTGGCATCAATGACACCGTCACCGTTAATGTCCTGATACTTGATGTCGCCAGGACGAACGGTTGAGAAGTTCTGCTTGGGGCTGTTGTCAATGTCAGCCTGGTCCTTGAACAAGCCCAGAGCGACGAGTCCGTAGGTTGAGTTCAGCGGGTTGCCCGTCTCTACGAGATTGTCGAAAGCCTTCGGCTCTTCGGCCATCTCCTTGATTTCGTTCTTGTTGAGGTTGAAAGCACCACCGACGTTGAAGGTCACCTCGCCCAGCGTCTTAGTGTAGTCGAGCGAAAGCTCGAAGCCATGACCGTTGACCTTACCTGCATTGATGTAAGGTGCGTCGAAACCGATGAGTGCTGTGTAAGCACCTGTACCGGAAACCCAGATGTCTCTACGGTTTTGGATGTAGTAGTCCAACTCAACATTCAGGCCCTTGAAGAGGGTGGCATCCAGACCGATGTTGAACTTGTAGGCCTTCTCGTGTGAGGGATTAGCTGTGGGGAGCAAGCCTAACGTGGTATTGGCATAGACATAGTCATAACCGGCACCGAATGGATAGCTACCCGTGTTGGAAGAGCCCTGAGAGTAAGACTTGGCATAATAGTTCCAAACGTTGTCGCCCGGCAGATAGTCGGCATTGATGATGCCGAAGCTGGCGCGAAGTTTCAGGAAGTCAATCCAGTTGATATCCTTCATGAAATTCTCGTTAGAAGCTACCCAAGCAGCAGAGAAAGTAGGAGACAGATTCCATTTGGTGCCAGGAGCCAGGCGGTTGCTGCCAGAATAAACCAATGCTACCTCACCGATATAGCGGTTGTCGTAAGCATAGTGGCCTAACCATGAAATGTTCTGGCGGTAGATGGTGTAACCTGTGCTACCTGTCGTGTTCTGATATTCATAGTCCCACTTCAGCTGGCTGTAGACATAGTGCTTGTCAGCAAAGGTACGGTCGAAGTTGAAGCCTGCCTGTACGATGAAGCGACGAGCCCAGTCTACTGTTCCTGCGTTTTTGCTCATGGTGCCTTGGGTACCTGACGACCAGTAGTCGCCTTTGGTGCCAACACCAGTAGCGGGGTACATACCATAGACATACGTCATACTGTGATCCTCATAGAGGGTAGAGAAGGTGTCGTATCCTAAACGGGCTGTGAAACTCAGTCCGGGAACCCAATACTTCAGATCCTGATTCAGGGTCATGTCGGCGAAGAGTGCGCGCTCATGAAGCTTATAGTATGCTGCGCCAGAAGATTGGGCCACAGGGTTGTTGACACCCGTATAGGTGGCATTGCCACCCCAGTCGTCGTTCTCATTCTTGATGGGGAAGGCCAGCGACGGAGTGCTATAAATCATATCCCAAAGATCTGCTTTTGCTGTCGTTGAAGAGCTACCGATAGAGGTGGGACCGCCAGGACGTGACATCTCGCTCAATACACCCAGCATGTTGACCTTCAGCATGGTCGTCGGGGTGAGGTCGATGTCCAGATTGGTGCGCAGGTTACCGCGAACGTACTTGTCCTGAGTGGAGTAGCCATCGGTGGCATCGTAGTTCTTGATGAAGCCCTTGTCAGAAACGAGGTTCACCATCGTGAAATAGCGGAACTTCTCACCACCGCCACTGAACTCGACAGCTACCTTGTTGGTCACGCCGCTCTTGCGGAAGGTCTCGTCTACCCAATTGACACTGGGGTACTGATAGGGATAGTTGCCATTCTGGAAGGCTGCAATCTCGTTAGCACTATAGCGAGCGGCAGAGCCTTCGTTGGTAAGTGCCTCGTTCATGGCACTGGCAAAGGTTGCGCCGTCAACAAACTTAGGACGGTTGCTCTGGAAATTGAACAGGTGGTCATAGCTGACACGGATGTTACGCGAATTATATTCACCACGCTTTGTCGTAATGAGGATGGCTCCGTTGGCACCCTTGTAGCCATAAAGAGCAACAGCGGCAGCATCCTTCAGGATGGCTACGTGGTCTACCTCGTCAGCGCTGACAATGCTGATGTCACGCTCTACACCATCGACCAATACTAAGGGAGCGCTAGTGCTCAGACTCTGCAGACCACGTACATAGAATGTGGGGTTCTGTTCAAAATAGGTTCCTGAGCCTTGCAGTGATACTAAGCCATTGCCTTGGCCGAGAATAGAGTTTCCGATATTCTTGGCGGAACGGTTGTTAACGTCTCTATTGGTAATGATAGAGACTGCAGCCGTAGACTGTGCACGCGTGAAGTCCTTATTGGCTCCCACCTCGATTACTTGGTTGGAGAAGGCCACGCCTATGCTGTCTTGCTGTGCTGCTGCAGGCAGACTCAGGCCTGCAAGCAGTGACAGCAGAAATATATGTTTTACTTTGGTAATCATAATTTCTAATTTCTAATTACTCATTACTAATTTAAATTTACCATCCGGGGTTCTGAACAAGGCCATAGCCCTTGTTGATTTCAGACAGTGGCATGGGCATCAAGAGCCATTTCAGCACTTCCTTGTCAGTGGGTTGGTAGTCCCACAAGTAACGGGCGCGGTTCTGAAGCTCAAACTTCACATAGCTGAAGCAATACGGCTCTCTCACACTCGGGTTATTCTTGTCGTCGCCGATATAGGGACGAGCAACGGGATTCCATTTATGCTGTGAGTCTTGCATCATACGGAGGGTGGCAATACCATGCAGGCGCTTGGTCATCCAGTCGGTACGCTTGTAGCGAATCATATCGTAGTAGCGGTTGTTGCTCATACCCAGCTCACAGGCACGCTCACGAAGAATCTCTTCTACAACACCTTCCTTGGTGCTCAGATTGTTCAACTTGGACTTGTCGCCCTTGTAGGCGGCCTGTCCCCAGGCCAAGCCACGTAGGCCGACACGGGCACGAACCTCGTCAACACGTGCGATAGCTTCTGAAAGCTGTCCGCACTGAGCCAGACACTCTGCATACATCAGCAGCATCTCGCTGTATGACAGGGCTACCCACTGGGTGTATTTGCCGAAATACTCCTGTCCCAAATAGTATTTGATACAGCCATAACCGGTGGCGAAGCGGGAGATGTCCTTCTCCATCACGGTGATGACAGGCTTTCCGTCAGCGTCGAAATCCAAACTGGCGGCATCGGTGCCTTCGTGTTCACCACCTACCCAAAGCTCGTAGACATCGCCCTCGGGCTTACCAGTAGTCCAGTTCAGTGACAGGGTCTGACTCGGAACGATGGCATTCTCATACAAACGTGGGTCACGTGTGGCGGTCTTCTTGATGATACGGGTACCCTCCCAAGAGTAGAAGAGCTGTCCCTTTTCGCCGCCAATCTTACCGTTCAGCGAGTCTACCTCCCAGTTGAATGGTGTACCATCGCTCCAGGGGAACATCTCTACATACTCCTCGGTAGGGCAGTAGGAATGACGGAACGGACCATTGCTGGTACCGAAAGGTCCTACGAAGTTGGCCCACTGGTAAGAAGCCTTGTTACTGGTCGTTCCTGTTACGCGGGTGCAGTGTAGAATCTCACGGCTACCCTGATAAATATAACCCATACGATAAGCCTGGCGGTAGTCCTCGATAGAAATACGTGAGGAGGCAGCGGGCTGGTTCAGCTGATACCAGTTGCCGTTAGAGGCATTGGCCTTGAAGAAGTCTTCGCAAGCGGTCAAAGCACGCTGCCAGCGAGCCTGGTCGAAACCGCCGTGCCATACCAGATGCTGCTGTTCAGCCTCTGTAGTTCCGCCGTAATAGCCCTGGTCGGCATTGTAAAGGGGAGAAGCGTTGAACAACAGGATTTTTGCCTTCAGCGCCATTGCACCAGCAGCGGTCCAACGTCCAGTGTTGTTCTCGGCATCGGTGTCAGTCGTCGTTCCATTGTAAGCCCAACGCAGGTTGGGGATAGCCTCGTCCAACAGCTTAACCATAAAGTTGGCGGTCTCCTCTGCAGTGGCACGAGGAATCTCGTAAGTGCCTTCCAGACCTGTGAAAGTTTTATCAATGATGGGCAGACCACCATAGATGGAATAGAGGTCGAAGTAGCGAGAGGCAATCAGACATTTGGCTTGTGCTATCATGTTGGCCTTTTCTGCATCTGTCAGACCGGGAACTTTGTCGATGTTGTCCATCAGCAAGTAGCATCGGCGTACGGTCTCCCAGACATAGTCGTGTGTGTAGGAGATGAGCGGATGGTCGGTATTCGCGATATCTGCTGAGGTCAGCAGTCCGCCGTAGTATTTGCCAAAGGCTGCACCATTGCTGAAGTGCTGCTGGTAGCAGTCGGTCAGTGCATCCATCTTACAGTTCCAGTAGCTGGTACTCCAAGGAGCAACTGTTGCATTCTTGAATGGCAGTCCATAGTACTGCAACACATAGAGTCCCACCAGGAACTGCTTGGTATATTCAGCACTACTGAACACGGTGTCGAGCGACACGGTTCCACCAGGAGTCTTCTCAATGAAGGCATCACCGAATTTTACTTCATCGGTACATGCCGAGAACGCCATGCTGCCAATCATCAGCGCCACTACTCCCGAAATGATTTTATGATGTAGTTTCATAATTGTATACCTTATTTATTATTATATTAGAATCCGAGTTTTAGACTTGCGGTGTAAGTACGCTGCAGCGGGTAGGAAGGTGTCGTGCTGGCACGAGCCTCAGGATCACCAAACTTATACGGAGTAATGGTGAACAGGTTGTAACCACTCAGAGCGACCTGCAAGTGGGTCAGACCCAGTTTCTTCATGAAGGGGAACTGGAAGTCGTAGGCAATCTGAAGGGTCTTCAGACGCAGGTACTTGGCGTCCTTCTCGAATAGGGTAGAAGCGGCATAGTTCTGCTCGGCATTATCCCAGGTAGCACGAGGATACTCAGCGTCCTGTGATGGATTGCTGGCTGTCCAGGTGTTATCCAAGTGATACTTCAGCAGACCGCCATTGAGCACGGTAGAACGGTTCTGGAACGGACGGCGGAAGACATCACCCAATACGCGGCTGACGTCCCAGGCACCAGTGAACTGAGCACTGATAGAGAAGTTCTTGTAGTATGCAGCCAGATTCAGACCGGCAATGTACTGCGGGTCATCGGTATAGCCATAATCACGGCTCATATCGTTCTGGTCAATCACACCATTCTGGTCGAGATCGACGAAAACACAGTCACCAGGATAAAGCTTGCTGGCCAGTTGCTTGGGGAATGGAGTGCCAAACTCTGCCTCATAGTCAGCCTCGGCTCCCTCGTAGTAGAACTTCCAGAACTTGTACTGCAGGCGAGAGCCGATGCGGTGTCCGCGCGTGTACATATATTCATTCTGCTGAGGGGCCTGACGGTCCTCGATAATCTCGTTCTGGTTGTGTGAGAGGTTCACCTTCACTGAATAGCGGAAATCCTTACCAATCTTATCCTGCCAGTTGACTGATAATTCCCAACCGTGGCTGTCAACAATACCGAAGTTAGTATAAGGAGGATTGAATCCGAGGAAGCCGGGAATTGTCCAGTCCTGAGCCAGAATGTCAGTACGGTGCTCCTTATAGTAGTCAAAGGTGGTGCGCAGACGGTCATCGAAGAAGTTCATGTCGAAACCATAGTCCTGCTTGAAGGCCTTCTCCCAAGATACCTCTGGGTTGTTCTTGGCTGACTCGTAAGCACCTTTGGTTGCCGTACCGTTCTCAATACCAAAGACGTAAGCGAAGGCTGGCTCGTTCACACTAGTGTAGGTGAAACGGTCGAAGGTGTTGGTCTGGTTAACGATGTAAGGGTCAGCCATGTACATGAAGCGGCTGCCACCAATCTTATCGTTACCGACAAGACCCCAAGAGGCGCGGAGCTTCAGGAAGCTGACCACTTTCTTGATGGGCTTGAAGAAAGGCTCGTCGCTGGCTACCCAACCTACAGAACCTGCGGGGAAGACGCCAAAACGCTTGCCAGGGGCAAAGTTCTCAGAACCGTTGTAACCAATATTGAACTCAGCCATGTAGCGGTTGTTCCAGTCGTAAGTGACACGACCAACCAGTCCGACGTATGTACGGGGAATGTCAGAATAGTCACCGCTGATGTAGTATTCCTTACTCTGGTTGTACAGCGCCAGAGCTGTCACGGTATGCTCGCCGAAGGTGCGGTTGTAGTTGAACGAGCCTTCAACATACCAGTTACGACCCTTTGAAGGAGAACTGTTGCTGTAGACTGGCTCTGTATTGTCACCACTCAGACGATATAGGATAGACTCCTGTCTGTTGCCGTCCTCGTCAAGCCACTTGTGATATACTGGAGTATAGGTGGCTGCAGAGTTGGTGATTTCCTTACGAACCTGATAGGAACTGTTGTAAGAGCCTTTCAGTTTCAAGGACAGACCCTTGGTGATGAAGTCAAGCTTCTGGTCAAGTACAAGGTCCATCTGGAGCTTGTTGTTATTATAGTGGTACGCACCGGGCTGGCTCATTGCATAAGCCATTGGTGTGTTTGTTTCGAAGGGGAGAATCAGTGCGCTCTCACCTGGAATATCGCTGATGTTGTCAGATTCAGAAGGACTGGTGACAATGTATCTGCCATCAACCATACCTGGGCTGCTGAAAGGAGATGCCCAATACATCTCACGAATCATCTGATCAGAACCCTGACCGGTGTGAGGCTTGGCTGAGTTATCAACCTTACCAGAGATGTTGAAGCTAACCTGAGTAGTCTTTGTTACGTTGATATCCAAATTAGAGCGGTAGTTGAAACGCTGATACTGGTATCCGTAGTCATAGGGGCGGTCAAACTCCTCGAAGATACCGTCCTGTGACATGTAACCGGCACTGATGAAGTATTTCACGGTCTTGTTACCACCGCTGATGTTGATGTTGTGCTGCTGTTGCAGGGTGACATCCTTCATCAGGTAGTCGGTCCACTCCATGCTGGGGAACAAGATGGGAGAACTGCCGTCCTGGAACTTCTGAATGACTTCAGGAGAGAAGTAGCCCTCTTTACCATCGTTGGCACGCATGGCATTGTGGAATGTCGCATATTCGTAAGAGTTGGCCTGCTCAACCATCTTTGTCGGCGTTACGGCTGAGAAAGAAGAGTTGATGGAAATCTTAGCCTTACCTTCAGCACCGCGCTTGGTGGTGATCAGTACGACACCGTTAGCACCGCGTACACCGAATACAGCAGTAGCAGAGGCGTCCTTCAGAACGGTAATACTCTCGATTTCGTTGGGGTCGATATCCCACATCTCACGCTCAACGCCATCGACCTGGATCAGTGGTGAAGAGTCGGCCCATGTTCCTTGACCACGAACGAAAATGGTGGCAGCATCGGCACCAGGCTCACCAGAGGTCTGAACCGTGGTCACACCAGAAAGCTGACCGGCCAGCACGTTGTTCACAGAAGATACAGGAGTACGCGTCAAATCTTCTGCCTTAACGGAAGAAAGGGCACCGGTAACGGTAACTTTCTTCTGAACACCATAGGCCACAATCTCAACGCCCTGCAACATGGTAGACTCCTCCTCGAGGGTAATCTTCATGTTGTTGGCAGCTTTGACGATAGTTTCCTTGTAGCCAACATAAGAGATTTTCAACTGGGTGCCTGGAGCAACTTTCAACGAGAAGTTTCCGTCAAAGTCCGTGACCGTACCTTGAACAGTCTTACCACCAACGATGACAACACTGGCACCAATGATAGGTTCGCCCTGACTGTCAATGACCGTACCTGAGATGGTTCCCTGTTGCTGGACAGTAGCGTGAGCTTCCTGCATACCCGTGAAAGGAGGGGTAATCAGCATAGCGGAGCACATCATGACAAATGGCATGACAGTACCTTTAAACAAATTGACTTTATTCATAAAATTGAAATTAGTAGATATATCACTCTGTTTGATTAGCTTAAGCGGTGCAAATATAGACATTTTTTAGATTTTATAAAAACTTTTTGGCGACTTTTTTCCTGTTTTGCCTTAAAAAAATGATAAAATAGCTCGAATTTCAAAAAAAATGTGTAAGTTTGCAAGAAATTTTTAACTTTCCTTACTAAAACAAAGTATCGCATGATGAGAAGATTTGTATGTAGCTTGTTCGCAGTAACAGCGTTAGTGGCATCGGCACAGGTGACAGATCGTGCAGGTGTGAAGGACGTTAATGGGGTGGTAGACAATACGCCCGACAGTATAGCAAAGGCCATGACGGCTCGGCCTGTTCCAGGGTCCAGTCGAAGGGGCAACAATCCCGTGTTGTTCCTGATTGGTAATTCGACCATGCGTACTGGAACGCTGGGGAATGGTAATAACGGACAGTGGGGTTGGGGATATTATGCCCATGAATATTTCGACCCGACGAAGATAACCGTTGAGAATCAGGCGTTAGGTGGTATGAGCAGCCGTACGTTCTATAACAAGCTGTGGGAACCCATCCGCAAGGCCATCCGTCCTGGTGACTGGGTGATTATCTCAATCGGCCATAATGACAACGGACCGTATGATGAGGGACGTGCTCGTGCCAGCATCCCTGGAACTGGCTATGATACGCTCAATGTGACCATCAAAGAGACTGGTGAGAAGGAGACGGTATATACCTATGGCGGCTATATGCGTAAATACATCAACGATGTCCGAGCTCAGGGAGGTAACCCCATCCTGATGTCGCTGACACCGCGTAATGCCTACGACGAGAAGGACAAGATAGTACGTAAACAGCATACACAGTGGCAGATGCAGGTGGCTGCCGAAGAGGGTGTTCCGTTTGTTGATCTTAATGAAATATCTGGACAGAAACTGGATAGCTATGGAAAGTGGAAAACCAACTATCACTTCTTTCTTGACAAGATTCATACCAGCCGTTTCGGTGCCATGATGAATGCCCGTTCGGCTGCAGAGGGACTGATGGCAAGTCACAACCCGGCGCTGAATCCCCTGAAGGCCATGATGCGAAATGTGCAGTTGCCGATCTATGACCTGACGCGAACAGAGGGAAAACCTGTCGTGTTTATTACGGGAGATAGTACGGTAAAGAATGCCGACAAAGACGAGAAAGGTATGTGGGGCTGGGGAGCTGTGGCTAATACCGTGTTCGACGAATCGAAG
>Ga0247610_10003592_pt1 | contig 16894 bp, 12 predicted proteins | sample 174DNAGHGhighgp2_FD_193483 | JGI IMG/M metagenome (GOLD analysis project Ga0247610, IMG submission 193483) | Sheep rumen microbial communities from Palmerston North, Manawatu-Wanganui, New Zealand - 1742 DNA GHGhigh gp2 | ecosystem: Host-associated > Mammals > Digestive system > Stomach > Rumen... | reverse complement strand
ACTATAGGCCAGACTATATTGAAAAATACAGAAAGCCATATTCCAAGTTTGCAATTAAACATCGGGTAGGTATTAAGGATAAGATTAAAGAAATCATAGCAGGCACTCTGCTTATAGGAAAGAAAAAAAATGGTAGCAAAGCTTTTGACTCTTTTATAAATAAATATATGCATGTTTCCTCAACACTATCTTTACCTCTTTCAACAGAATTAGACTATGATGTAGTCGTTATCGGGAGTGATCAGGTATGGAGTCCTCAGATTTGCTTTGGCTTTGACCCTGTGTATTGGGGGGAGATTTCAGGCTTGGGGAAACGATATGTCACATATTCCGCCAGTATGGGAGGACATAATGTGATCACAGAAACGATGTGGAGGGATGTGAAAAACAAACTGGCAAACTACAGGTATATTTCTGTTAGAGAAAAGCAACTTCAAGAGAATCTCCTGAAACATTGTAGTGTGGAAGTACCAGTAACATTGGATCCTACATTATTGCCATCAGTCGAAGTCTATTCAAAGGTAGCTGTTAAACCTTCAATATCTCACTACGTTTTATTCTTCTGCTTAGAAAGTGAGCCTGGTGCATTGGATTTCGCAAAGCGCATAGCCCGACAAATGAATATGCCTGTAGTCAGAGTGGCAGCTCAAAAAGAGTTTCAGAGAGGAGATGAAGGCGTTATTAATCGTTATTCTGTAACTCCACAAGAATTCCTTGGCTATTTTAAATATGCAGATGCAGTTGTTACTATCTCGTTCCATGGTACAGTATTCTCTACGATATTCAAGAAGGATTTCTATAGTTTGAAAAATCCCAAACAGGACAGGGCACTCAATCTGCTGCGCCCGCTTGGGTTGGAGTCAAGACTTGTTGCAGCAACTGAAAATGTGGAGTTCAGTCCTGTGGATTATAATGGGGTGGATGAGAAATTAGCAGAATTGAGAGCATCGTCAACGGAATATATAAAATCAGCATTGTCATGATGAGAGTTTTGCATATCATACCAGATTTGCCTCCCTGCGGGGCGGAAATGGTAGTAATGACTTATTTGCGGAAGTTTAGAAATGATCCGGATTTTGACGTTGAGGCTCTTTCCTTGTCTGCAAATCAGAACCGTCTGTATGAAAGGCAGGCCATGGAGGAGCAACTGCCGGTCAGTTACCTTGGACAAAAGATACACGAAAGCGGAATAATTACTCGTATTAAACAAGTTCGTCAGATACGACAGGAGATAAAGAAACGTCGCCCGGATGTAGTCCATCTTCATCTTTCCATTTTATGGATGGTTTGCCTGGCATCTATCGGAACAGGTGTCAAGAAGATGTTTCACACATTACATTCTGACCCAGAGAAGACGTCATACGGAATACATATCTATGTTGACAGGTTTTGCTATAAGGTGTTTAAAGTGCGGACAATGGCATTGAACAGGGAGATGGCGGACAAAACAGACCGATTGTTCCACTTGAACAATACTCTTGTGATGCGCAACGGTATAAATCTGGATAGATATAAAGGTCGGCCTCGGGTGCAACTAAGGGAACAATTCAGTATTTCAGATGATTGTTTTGTGTTGGGTCATGTGGGACGCTTTAACAAAGTAAAGAATCATCCCAAAATCATTGAAGTATTTCAAGCTTTAAAACAAATGCAACCATCATCCAAGCTGCTATTAGTGGGCGATGGGGAAGATATGCCTAAGATAAAGGAGCAAGTAGCTGAACGGAATCTGGCTGATGACGTGATTTTTACAGGAGCAAGAAGTGATGTCCCTGCAATGCTGTCTATGATGGATTGCTTCATTTTCCCCTCTTTTTTTGAGGGGCTTGGCATTGTCTTGATTGAAGCACAGGCGGCTGGATTATTGTGTGTTGTGGCGGAAACAGTACCAGAAGAAACTACGGTGACGGAAAAGGTAATCAGACTACCTTTATCATCAAGTGCAGAGGACTGGGCTTCTGCGGCACTTGGAAAACGACAATTTAATTATGCAAAGGTGAAGGAGTCCTTAGAAGCATACGATATAAACAGTATTATTGAGACATTAAAGCATTATTACCGGTATGAGTGATAAGAATATGGAAGTGGCAGGTGGGAAAAATAATAAAGACTTGGTCTTGCAACTTTTTATACTGTATGTAACGCCATTATGCGTGTATTTGCAGAGTTTGTTTTTTGCAACGACCAACGCATGGGGCGCATTGTATATAGCCATGCTTGTTGGGATGATGCTTATAAGCGGGAAATTCTCGATTAAAATAAAAGCTGCAGATGCACTCTTTTTCGTTTTCATGTTGATCGCATGTATGTCCTCTCTTAGAGCGGGAGAATATATGTACTTCATGCAGGCCTTTCTGGTTCTAGTGTTTGTTTGGGGATATACTAAATATGACATCGGTATTCTTTATCGTTATCTTGATATTATTGTTGTTTTTGGAATCGCTTGTGCCCTTGCATGTATAATCCAGGAGTTTTGGAATGGTTTTTATACGGGTTTTGTCTCGAAACTATTTAAGTCACAAGAAGTTGAAACTATATTGAGGTTAGAGGAGAATATGGGTAATTGTGGGTTGATGCCACAAACTTCCCATTCTGCAGCATGCATACTGAACGCTTTCTTAATTCTTATGTTCAAGAATAATCCAAAGAACAAAAAAATAGTTTGGGGAATCATTTTGTTTTTAGGATTGTTGTTGACTGGTAAACGTGCTCATCTTTTCATGGGGGCATTGGTATTCTTTTTAAGTTTCTTTGTGGGATTTGAGGGTAGAAAAGAGGGTAATGCGATAGTAAAAGGTTCCATACTTGCGGCAGTGTTAGTAGGAGTACTGTTTATTGTAATGCCATTCTTGCCAGCAGATAATACCATTGCAAAGGGGGTGAATACAATAGTAAATTTTGACCTTGATGATGAAGATATTATGCATGGTCGCCAGCTGCTTTATGCGGAGGCTGTTTTGATGGGGAATTCCGCACCTTTAACAGGCCATGGCTGGGGTAGTTTTAAAAAGACTGTCGACTATCGAGGAGCAAGCACAGATGCTCATAATATTTATCTACAGCTTTATGCTGAACAAGGTATAATAGTGGCAGGTATTTTTGTTCTTTCTGCCATTGTGCTTATTTATACAAATCTAAAATTGCTTAAGAAGTTAAGACGTAAGTATCCAGAGCATTCAAAAGAAGTGACTCTTGCGAAGTTGTCATTTTGTTTTCTTTTGTTCTTCTATCTATACGGATTGACTGGTAATGGAATCTATAATGTAGATTTCTTGATTGTTCTGGGTCTGGGTGTATCTATTATAAAACGTGTTAAACAAGTAGCTAATGTATAAAAAATAAAAGGCATGAAATCATTTATTATAACCATAGATACCGAAGGTGATAATCTTTGGGAATGGAATATGGGGAGGGCAAAAATCACTACTGAGAATGTTAAGTTTTTGCCCCGTTTTCAGGCATTGTGCGACGAATATGGCTTTAAACCAGTATGGTTGACCAACTATGAGATGGTGACAGACCATGATTTTGTTGCTTTCTCAAAGAAGGCTATGCAGGAGGGGCGTTGTGAGATAGGCATGCACCTCCATGCGGTGAATAATCCTCCTATATATGACTTGCCGGTTGCATATCCTTCAAATTTCCCATATCTGATAGAATACCCCAATGATGTTGTTGAGGAGAAAATCGTTACCTTAAAGAAGTTGTTGGAAGACACCTACGAAGAAAAGATTGTATCACATCGTGCTGGAAGATGGGCAATGAACGACTACTACACGCAATGTCTAAAAACAGCACAGATAAAAATAGATTGCTCAGTAACCCCAGGCATCAGTTGGTATAATACAGCAGGAATGACAACCAATAGTCACGGTAGCGATTACAGCAAGTCTCCATTACAGCCTTATTTCATTGATGAAGAAAAGCAACTGTTAGAGGTGCCAGTCTCGATAAGACAGATACATTATGCGGAAAAACCTGCACTTAGTCTCGTACCTGTTCTAAGATATGTAAAGCATCGGTTTGTTGGCTATAAAGCATGGATGAGACCAAATGGGAAAAACTTAAAAGAGCTGCTATGTTTGGCGGAGTACCTAAAGAATGATAATAGCGATTATGTGATGTTTATGCTTCATTCTTCCGAAATGATGCCGGGAGGTAGCCCTACGTTTAAAACTGATGATGATATAGAACACCTTTATAAAGATCTTCGTAACTTATTTGATTATATTTCCACTTTCTGTGAAGGACGGACACTCAAAGAATATTCAGCCCTTCGTAGTAAGGAGAATATTAACTATAAACCTCTTTTCTGATATGCATTCATCCAAAAGCTTAGCCTTCATTTTCGCAATTATAGGGATTTTATTGTTGAGTCTAAATTCTTGTTCTACCATACAATCGGGTTTAAAGGGAAATGACTATGTAGTAAACCAAAAGATAGATTTGAGAGGGGGGACTCTGATATTGCCGCGAGGCGGTGTCCTTCGATTTGGCGAGAATGGATGTTTGACTAATGGAACAATAAAAGGAAATAAAACCAAGATTGAAGGTGCAAAGAAAGGTGTATTTAATGGAATTCACATAACAGGCGAGTGGGTAATAAAAAAAATATGCAGCGATTATTTCAAGGATAGCTATAAAGATGATGTGCTTAAAGAGCTCTTTGCGTTGTCATCTGCTAACGTTGCAAATGAAATAATCATACGTCCAGGGGAGTATTGGGTGACTGCAACGGCAGACAATAAATTTGCTTTAGTGTTACCCGGTAATACAACCTTGAAAAATGAGGGTGTAATTAGATTGCGAGGTAATAATCTAATCAGCTATGCAGTGCTTGCCACTTCTGGTCATAATGTTAAGATAGAAGGAGGCACATATCATGGAGAGCGTAATCTACATCAAGGTACGACAGGAGAGTGGGGACATGGAATACGTCTTACAGAAGGTGCTTCAAGTGTGACGGTGAAGAATGTACGCGTATATGATTGCTGGGGAGATGGTGTGGCTATTGATGGTAATAAGGTCAATACGGATGTGCTTGTCGAACATTTTGAAATTTCTAATTGTAGACGACAAGGCATTAGTGTGATTTTTGCCAAAGATTGTATTATTCGAAATGGTAATATAACTAATATACAAGGTACAGAACCACACTTAGGTATCGATATAGAACCTAATTCCAATGGCTATTGTGAGAATGTGACTATAGACAATGTTATAATAGAGTCAGAAAAAGGAATTGGCGTGTTTACAGCTCTTAAAGAATTCCAAACTAGACAAGTCACAATAAGGAATTGTAAAGTGAGAACTACAGGATATGCTCCTTTTTATGCAAGCAGGTGTGACGGGTTAATTCTGAAGGGGAATGAATTCACTACTACAGTAGAAGGTCAAAATCATGTGATAGTTATCAATACGGCGGTAAAGAATTGTATAATCGAAAACAATACCATTAAACATTTATCGAAAGATAAACAACACTATTGTATTTATAGTTCTGGCGAGAAAGTTAGAATTATAGGAAATAATATTTATAGTGAGGCTGGAGTCGCTTTCTACACGAGCAATGCTGTTATTGAAAATAACCATGTGGATGTCCCCCAGCTAATGATTCGTGTTAATAATGCCAATGGAAACGTTTTTCGAAAGAATACGATATTAGGCGGTATTCAGAGCATTGCACCAGACAATCAATTTATAGAAAATGAGGTGGCAGGTGAGGTTTCTGTGAAAGGGCCAAGAAATATATATAAAGACAATAAGGAGAAGAAATAATGCAAATATCAGTAATAATCCCTTTTTATAACGCTGCACCATTCTTGGAGCGGAGTGTTAACTCTGTTATTAACCAGACATTCTCTCAATGGAATTTGATACTGGTGGATGATGGTTCCAAAGATAATTCCGGGCAGATATGTGATGATTTTACCCAACGGGATAGTCGTGTACATGTGATACACCAGGAGAATGCGGGTGCCGGGGCTGCAAGAAATAATGGCTTGGCATTAGCAAAAGGAGATTATGTGGTGTTTGTAGATGCAGATGACTTTGTTGAGCCTTATTATTTTGAGGAATTGTCTCAGCATAACGAAGACGTGGTTTTTATTGACGTTCAACATGTAGATGAAAGCGGCCATGTTCTAAGATACGAAAAAATGTCGCCGTATAAAGGAAACTCAATGGACGATTTGATAAGAAGTCAAATGACTGGTAAAATGACCTAGGGGGAGGTATTTAAGGCGGTTAAAAATCAGTTAGTTAGAGATAATAATATACGTTATAGTAATCATCAGATAGGGGAAGAAGCATTATATAGTTATCAAGTATTACGTTGTGCTAAAAGTGTTGCCTTTATAGACAAACCCGTATATAGTTATCTGCAACATGGCGAAAGCCTTTCTAACTCACGACAAGATGATCCTTGGGGTGCGGTTGCAGTCTCATTGCGTGAGATGATAAAAAGCTCTGGCGATTATCCACGGTTTGCAGATACATTGAATGCGTTCATTATGTCAGCGGCAGCAGTCAGGGCAAATAAGGTGTCGGAGCATTATCCATTGACCAAGAGTATCCAGACCTTAGAGGAGGTCAAATTATGGATGCAAGGAAATCTGGATGCGCAATATCCTATAGACCATAGGCACCTTAGTAGTAAAGCGCGTTTGTTGGCTACGTTGTTGAAATGGCATCAGTATTGGTCCATTTGGATAATAAGCCGCCTGCGTAATTTTGTAAGATAACTGTAAAAGCAATTCCTCTACTCTTAAAAAAGAGGAATCGTGAATACAACAAAAATATCCATTATCGTTCCTGTCTATAAAGTAGAACCATACTTGAAGAGATGTGTGGATTCTCTGTTGGAACAAACCTATAAGAATATTGAAGTTATTCTTGTTGACGACGGCTCTCCAGACAAGTGCCCTGAAATCTGTGATGAATATGCCCAAAAGGATAAACGCGTTAAGGTGATACACAAACCCAACGGTGGACTCTCGAGTGCTAGGAATGCAGGTTTGGATTATCCTCTTCAGGGTGACTATGTTGCTTTCCTAGATAGTGATGACTGGGTGGATAAAGATACATACGCTTATTGTACAGACTTGCTGAGAATGAAAAATGCACAGGCAGTTCAGTTTGGGATGAGGCTGGTTGAGGTAAGCGAGGGCACCTATAAACAACCTAAGGAAAAGATTGCAGTTTATAAAGGGAAGGATGTTTTGCAATACTATATGAAGCACTCGACGGAGGACTCGGAAGAGTACAGTGTATGTATAGGCGTTTATCACAAGAGCTTATTTGACGGTATTCGATTCAGAGAAGGGAAAATCAATGAGGATATTGATTTTAAATTCAGACTAATGTCAAAGTGCAACTCGTTATTGGTAAGTAACCAAATTAAATATAACTACTTTCAGACAGGAAATACCATCTCAATGGGCGGGCTGAAGAAGAAAGATTTTCAGCTACGGGAGGCAGGTGACTTATTAGCAGAGTTATCAGCAAAGGAAACTTATGGAAATATCGCTTATCTTGGTAAGGTGAAACAAGCAAGAACGGCTTTTTCTCTACTGAGTAAGATCGCTTATTTTGGAATAGCAGATTCATCCATTAACAAGAAAGAAATAGTACAAGAACTGACGGCAGAGCATAGGAGTAATTTAGGCGTTTTGCTACGGTCGCCAATGACGGTCAGCAGAAAGATACTCGCCATTATGTTTGCAATCAGTTTCAATATGACCGAAATAGCCATACATTTGATTAAGAAATTATGAAGATACTGACTGTTGGCTACCTTCATGGTGCCGGAGGTGCGGAAAGACAGATTGTACTGCTTTCGAATCAGTTGGCGCAACGTGGTCACGATGTGACGTTATGTGTTTTGGCGGAGAATCACTCTCCGTACATTATTGATGAAAATGTAAAGATTGTTGATGTCTCAAATGTAGAAAACAACGTAGGGTCTTCTTCAGGCAAGATAATAAAAAGACTGAGTGCTTTTAGAAAAGTAGTGAAACAAGTGAAACCTGATACTATAATAAACTATAATCTGCAATCAGCCTATTTTTGTCTGACGCTTTGTAAAAGACAGAGAGGAAAGGTCATCTATTCCGAAAGAGGAGACCCATATGATGCTGAATACAGCGGTTTGCTCGGAAAGGTTAGGGACATCACCGTCAAAAAGATGGATGGTTTGGTGTTCCAGTCGGAAGGCGCGAGGGATTTTTTTGATGAATCAGTTAAGAATAAGTCTGTTGTTATTCACAATTCGGTGAATGTACCACAAGAGAAGTACCCGATACCCGCAGTGCGGGAAAAGAGAATTGTCAATGTTGGTCGCTTGCATCCTCAGAAGAATCAGAAACTGCTGATTGATGCTTTTACAGAGGTCTCAAATGCGTTCCCTGATTATGTGTTGGAGATATATGGCGACGGAGAGTTGCATGATGAGTTGCAAACGCAAATTGAGGATAATGGTTTAAGTGGACGTGCTTTCATACACCCTAGTAGAAAGGATTTGTGGAATTGTATTCATAATGCATCTTTGTTTGTTCTCACATCGGATTTTGAGGGAATGCCCAATGCCCTGATGGAAGCAATGGCGTTAGGGCTGCCGTGTGTTTCTACGGACTGTAGGCCTGGTGGAGCAAGAAGTCTGATAGAAAATGGAGAGAATGGATTCATCGTTCCTGTCGGTGATGTGGCTGCACTCAGTTGGGTGATGTCACAATGTCTTTCAAAACAAGATGTTAGCGAGAGAATTGCATTCAACGCCAGAAAGATTGTTGAAACGCACAGTGAGAAGGTACTGTTTGATAAATGGGAAGAATTCCTTAGAATTATTTGATAATATAAACTTTAATCTAAGCAATGAAAAAACTTGCTGTAATTATGTCGCTATACAAGAGTGACAGCTTGGAATATGTCACCTTGGCAGTAAATAGCATTCTCAATCAAACCTATAAAGACTTTGATTATTATATCCAGTATGATGGATATGTGAAAGAAGATGTGGATGCATTTCTTTCAGGTCTGGATGATAACCGCATCCGTATCTATCGACGGAACGAGAACAAGGGACTTGCGCAATCGCTGAATGACCTGCTGGCAGTGGTAATGCCCGCAGGTTATGAGTATATTGCCCGTATGGATGCAGATGACATTTCGCTTCCTGAGAGGTTTGAAAAGCAGTTGGCTTTTATGGAGAGTCATCTGGATTGTGATGCTGTAGGCTGCTGGGCTATAGAGATTAACTCTGACGGTAGTGAGTATTACAGGAAGCAGATGCCGGTGACAAACGACGAATGTTGGAAGTTCTTCATGCAACGCGACTGCATGATTCATCCTACGGTGATGTTCCGCAGAAGTTATATCGAGAAAGCTGGGCTATATTCTTTGAATACCTATTTCGGAGAAGATACCATGATGTGGGCACAGGGCTTCGCCAATGGATGTAAGTTGGCCAATGTGCAGGAGTATCTGTTTAAATTCCGTTTGAATGATGATTTCTTTAACCGTCGCAGAGGATGGAAGCACGCAAAGGGTATTTTGACGCTGAGATGGAAAGTGAACAAGATGCTTCATTATCCTTTTAAGGCGTATCTTTATGCCATAGCGTATGCTGGGGCGAAGATGATGCCTACAAAGGTATTGAATATGATATATAAGAAGGCAAGGTGATTTAACCTTAACGGTGTGGGGGATAACAAATGAGTGAGAATACGGAAAGGGCGTTTTTTGAGTTGATTAAGGCTGGATTATTTCCGGTTCATGGTGAAGGGCTCATGGTTCATGATTCCTTCCCTGAAAATGTGGACTGGGGAGAGGTGTATCGGTTGGCAGAAGAACAGAGCGTCGTCGGTCTCGTCTCTGCAGGACTCGACAGGTTCAAGGTTAATGATTCACGGTTCACGGTGCCGCAAGCGGTAGCGTTGCAGTTCATTGGGCAGACGCTACAGATAGAGAAGCGGAACAAGGCGATGAATGACTTTATTGCTGAGTTGATAACGAGGCTACGCAAGGCAGATATATATGCTATCCTGGTGAAAGGACAAGGCCTTGCACAGTGTTACGAGAAGCCGTTGTGGAGGTCGTGCGGGGATGTGGATCTGTTCCTCAGTGATGAGAACTACCAGAAGGCGAAGGAACTGCTGCTGCCATTGGGCGTGATAACTGAGCCGGAAGAGAAAGCGAAGAAGCACTTCGCCATGAGCATCAACGGATTTGCAGTGGAACTACATGGCACGCTGCATAGCGGATTGTCAGCAAGGGTTGACAGAGGATTAGATGAGATAAAGAAGGCTGTTTTCTACGATGGACGGGTACGGTCATGGTTGGACGGGAATGTACAAGTATTTCTGCCAAAGGCAGATGAGGATGCGGTGTATGTGTTTACCCACTTCTTGCAGCATTTCTATAAAGGAGGTATCGGACTCAGGCAGATATGCGACTGGTGCAGGTTGCTGTGGACATATCGCGAAGAGATAGATGTGCGCCTGTTGGAGCAACGGATCAAGCGGATGGAACTGATGAGTGAGTGGAGGGCGTTCTATGCTCTGGCAAGCAAATATCTTGGGATGCCAGATGTCGGTTTAGGATTAATGGTTCATGGTTCTCAAGACTCGCAAGCTCGAATGAGCGACCAGAGGTCGAGGGCACGGTTAGAGAAGAAGGCGGAGAGGATCATGGAGTTTATTCTGGAAGTGGGGAACTTTGGACATAACAGGGATATGAGTTATTATGGCAGGTATCCTTATGTGACGAGAAAGGCCATATCAGCCTGGTGGAGAGTAAAGGACCTGTGCCGCCATGCAAGGATATTTCCATTGGACTCGCTGCGGTTCTTCCCAAGGATAATGTGGAATGGGGTGGTGAGTGCGGTGAGAGGAGAGTAGTCACACAGATAGCACAGATAACACAGAAAGGGCTGCGCCAACGTTAACGATAACCTTAACCTTAACGAAACTATATTGGTTTATTAATAGTAATAATAGATGTCTAATATGATTTATCCGGACTGGCAAACATTTGCATACAAGTATCGAGGACGCGAACAAGCTGCGTTCGAGGACTTGGCGCGTACCCTTTTCCGAAAGGAGATGGGTATAAGTGGCGGTTTGTTCCAAAGGGTGAATCATAAAGGTAATGAGACGGAGGTCATAGTAAAAGAGGATAAAGTGATAGGATTCCAGGCGAAATACTTCACTAACGGCATAAAATCCGGAGACATCATTGACTCAATGAAAGGGGCTAAGGAAAGCCATCCTGAACAGACTCATTACTATATCTATTGTAATCAAGCGTTTGGGAATCCCCGGCGTAAGAAGGGGGCTAAAGATACTGACCCAATTCCGCAGAAAACACAGGCAGAAGAAAGCATCGAGGCAGCAGCAAGAGACCTTGGGTTAGAATTGGTATGGAAATTAGACAAAGCCGTACTTGATGAGGCGATTTCTGAGCGGTGGATATATGATGTGTTCTTCAATGTAGACGGCAGGCTGGAAAGTCTTGTTACAGAAGAAACAAAACATACAGATATAGCCTTGGCTAACATTGGCTTTACTTGTCAATATCAAAACCAGAACATTCACATTCCACGAACGCGGACGATAGCGCAAATTGAAGCCATGTCGCCCTCGTCGCTATATGTGATACACGGGGAAGGTGGATGTGGTAAGACAGCAATCCTGCACGAGTTTCTGGAGAAGCACAGGGAAGAATATCCCATATACTATAGGAAAGCATCTGTGCTGAACGTGAAGGACTTGTCACAGGTGTTTCATCAGGGTAATCCGTATTCGATGGATGACTTTAAGGGGGCGTATAAAGACTGTGTGAAGAAATACTTTGTCATAGACTCAGCAGAACATCTGGAAGCGATGGAAGATGAGACTATTATTCCTACACTGATCAAGATGCTGATGGAGGAAGGGTGGTGTGTGATATTCACCGTAAGGAATGTTTATTTGAGTGATTTGCTGAACTTCCTTTCGCTGGAACTGAGAATAAAGGATGTTCCAACGGAGTCAATAGAGTTGTTGACCGAACAGGAACTGACAAGTCTTTCGTACAAATATGGAATACAGTTGCCAACAGATGCCAACCTGAAGGACAGGCTCAGAAACCTTTTCTACTTGAATCTCTATACGCAATATTACGGAGAAATCAATGACAAAACCGATGATAGGGATTTCTTGCGACTGATATGGGAAAAGAAAATAAGAGGTAAGGATAAACGAAAAGGCTATATCAGAGAAAACGAATTTGAAGCCTTTGTTGATGAAAAGATAAAGACTGGAAAAGTGTTCCTATCTCCGAACAAGTATGTGAGTGAGGAGTTCTACACCTTAATAGAAGATGAGGTAATAGCTTTGGATACAGTGAACGGCCTCTTCATCACGCATGATATTTTTGAGGAATGGGGACTGTATCGTATGGTTGAGCAGAGGTGGCAAAGGAAGACAGGAATTGACGGATTCCTTGCAGAACTGGGAGATACGCGTTCGGTAAGGCGTGCATTCAGACTTTGGCTTAAAGACAAGGTGAAAGAGGATGTAAATGCAGTCAAGCCATTAGCTGAAATGACATTTACAGGGGAGTTGCCCGGACTGTGGAATGATGAAGTGATGTGTGCTATCCTTACATCGGAGAAGGCGAGTGTTCTTCTTGCTGACGTTGAAGATAGAATCCTGAAAAATACTGATGGATTTGGTGATAAGGTGATGTGGTCTCTGCGTGTGGGTAGTCAATATGTGAAAGAGGTAGTGAGGCTGAAGGGTTACTATTGGCCACGTTGTGTACCTGTTGGATCTGGATGGAGCTATGTCATTGGCCTGCTATATCAGAACAGGAAGCATCTGGATATCACCCCTTGGCTGACAGTGCTTCAGGATTGGACAAAGTGCAACTACCAGTCGGAGACGACTCGACAGGCAGGTCTGATGATGCTGGAATACTACCGAAGTGATACATATAAGCATACGCGTTATAACGACGGAGTGAAGAAGCAGGTCTGCGAAGTTGTCAATAATGCGGCGTGGACAATCAAGGATGAGTTGAAGGCACTGCTGGAAGACTGTATGACAAGTGACGAATTGAGTGTAGATCTGCCGGAATTCGTTCTACAGCAGAATGCCGGTGCCTTGAATATTCAGGTGGCATTGCCGGAAACAGTGGCAGAGCTGTGCCTCCATTATTGGAAAGAAAAAGAAGAGGATGAGAATGACAGGTTTGGCTATTTGCCGTATAGAGGGGATGATTTCGGGATAGATGAGGACAGGGTGGCATCTCGCTATTTTCCGCCTGGAGCCTCTCAGACACCCACTTTCACGCTTTTGGCTTCGAATGAAACGATAGGCGTGGATTTCATCATAAGACTGATGAACGAGTGTGTGGAGCATTATGTCCAAACTGTTGATCAAAGATATATCACCAAAGTTGATATTAAGGATGAGGAAGGCATAAAGAACTGGCAGTGGCACTCACCTGCCCTTTGGGGGATGTATCGGGGAATGGATACGTCGCCCTATACGCTACAGTCCGTTCACATGGCATTGGAAAAGTATTTGTTCAACCTGTCGGAGGAAGGAAAGTATGATCAGTGTGAACAGATAATGAGACGGATGCTGTTTGAGTGTCATTCTTCGTCGGTATCAGCTGTTGCGGCAAGTTTGGTTCTGGCCTTTCCCGAAAAATACTGGAGAGTAGCACTGATATTATTCCGGACAGTTGAGTTTATTGAGACGGATAATCAGAGAGTATTGAATGAGCATAGTATGAAGTCACTATATGGATGTAGTTACACGCTGAATCCAATGGTGACGGAGGAGCGAATGAAGACCTGCGAACAGAGATTCCGCAGAAAGACCTTGGAGAATCAGTGCCTGAATTATCAGTTCTTTGGCAACCAACATGAACTGGGGGAAGAGCAGGGAAACGCTCTGATACAATCTATCTATGACATTTTGGATGAACATAGAAAGTTTCTTGACGGAGAAGAAGACCATGAACTTCTGGAGATTCTGCTTTCAAGGATGGACAGGCGGAGGCTGAAAATGAAGGAACAGACAAAAGTAGAAGGCGGCTATCAGATACAGTTTGAAACGGAACTAAGCGAAGAGGCCAGAAAGATGAGCGACGAGGCCGCTGTCAATCAGAAGGAGATGTACAGGTATATCGGACTGCTGAATTGGGCAATGGCAAAAATGAAAGGAGATTCACTGGAAAGTCAGATCTATGGTGATGACTGGAGGAAGGTATTGGCGGATGCCCAATCGTTAGAGGAGGAACTGGCCAACGGGCGTGCTTCATTCATTACCGACGGCTATACCAACACTTGGGTTGCTCCCTGTCTGCTGAAGTTTTATTCTGGTGAAATGTCGGTGGAAGGGCTTCAATGGTGCAAGAAAGTGGTTGACGGGCAGCTGAACGGATTCAAGGGGCTGTCGAACACTTTGGATGGTACGACGGCCTGTATTCACGTTGTCCCCTTATTGATTGCCATATTCCCGGACGAGAAAGAGAGATATTTTAATGTACTGTTAGCCTGTCTGTTGGCTCCTGACTATGGAAACAATTTGAGTTCGCGGGACTGCGTGGCAACTGCCGTTCAAGCATTTGATTTGTGGGAGAGGGAGCCAGATGCCATGCGGCAACTGGTGCAGCGGTTTATTGTTGCGGTTGAGAAAGACCAGAGATATGCTGTTGTGGAGCTGAATGGTGTGATAGGACTGACACCTGTAGAGCCCAATGAATGGATGACGGGTGTGACAACCAGACAACTAAAGAAAATCCCTTCAATGATGGGAAAAGGAGATGGCATTATACAATCCATGTTTTCAGTTGTAGGGAATCTTGTCAGACTGTTTTTTAGAGTTAACGATCAGAATATTCTGGAATGTGTGGAATGTACAAAATCTATTGTAAAGGAGCGTTATTTGGGTGATTCGCTTCTGTCTTATATTATCAATGAAGCGGACAGCAGAGGAGATGCAGATAGGTTTTGGATGATATGGAATGTGTATAGGGATTTGTTGCCGGAATTACTGAAATGGGGCAGTAGCCAGCAGTTGCGCACCTATCTGCTGAATACACAATGGAAAGACGGCGTAAAAGAATGGAGGTGCCTAAGGCCGGGCGACATCGGATTTCTTGAATACGTGACGGAGAATAGCGGTGGCAGTGCCAAAGTGCTGGAGTGTATCGCTAAGGACTTGACTAATATTGCTTACAACTATCAGACGGAGGGTATGGGCTGGATATCAAAGATTGTTCTTAAATACCCTTCTATGAATTTGGCAGAGACAAGTGCCTTGTTTTACCTTGAGCAGGTGATGATGCAGTATGTGTATGCAAACAAAATGAATATACGCAAGACACCAGAATTGCACGCGCAGGTGAGGGCTGTTCTGAACTTTATGGTGAGCAAAAGTTCTGTTACGGGGTTTGTGCTGAGGGATATGGTGAATTGAGTAATACGTTTGACATATACTTGATGAAATGGGAATAGTTGATGGAAAACTTCGAAGAAAAAGGATTGACCAGTCGCCTTATCTCTTTCATTTTACCAAAGGAACTATGGAAGAGGCAGGGAAGGCTATGTATAGCATTATAGAGTCGGAGAAGTTGATAAGCAAACGTGGATATATTAGTTTCACGGCATCTCCAATAACAGCACTGAAAAAATTCTTTGAGACTAAGATATATAGAACAGGGTTGCCAATGTATCAACCCATTGGAATAGGGTTTTCACGTGATGTTCTGGTGAATCAATATGGGGCTAGGAATGTTATCTACTGTAACAGAGAGGAGATCCATAATATACCAGATGAATTAAAATGGAGAAGTGAATTATTGGAGGTGGATGAGTATGACTTTGAGTATTTGCGGGAGTGGCGTATAAAAGGAGGTTGTTTTGATTTTTCAAGTTTCCCCAAAGAGCATATTATTATCATCGCCCCTACAAAAGATGACTTAAATAACTTCGTTATCAAACATGATTTGGTGTTTAATCCTATTGTAAACTATCTTAGTGGAGACATTGAGCCAGATTGGGATGAAGTATTTGTAAGGAACTTCAAAGGGCTATCGTTACAGAGTGCGCTTAGTAAGGAAAATGATTATGCCTTATCTGCATCGACGGCAACTCAGGTTCTCGGTGAAGATATGGTGAATGAAATATTTGGACCAGAATTATTTGTTTCAGGTTCGACGAAATGAGCAATGAATAACAAACTAGATATTAGGTAAATATGAATATGAAATTAAGGAATATCCCTTTTTCGCCGCCGGACATGACGGAGAAAGAGGCAGCGGAAGTGCGTGAAGCAATTCTTTCGGGTTGGATTACTACGGGTCCCAGAACGAAAAAACTGGAAGGTCTGATTTCTGAGTATGTAGGGACGGAGAAGACGGTGTGTCTGAACTCGGCAACGGCGGCACTGGAGATGGTGCTGCACCTGCTGGACATCCAGCCGGAGGACGAGGTGATTGTGCCGGCATATACGTACACGGCAACGGCATCGGTAACTCAGCACGTGGGCTGCAAGCTGGTGCTGGTGGACTCGCAGAAGGACAGCGTGGAGATGGACTACGACAAGTTGGCGGATGCTATCACTGAAAGGACAAAGGTAATTTGCCCGGTGGACCTGGGCGGCATCGTGGCTGACTATGAAAGGGTGTACGAGATTGTGGAGGCAAAGAAGGGCCTGTTCAGGCCCAACAATGCGCTGCAAGCGAAGATAGGAAGGATTGTGGTGTCTGCTGACTGTGCGCATTCGTTTGGCGCTAACCGCAAGGGCAAGATGGCGGGTGAGATTGCAGACTTCTCTTCATTTAGCTTTCATGCGGTGAAGAACTTCACGACGGCTGAAGGTGGAGCATTGACTTGGAAACT
>Ga0247610_10003588_pt1 | contig 16909 bp, 11 predicted proteins | sample 174DNAGHGhighgp2_FD_193483 | JGI IMG/M metagenome (GOLD analysis project Ga0247610, IMG submission 193483) | Sheep rumen microbial communities from Palmerston North, Manawatu-Wanganui, New Zealand - 1742 DNA GHGhigh gp2 | ecosystem: Host-associated > Mammals > Digestive system > Stomach > Rumen... | reverse complement strand
GATGATGAAGTAGGCATCGTCCTTCACCTCCTCTACGTTCACTGTCTGAGGACTGCCTGTACCTACATTGAACACAAAATTGATGATGTCTTTTCCTCCTTCAAGGGTGTACTCCTTATAATACCAGGTCTTGCCGCCTACCGTTGTGGTGGAGGTAATGGCGTCACCTGGCCAAGAGGTAGCAGCCCCACTCTTCCTGCCCCAAGAGTGAAAGTTCATCGAGGTCGCATCCCATGCGGAACCGGCCTCATCTTTATTCACATAGACGGTGATAGTCTTGGGATCAGCACTCAAAATAGTATATTGCTTGGTGACAATCGCTGATACTACACCATCCTTGAGCAAGCCCACCTTTAGCGTACAGTTCTGAGTAACAGGAATCTTTCCACCACTCACCTTCGTACTGCTGGCAGTTGGATTGCTGCCATCTGTGGTATAGACCAACTCAGCATTTGCATTATTAGAGAGTGCATAGGCATTCACCTCGAAAGCACCCTCATACTCGCCAGAAGGTCTGTCGACAAAAGCTTTCTCAACAGCCTTACTAACGAACAGTGCATAGTTGGTACCAGAGAGCACTTTGACGAGATAAGCAACGTTAGGAGTATATGAGGAAGCGCCACTGCCTACGGCCACAGCAAGACGAAGAGTTCCATCAGTCCTCACGTAGTTAGCATAAGTATTCATTTCCTTTTTATGGTTCGAATAGGTACTCGTGTTGGTGATACCTGCCAGTTTGCGAACTTCAATCATCTGACGAATCTCCATAGGATACTGAAGGTAGTGCTTGTAGAACACACAAGGAGTACCAGGCATAGCCAGCATGTAGGCGTTGGCAGCAAGGATATCTTTCTCCAATGGTCCTTTGGATGAACCGTCAGGACGTACCTCAGTATCGTGATTCTCTACGAAGGTGACAGCCCACTGCTTATAAGCACCCTTTTTATAATCATTATAGATAAGAGGCCAGTTGCTGTCATTGTTTTCATTGCTCTCTCCCAGTTTGCGCCAGTCACCACTATTAGCGGCATTTTTCACCACAAATTTAAATTGGAAGTCGAAAGCAGCACTGGTTTTGTCTGTTCCGTCAATCCAGTTTTTTATCGTGTTGGAACTGTCCCAGCATTCACCTACAGAGAACTGGGGTTGAGCACTCTCATTATACATCTTGGTATACGTAGCAGCATAGCCTTTCACCATATCATAACGGAAACCTACGTAGCCGAAATCATTGATCAACTTATCCAAATAAGCTTTGACAATAGTCTGCACGTTAGTGCTCTTATGGTCAAGGTCGCGCATACCTCCCCAGCCTTCACCGGTATCTGGGTTGGTGCTGATGCTGTAACCATGGTTATTAGCCCAGGTAAATGTGTCTCCTCCGTCATCATCCCAACAAATGTCGGTCGACTTCATCTCATAAGTTTCACCTTTGTAGGTCTCTATTGGGAAGTCAACCCAGTTACTTACATTACGGCGATGATTTATGACCACATCAGCAATTGTACCGATACCCTTACTCTTAAAGGTATTGATCATGGATCGTAACTGTGACTCCGTTCCAAAAGAACTATTGTAGTTGTCAAACCAATACAGATCATCATATCCCATTGACGTACCACCACAGTTACCACTCTGTGGAATCCATACCAGATCAAAGTAGCCAGAAAAGTCGTCGGCCTGTTTCTCGAGCTTGACCCACTGCGACTGATCGTAGGAATCCCAATAGAATCCCTGCAACATAACACCACCATAGTTGGCTGGCCATCCTTGTGATTGAGCCATCATACAGATAGCAGAAAAAATCACGACAATTGATGTAATAAAACGCTTCATACTATTTACTTTTAGTTATTGTTCTCTCAAAGTGTTTACCTGCTCCTTCTATTCACAGAGTTATCAGAGTCGATGCAGTTTTCCATTCCGAAACGATCAGAATCGGAACATTTCATGTTACAAAGATAATTGTGTTTGGTATACGTTATTCTCTACTTGAAAAAAATTTCACCCGCCAAACTATGCAAACGATTGCGCATTCTGTCGACTGAATTACCGCGAATAGAAGAACAACAAAACGAAGATTCCTTTAACTTTGCCCATGCAAACCTAAGACTTCAAATGAAAGAGACTAGACCCATGACGATGAAAGATATAGCGAAGGAGTTTGGAATTTCCGTCGCTACGGTCTCCAGGGCACTGAAGGATAGTCCACGCATCTCTATAGAGCGTAGGAGGGCTATTCAGCAGTATGCCAAGGACCATAATTTCTATCCCAACCTGATTGGTGAGGCACTTCGCCACAGCAAGGACATGTCATCAAAGATGATAGGCGTGATTGTACCTGAGTTTACACATTATTATTTCAGTTCTATCCTCACAGGTATCGAAGAGACAGCCGCTGCACGCGGTTATTCCATCATTGCCGCACTGAGCAACGAACAGTATGAAAAAGAGGTAGCCGCGTGTGAGAACTTCCTCCGACACAAGGTGTGTGGGGTGATTGTATCGCAGGCAAAAGACACCAACGACTACACCCACTTCCAGAAACTGTTGGATGCAGGCATCTCGATGGTTTTCTACGACCGTATCTGTACGGGGGTGAATGCGAGCAGAGTAGTGGTGGATGACTATTGGGGAGCCATGAATGCCGTCTCGTATATGATAGAGACGGGATGCAAGCGTATCGCTTTCTTTGGGGCAACCATGAAACTGGAAATCTCGAAGAATCGATTTAACGGTTATAAGGATGCGTTGGCCAAACACGGAATAGAGTTTGATGAAAGTATCATCGCTATCTGTGATAACAGGGAGGAGGCTGAGAGGATGACCCCCAAGATGTTACAAATGGACAACCCACCCGACGGCTTCTTCGCTGTGAATGACGACACAGCCATCGGTATTGTACACTCAGCCAAACACGCTGGATTCCGTATACCCGACGATGTGGCTGTCTGCGGATTTACCAACGGACAGCGAGCCATAGCCTGCGACCCGATGCTGACGACCGTAGAGCAACGTGGAAGGAAAGTAGGTGAGGAAGCTGCCAATATCCTGATTGATCAGGTGGAAGGCATCATTCCCAAAGACAAGATAGAACGAAGAATCGTACGTACCCGTCTAGTGGTTCGTGAAACCACGAAGACAATGAAATAAACGATAAAAAGTTTGAGTATTTCATAGATTATTTTTACTTTTGTGTGCACAAATAATTAAAACTATAAATAGAAAGATATGCAACAGAAACCAGATTTAAGTTTTTGGAAACTATGGAATCTTAGTTTCGGATTTTTCGGAGTACAGATAGCCTATGCGCTCCAGAGTGCGAATATTTCGCGTATTTTCAGAACACTGGGAGCCGATCCTCACTCGCTGAGCTTCTTCTGGATTCTCCCTCCGTTGATGGGAATATTGGTGCAACCTATCGTTGGTACGATGTCGGATAAGACATGGACACGATTCGGCCGACGTATTCCCTACCTCTTTATTGGTGCTGCCGTAGCCGTAGCTGTGATGTGCCTGCTACCCAATGCCGGCTCGCTAGGCATGGCCGTCTCGACAGCACTCATCTTTGGTGTCTTCGCCCTAATGTTACTCGACACCTCTATCAATATGGCGATGCAGCCATTCAAAATGCTGGTAGGCGATATGGTCAATGAAAAACAGAAGGCAAAGGCCTACTCCATCCAGTCGTTCCTTTGTAATGCCGGTAGTGTGATGGGCTACCTCTTCCCCTTTATCTTCACATGGATAGGACTGAAGAACGTAGCTCCTGAGGGGGTCATCCCCGACTCTGTTATCTGGTCGTTCTATGTAGGAGCAACCATTCTCATCCTCTGTGTCATCTACACCACCCTCAAAGTGAAGGAATGGAATCCACAGGAGTATGCGATGTATAACGGAAAAGGTGGTGATACAGAGAAAAAGGAAGAGTCGGCCAACTGGTTCATCTTACTGAAAAACGCACCGTCTACGTTCTGGAAAGTAGGACTGGTACAGTTCTTCTGCTGGTCGGCATTCCTGTATATGTGGACCTACGTGACCGATGCCGTTTCAGAGACGGTATGGGGTACTACTGACTCAGCTACTGAAGCCTATCAGACTGCAGGAAACTGGACGGGTGTGCTCTATGCTTTGCAGGCTATCGGCAGTGTGGTATGGGCCACTATACTACCTCAGTTCAAGAGCACCAAATGGGCTTATGCAGCCAGTCTGCTGATAGGTGCAGTAGGTTTTGCGATGATTCCGTTCGTACACGACCAATACCTGATGATTGTGCCGTTCCTGCTGATTGGTTGCGGATGGGCAGCGATGCTGGCCATGCCGTTCACCTTTGTCACTAACGCCCTGCAAGGCTACGGACACATGGGTGCCTATCTGGGACTCTTCAATGGTACCATCTGTCTGCCTCAGATTATTGCTGCTCTCGTAGGAGGAACCATCTTCACTCTCGTAGGGGGACACCAGTCTACCATGATGATAGTGGCTGGTGTACTGATTGCCTTAGGTGGCTTGTGTGTGTATTTTATTAAGGAGAAAAACTAACTGATCAACGACGATGAAAATACAATTTCAAGTGGAATATCAGACTCCGTTTGGTGAGGAGTTGGTATTAAACATCTTGCCAGAAGAGAATAGTGGTAAGGTAAAACAATTCAAAATGACAACCCATGACGGAATGCATTGGGAGTGTGAAATCAAGAAAGCGGCGATCAACCGTACCTTCATCGATTACTATTATAGTGTATATAACGGTGATCAGGAGATGCGCCATGAGTGGCTGACAGAGCCTCATCGGCTGGAGTTCGCTTCCGCAAAAGGAACCAACTATAAGGTTTATGACCATTGGTTGGATATCCCTGAGGATTCCTTTATGTACAGCTCAGCCTTCACCGACTGTGTGATGGCCAGAAAACGTGAGCTGTGCGGAGAAACGGATTTCTCGACAACCATCCGTCTGAAAGTGCGTGCACCACAGTTGCGCAGCAAAGACCGACTGGCACTCATCGGAAATGGCAGCTATCTGGGTGACTGGAATACCCAAAAGCCACTGACCATGACTGAGCATGAATGTCATGAGTGGGTCATCAACCTAGATGCCAGTAAGCTGACAGACAGTTTTGAATTTAAGTTCATCGTTGTCAACAAAGAAAGAGGAGTACCCATGTGGGAACAGGGAGAGAATCGCACTATCCTACTGCCAAAACTGGAAGCCGGTGAGGTGGTCATCTATGAATTGTCGCAAGCCTACTTCCCCATCCATGCATGGCGAGGAGCGGGTACTGTCGTGCCTGTCTTCTCTTTGCGTAGCGAGGGTAGCTTTGGCGTGGGTGACTTCGGTGATCTGAAACAAATGATTGACTGGTGTGCACTGACGCATCAGCGCATCCTACAGATCCTGCCTATCAACGATACAAACATGACGTTCACCTGGCAGGACTCCTACCCCTATAACTCCATCAGTATCTATGCCCTTCATCCACAATACACTGACTTGCGTCAGTTGCCTGCCATCAAAGATCCTGAAAAACGACAGGCCTTCGAACAGTTGCGCCAAGAACTGAACGCCTTGCCACAGATTGACTATGAGCGGATGAATAATGGCAAGTTGGCTTACCTGCGCGAAATCTATGCTCAGGAGGGCGAGAAGATGATGAAAACAAAGGCCTTCAAAACCTTTTTTAAAGCCAATCAGGAATGGCTTGTTCCTTATGCTGCCTTCTGTCACTACCGTGATTTGTATGGAACGGCTATCTTCAACGAATGGCCAGACCATCACACACTGAGTCAGAAGGAACGGGAGGAGATGTCAAAACCAACGACTAAAATCTATAAGGAGATTGCGTTTTGGTATTTCGTGCAGTTTAATCTTGACCAACAAATGCGTGGTGCCCATGAACATGCACGTAAGTGTGGTATCATCCTCAAGGGAGATATTCCTATCGGCATCAGCCGTGATGGTGTAGAGGCATGGATAGAACCCAAATATTTCAACCTGAACGGACAGGCTGGAGCACCACCCGATGCTTTCTCTGCCGATGGACAGAACTGGGGATTCCCCACCTATAACTGGGACGAGATGATGAAAGACGGCTGTTCTTGGTGGGTACGCAGATTCCGTAAGATGTCGGAGTATTTCGATGCTTATCGCATCGACCACGTGTTGGGCTTCTTCCGTATCTGGGAGATTCCTATGCCCTACAAGTCTGGATTGATGGGACAGTTCTCACCAGCCTTAGGAATGAGTCGCGAGGAGATAGAAAGCTATGGTGTGCCTTTCCGCGACAACTTGTTCTTGGTGGATCACAAACGAAACGACAGATGGCATCCACGTATTGCCGTACAGTTCCAAGAGGGCTATCATCAGCTGAACGAGGGAGAGCAGTTTAATTTCAATCGACTCTATAACGACTATTTCTATCGTCGCAACAACCAGTTCTGGTATCAAGAGGCCATGAAGAAACTGCCTCGACTCACGCAAGCCACCCGTATGCTGGTTTGTGCAGAGGATCTGGGAATGGTACCCGACTGTGTTCCCTGGGTAATGAACGAATTGCGCATCCTCAGTCTTGAGATCCAATCCATGCCAAAAGATCCGAAATACCGTTTTGGACGATTGTCGCATAACCCTTACCGCTCTGTTTGTACCATCTCAACCCATGATATGGCTACCTTACGACAGTGGTGGGATGAGGACGAAGAACGTACTCAGGACTATTTCAACACGATTCTTCGCAGAGGTGATGCTGCACCTCATCCACTGCCAGGATGGTTGGCAAAGGATATTGTCAGCCGACATCTGACCAGTCCTTCTATGCTCTGTCTGCTCTCGCTACAAGACTGGCTCTCCATCGATGAAGAACTCCGTCTGCCAGATGCCAACGCAGAGCGTATTAATATTCCGGCTAATCCACGCCACTACTGGCGCTATCGTATGCATATGACAATAGAGCAACTGATGAAAGCTGAGAAGTTCAATCAGGAAATCGCAGAATTGATCACTCAAAGCGGAAGAAAATGAGAAGACTATTTCTATGGCTCAGCCTCTGGATGCCACTGACCTTGATGGCAGGAACCATCCAGTCACCTAACGGACAGGTAGCGCTTCGTTTCCACGTTGATGGAGACGGGCGACCTGTCTATGAGATGACATATAAAGGACTTCAAGTGGTGAAACCCTCTCACTTGGGCTTGCAACTGGCAAAGGACAAGCATGCCTCGAAGAAGTTTAAGGAAACTGACCTGATGGACGGTTTTACCATCAAGGAGGAGAAGACCTCTACGTTTGATGAGACATGGAAACCTGTGTGGGGCGAGACTGCAACCATCCGTAACCACTACAACGAACTGGCTGTCACACTCGCACAGCCTGATACACAACGCGAGATCATCATCCGCTTCCGTGTGTACGATGAAGGTGTAGGCTTCCGTTACGAGTTTCCTCAACAGAAGGAGTTGAACTATTTCCTCATCAAAGAGGAGAAAACGGAATTCGCTATGGATGGCGACCACAAAGCATTCTGGTTGCCTGGTGACTATGACACACAAGAGCAGAGAACACAGGAGACGAAGTTGTCGGAGATACGAGGACGCTTCAAGAAAGCTGTCAACTGGACTAACTCATCAGTGGCCGTATTCTCAGAAACGGGTGTGCAGACAGCATTGCAGATGGTCACCGATAATGGACTCTACATTAACATCCATGAGGCTGCCTGTCTGGATTATGCCACCATGCACCTGAACCTGGATGACAAGACCTTTGTCTTCACCTCATGGCTGACACCTGATGCCACTGGTCTGAAAGGTTGTATGCAGACACCTTGTGAGACGCCTTGGCGTACAGTGATGGTGAGCGACGACGCAAGGGATATGCTCTCTTCGAACCTCATCCTTAATCTAAACGAGCCCTGTAAGATTGAAGATACCTCATGGATTCATCCTACGAAATACTGTGGTGTCTGGTGGGAGATGATTGTGGGTAAGAGCAGCTGGCACTATACTGACGATTATCCCAGCATCAAACTCGACCAGATAGACTGGATGAAAGTAAAGCCCAATGGGCGTCACGCCGCCAATAATGAGAAAGTGAAGCGCTATATCGACTTTGCGGCTAAAAACGGTCTTGACCAAGTACTCGTAGAAGGATGGAATGTAGGATGGGAAGACTGGGCCAATATGTGGAAACGCGATGTGTTCGACTTCGTGACTCCCTACCCTGATTTCGATATCAAGATGCTCAATGAGTATGCACACAGCAAAGGTGTGAAGCTGATGATGCACCATGAAACCTCCTCGTCAACACAGAACTATGAGCGTCATCTGAACGATGCCTTTGCTTTGATGAATCAATATGGCTATGACGCGGTGAAGACAGGTTACGTAGGTGATATCATCCCACGTGGAGACTTCCATTTCTCGCAGTCCATGAACAACCATTATCTGTATATCATCAAGGAAGCTGCCAAGCACCATATCATGGTAAACAGCCATGAAGCAACACGTCCAACGGGAATCTGTCGTACCTATCCCAATCTCGTGGGTGGTGAGAGTGCACGCGGTACGGAGTACGAAGCCTTTGCTGGCAATAATCCTGACCATACCTGTATCCTGCCATTCACACGTCTGCAAGGAGGTCCGATGGATTATACGCCTGGTATATTTGAGACACAGCTATCTACTTGGAGTGATAATCCCTCATGGGCGCGTTCAACTCTGACAGGACAGTTGGCACTCTATCTTACGATGTACAGTCCACTACAGATGGCTGCCGATCTCCCAGAGAACTACGAACGTTTCGATGATGCCTTCCAATTTATTCGTGATGTAGCCTGCGACTGGGACGACTCCAAATATCTGGAGGCCGAACCTGGCGACTATATCACCGTCGCCCGCAAGGCAAAAGGTACAGATAACTGGTTTATCGGTGGCAAATGTGACGAGCAGGGACATCAGAGTAAGATAAAACTCGACTTCCTCGATAAGGGACGAAAATATGAATGTACTATCTATGCCGATGCGAAGGATGCTCACTATGAGAAAAACCCGAAGGCTTATACCATCACTAAACGAATAGTCAAACAAGGTGATGTCCTAAAGATCAATGAAGCACCAGGCGGAGGATTCGCCATTAGCCTGTTTGCGAAATAAAGAAAAAGGTACACTGCATAGACGGTGTACCTTTTTTAATGATAGTACGAAAATGACAGAAACTCGTAAATAAAGTGAAAAAATTGCGAGAATTTCTATTTTTTTTGTTACTTTTGCGCCAAATAGACATTATTAAATAATCATCAAAAGACAAACTATGGATTTATTAGCTCAAATCGTAGCGCGTGCAAAGAGTAACAAGCAGCGCATCGTGCTCCCAGAAGCTACTGAGGAGCGTACACTTCGTGCAGCTGACCAGGTATTGGCAGACGACATCGCAAACATCATCTTGATTGGTAACCCTGACGAGATCAAGAAACTCGCTGCAGAGTGGGGTCTGACCCATATTGATAAGGCCACAATCATTGACCCGGAAAATAATCCTAAGAGCGAGGAATACGCACAACTGTTGGCTGAGCTCCGCAAGAAAAAGGGTATGACAATCGAGCAGGCTCGTGAATTGGTGAAGAACCCATTGTATCTGGGTTGTATGATCATCAAAACCGAAGGTGCTGACGGTCAGATTTCTGGTGCCCTTTCTACGACTGGTGACACCCTGCGTCCAGCTCTTCAGATTATCAAGTGCGCCCCTGGTATCTCATGTGTGAGTGGTGGTATGCTGATGCTTACCAAACAACCACAGTATGGTGAGAATGGTGTTCTCGTCATCGGTGATGTTGCTGTTACTCCCATGCCAACAGCTACAGAATTAGCTCAGATTGCTGTCTGCACAGCTCAGACCGCTAAATCAGTGGCAGGTTTTAAAGACCCACGTGTAGCTATGCTCAGCTTCTCTACTAAGGGTAGTGCTAGCCATGAGGTTGTCGAAAAAGTGATTGAGGCTACAAAATTAGCTAAGCAACTCGATCCAACCTTGAAGGTCGACGGTGAGTTACAGGCTGATGCTGCCCTTGTTCCAAGTGTAGGCAAGAAGAAGGCTCCTGGCTCTGATATCGCAGGAAATGCAAACGTATTGGTATTCCCTAACCTTGAGGTAGGTAACATCGGCTATAAGCTCGTTCAGCGTCTGGGTGATGCTATCGCTATCGGTCCAATCCTGCAGGGTATTGCTCGTCCTGTCAACGACCTCAGTCGTGGATGCTCTGTAGAGGATATCTATTACATGGTAGCTATCACTGCTTGTCAGGCAATGGATGCAAAGAAGTAGTTAAGAAGTTAAGTTTTTAGGAAGTTAAGAAGATATGAAAATCCTTGTATTAAACTGTGGTTCGTCCTCTATCAAGTACGCTTTGTACAATATGGACGACAAGAGTGTGATGACCAGTGGTGGTGCAGAGCGTGTAGGTCTGGACGGTGCTTTTGTAAAAGTGAAGCTGGCCAATGGAGAGAAGAAACAGATCATGCATGATATCCCTGAGCACACAGAAGGTGTGAAGTTCATCTTCTCGTTGCTTACTGATCCAGAAATAGGTGTCATCAAGAGTCTTAGTGAGATTGATGCCGTAGGTCACCGTATGGTGCATGGTGGTGAGAAGTTCAATAAGTCTGTATTGCTGACAGACGAGGTTCTCAAAGCCTTCGAAGCTGTTAGTGATTTGGCTCCACTGCACAACCCTGCCAACCTGAAGGGTGTCAATGCCGTTTCTGAGTTGATGCCTGGTCTGCCTCAGGTAGGTGTATTTGATACTGCCTTCCACCAGACAATGCCTGCCAAAGCATATATGTATGCCATCCCTTACGAGCTTTATGAAAAATACGGTGTACGTCGTTATGGTTTCCACGGAACCTCTCATCGATATGTTTCTGCCCGTGCATTGGAGTTCTTAGGTATGAAACCCGAGGGAACCAAAGTGATTACCTGTCACATAGGTAATGGTGGCTCTATTGCAGCTGTAGTCGATGGTAAGTGTGTGGACACCTCTATGGGTCTAACACCACTCGAGGGACTCGTTATGGGTACTCGCTCAGGTGATATCGATGGTGGTGCAGTCACCTTCATCCAGAAGAAACTGGGTCTTGACGCAGATGGTATGTCCAACTTGCTCAATAAGAAGAGCGGTGTGGCTGGTATCACAGGTGGCTCCAGTGATATGCGCGATGTCGAAAACGCTGCCAAGGCTGGAGAAAAGCGCGCTATTCTCGCTCAGGAGATGTATTTCTACCGTATCAAGAAGTATATCGGTGCCTATGCTGCCGCCATGGGTGGTGTCGACGTGATTGTCTTCACAGCCGGTGTTGGTGAGAACCAGCTCAGTATGCGTTCAGAAGTATGTAAAGGTTTGGAGTTCTTAGGTGTGAAATTCGACGAATCTAAGAACACGAAGCGCGGTGAGGAGTGTATCATCTCTGCTGACGACTCTAAGGTAAAAGTGGTTGTCATCCCAACCGATGAGGAGTTGATGATTGCTACTGATACGATGAATCTTCTGTAAACAAAGATAGAAATAGAAATAGGGGGCACTTCATGATGAAGCGCTCCCTATTATTTTATAGACATTGATGTCACTGGTTCTTGTCCTTACGGATAAGCTGGAGGAGTTTTTCTACTGCTTCAGCCTCAGGAATATTTTTCTCTACACACTCTTTACGACGGTAGAGACTGATCTTTCCCCTACCCGCTCCTACATATCCGTAGTCGGCATCCGCCATCTCGCCTGGACCGTTGACAATACATCCCATGATTCCTATCTTTAATCCTACAAGATCCTTGGTGGCTTCTTTGATGCGTGCGATGGTCGTTCGCAGGTCGTAAAGTGTACGACCGCAACCCGGACAAGAGATATACTCCGTCTTGGTGAACTTGATACGAGCTGCCTGAAGGATGGCATCAGCCAAGTCAATCAACTTCTTCTGAAAATCTAGGACTGTAGGAAGTGTAGGATTGCAGATGACGAGTTGGTGTGCCTTTCGATCAATCAAAAGGGCACCCACAGCCATCGCAGCCTTCAGTTGAAGTGTTTCCCAGCATGTCTCATGCATATGGAGAGTGATCGTGTCATCAGCAATGGAAGCTTCAGCCTCAGCCCGTAACTGCGCACACTCCTGAATAGACGCTACCAGTTCACGAGCTACGGGAATCTCTTCCTCTGGCTCTTCACTCAATGAAACACGGATGGTATCACCAATACCTTCTGTTAACAGAGCACCGATACCCACAGCACTCTTGATACGTCCATCTTCACCCTCGCCGGCTTCCGTGACTCCCAAATGCAAGGGATAGTGCATATCCTCCTTATCCATGGCCTCCACCAAAAGACGTACAGACTGTACCATGACAACAGTATTGCTGGCTTTGATGGAGATGACCACATCGTTGAATTGCTCACGCTTGAAGATTCTCAAGAACTCCATACAGCTCTCCACGATGCCTGCAGGCGTATCACCATAACGACTCATGATACGATCGGAAAGAGAACCGTGATTGACACCTATTCGTACAGCCGTATGATGTTCCTTACATATATTCAGGAAAGGAATAAGCTTATGCTCTATTTTCAGTAATTCATCAGCATATTCCTCATCAGTATACTCCAAATGCTTAAAGGTACGTCCTGGATCCACATAATTGCCTGGATTGATACGGACCTTCTCGCAGTATTGAGCAGCTACATCGGCTACATGAGCAGTGAAATGGACATCAGCAACCAAAGGAGCCATATATCCGTCAGCTTTCAACTGAGCAGAAATCTGTTTCATGTTCTCTGCCTCACGAGTGCCCTGCGTCGTAAATCTAACAAGTTCACCACCAGCATCGATAATTCGCTTGGCCTGAGCCACACAACCCTCAGTATCATTGGTGTCGACCGTAGCCATCGACTGCACTCTAATGGGATTATTACCACCTATAGCTATGGTTCCCACTTGGGCTACAGATGATTGTCTTCTGCAATAGGTCATCATATTGGAATAGACTAATTTGTCTTAAAGTTATATTTAACGCTTGAGAGCTCTTCATTGGCTTTCGCTATTTTGTCACGTAGGCTCTCCTTATAGGTCTTCATACGTTCAGCTAAAGATGCATCACTCAATGACAACATCTCTACAGCAAGGATTGCGGCATTCTGCGCACCATTCACACCTACTGTGGCTACAGGGATGCCTGGAGGCATCTGGATGATAGATAGCATCGCATCAAGTCCATCAAGCATTCCCTTGATAGGCACACCAATAACCGGTAGTGTCGTATTGGCTGCTATCACACCAGGAAGTGCTGCTGCCATACCCGCTCCTGCAATAATCACTTTGATACCACGCGAAAGCGCTTCCTTGGCAAAATGCTCCACCTCATCAGGGGTGCGATGGGCGGAAAGAGCATTCACCTCAAAAGGTACCTGCAACTCATCAAGTAGCTTGCACGCTTTCTCCATAACAGGCAGGTCGCTTGTACTGCCCATAATAATACTGACTAACGGTTTCATATCTTCTTATAAAAATAATATACTTATCATTCCACAAAATACCCCCAAGAAAAAACCTACCACTACTTGTAATAGTGTATGTTGACGAAGAATCAGTCGACTGCTTCCCAATATTCCTGAGAGGATGAACAAAAGACTAAGCCACCATACTGGGTTGAAACTGAATAATTCTGCAAAAGCCATTAAAGCTCCTGCTACTCCTCCTATAGCTGCCATGTGTGTGGAGATTTTCCACCATACATTTACTAATGCGCAGAGAATTTGCACCATTAAACCGGCAATGACGATACAACTCATGAAATGGGGCATGTGCAGTCGCTGCATGACATAAACACAGCAATAGTAAGATATCATCGAAATGATATAAGGTACCATACGACGTTTCCGATTCCCCAATTCTATCAGTGTCCATCCATGATAACGACGATAGGCATAAATCATCACGGTAGGTAAAAGAATCGTAAATAGGTAGACAAGAATCAGTACAATCAATTTATAGCTCCAGGGGAAAAGCATACCCATATAGCTAAACAAGAATAACACCAACAGACCCACCAGTGGCAGGTAGAAAGGCGTAAACAGCACACTGATGACTTTCGCCGTTAGTATAATGTCCTTTTCTCTCATTTTCTTAGTCGTGCTATAGGTATACCCATCTGCTCACGATACTTGGCAATAGTACGACGAGCAATAGGAAAACCTTTTTCCGTTAATAATTGCTTTAGTACCTCATCGCTGAGTGGATGTTGCTTGTCCTCAGAATCAATCATATCACGCAAAGTGGCTTTGATCTGTCGTGTCGACATCTCTTCTCCACTCTCTGTCACATAACTGTCACTGAAAAAATGACGCAAGGGATAGGTACCCCAGCGCGTCTGTGCATATTTTGAATTACTTACCCGCGAGATGGTACTCAAACTCAATCCTGTCTTCTCTGCAATATCTTTAAGAATCATCGGACGTATAGACGTCTCATCACCATCTTCAAAAAAACGATGTTGCCACTGGATAATAGCCCTCATGGTCATTATCAGCGTATTACGTCGTCCCACCAACGCATCAATAAAACTCTGTGCGGCTTCTACCTTCTTTTTAGTATAGAGAAGAGCCTCTTTCATCTGTCGCGTCATCGACTCTTTATTCTCCTGATACGCTTTCAAAGTGTCAATGAACGATTGTGACACATGGAGTTCGGGTATCTCACCACCATTCAGCGAAAACGAGACCGTACCATCATCTTGCGTTTCCACGATGAAGTCGGGAGTTATCTGTTGTAAGTTTCTGCCCACCGTCTCACCCATCGAAGCACCTGGTTTGGGATTCAGTTTACGTAACTCTTTCTGCAGTGCTTCTGTCTGAACATCGTTGAGTTTCAATACCGACTGAATTCGTTTCCAGTTTTTCTTTGTAAACTCCTCAAAATAACGATCAATGACAGTCGCCATAAGCTCTTTTACCTTTGAGGGTTCGCGACGGTCGATTTGCAATAGCAAGCATTCTTGAAGACTGCGCCCTCCTATTCCCGCAGGATCAAACTCTTGTAAGATGTGTAATACCTTCTCGATTTCCGTCTTACTAACATCAATATTGTGATAGATAGCAAGTTCATCGGCGATGGTTTCTATATCTTTACGGAGCAGTCCATCATCATCTAAGGAGCCTATCAAGTATTCCATGATATCACGTTCACTGTCAGTGATATCCACTTCACCCATCTGCTCTTTCAAATGATCGTAGAAAGAAAGGGTTTCACCATAGACCATCTCTTCCCTTTCCTCAGAAGAATTATTACCATTTTGGTAAACGGGTAATTCCTCATCGTCACGACCAATACTGTTCAATGCATCATCTAATGCTGACTGGCGCTCTTCGCGTTCGAAATCATCTGATGATTCCTGGTAATCTGTATTTTCTGACAAATCAGGATAATCATTGTAGTCATCGTCTGACACTTCTAGGGCAGGATTATCATCCATCTCTGTCTGGATTCTTTCCATCAGCTGAGTGACAGGAAGTTCTACCAGCGATGCCTGTAATAGTTGCTGTTGCGAGATACTCTGTGAGAGTTTGAGTACCTGTTCCTGTTTCTGCTCCTGTATTTGTTGCTGTGCCACTAACTAAAATATGCTTTTAATTCCTCTGCAAAATCAGCGAGTTTGATAGGGTCTCCTGAATATTGACTCCATATCTTCTGACAAGCTATCAGCCACTCGCTGAATATCACATCCCTACGATTCAGATAAGGGTCGCAATGCTGATAAATATCCATGATCTCTATAATATCCGTTGTCGTGATTTTCATCATTCTTGCCAGTTCCTGAATCTCTGGTGTAGCAGAAACCATAGTAGCAGGAGTTAATCGGAAATATAAATCAAGGACCAATATCAGCATCACTGGGCTGATAGGCGATGAAGGAATGATGGGTTTAAAATCGCTCTCGAAAGTCTCTACGACATCTACTCCGTCATAGAATGCACCAGCATCATGAAAACCATTCATTTCTCGGAGTAACTTGACAGCTCGACTCAGTTTCTGAGGATTTCCACTATAGGCATTCCATAACCGTTCGATACGGGGGGTGTCTAAATTAGCCAGTTGCTGCATTTTTTCATGAAGCACAGAAGGATGAATGTGCAGTTCGATACCTAAGTTAACCATCATCCTATTGTACAATGGCTTAACACCTACTGGTTTATATAGGTAAATCTGCATGATTAGCAACCAATAATCATCCGACCAATTAGACCTTTTTGCCATAATTCATCATTTTATGTTGCAAAAATACAAAAAACTATTCACTCTTCCACCATTTGTCGACTTTTTTTCTTATATTTGCACCGTAATAGCCTTTTAAAATGAGATTTACTCTATTAATAGTCTTATTATCATTATTCTCTAATATCAGTTGTTGGGCACAATTTTCGATACGAGATGAAATCAGAGAAAACCCTTATTACTCTGGAAGTAATAACGTGGTTTATGCTGACTCTATACCCATTTCATATACCCCAGTTCCCAAAGGAAAGAAAGCATTCTATATTAGTCATTATGGACGTCATGGATCAAGTTTTCTCATTCACAAGAAGTATTATGACTTACCTTTCAGTGTACTTTTACAAGCCCAGAAAGAAAACAAACTCAGTCTTCTTGGTGAAAGTACATTTAAGAAAGTGAGTATCCTATATAACGAATCAAGAAGAAGACAAGGTGAATTGACTCCAACGGGAATCTATCAGAGTCAGCAGATACTCCGTCGAATGTTTCAGCAGTATCCTGCTATTTTCAATGGTGAAGCTCATGTTGATGCTAAGAGTACCCCTGTCAGCAGATGTATTCTCTCCATGGAATATGGATTGTTGGAGTTGATTAGAATGAATCCTCAACT
>Ga0247610_10003585_pt1 | contig 16916 bp, 10 predicted proteins | sample 174DNAGHGhighgp2_FD_193483 | JGI IMG/M metagenome (GOLD analysis project Ga0247610, IMG submission 193483) | Sheep rumen microbial communities from Palmerston North, Manawatu-Wanganui, New Zealand - 1742 DNA GHGhigh gp2 | ecosystem: Host-associated > Mammals > Digestive system > Stomach > Rumen... | reverse complement strand
TGTCGGCATCGGCATGGTGATCGCTTGCGTCCTCTTTATGAAACGCGCCAGCGACCTCGTGGAGGGCGGCTACAGCTCCGCCGAGATGACCAACTTCGACAAGGAGAGCCCCTGGCAGGATGAAGGCGGCATGCCCGACAAAGTGCAGCACAAAATTTACATCCAGCGACTTAACGGTCCCATCTTCTTCGGCACCATCACCAAGTTCCAGCAGGTGATGAACGACGTGCCTGAGGACGCCAAGATCGTCATCATCCGCATGCGCCTCGTCAGCTTCATGGACCAGTCGGGCCTCTACGCCATGGAGACCGCCATCAAGGAACTCCAAGACCGTGGTGTCCTCGTGCTGATGACCATCATCCAACCGCAGCCCATGTACATGCTCAAGACCATGAAGGTGATTCCCGAACTCGTGCCCGAACAGCACACTTTCGCAACCTTCGAGGACTGCACCGCCTTCCTCAAAAACCGCGTCGAGAATTAGCAGTTAGTAGTTAGTAGTTAGCAGTTAAACTTTCGGAGAGAACCTCAGTCATATTAGGTAGAAACAAACGAAAAAACAATATCAATATGAAAAGAATCATCATCCTGGCTTTAGTAAGCCTCATCACCCTGGGCGTGAGCGCTCAGAAGACGGCCTCCAAGAACGAGCAGACCGTGACCATCCAGACCAACGGCGTGTGCCAGAAGTGCGCCGACAAGTTCAAAGAGAACGTGCCCTATTTCAAAGGCGTCAAGTCCTACACCTACGACATGAAGACGGCGAAGCTGACCATCAATTACGATGCGAAGAAGACCAACCCCGACCAGCTGCGCACCCAGGTCAGCAAGCTGGGCTACAATGCCGACAACGTGAAGGCCGATCCGGCGGCGAGAGCCAAACTGCCCGCCTGCTGCCGTGCCGAAAAGAGCGGTGGCTGTGGCGGATGTGCCGGTCACGGCAACGGCCAAGGTTGCGGTAACCATGGTGCCGCCCAGAAGAGCTGCGCCGGTCACGGCAACGGTCAAGGCTGCGGCAACCATGATGCCTCAAAGAGCGGCCACAGCTGTGGCAACCATCCTGCCGATGCAAGCAAGAAGGCTGCTTCCCCAAGTGATGCTTCATCGAAACGCTCTTCTGAATCCAAAAGTGCTCCGGTCCAGAGAACCAAGTAAACTTTTGTGTGATAATCGGATAGAACTTGAATTAACGAAGGGAGATGTCGTGGAAGACGTCTCCTTTTGGTTTAAAAAATATCGTATCTTTGCGCCTCCGAAATAAGACAATGGACAAGGATGTGGTCATTATCGGCGGCGGCATCGGCGGACTCTTCACGGGTGCGCTTCTGGCCAAGGAGGGGTACAAGGTAACCGTCCTGGAACGGAGTGTACGCGCGGGCGGCGGTCTGCAGTCGTTCACGCGAAACGGCGTGGCATTCGACGCGGGCATGCACGTGGTGGGCGGCCTCCAGCCCGGCGGCTCCCTCGACCGGATCTGCCGCTATCTCGGCATCCGCGACCGGATTCACGTCAGACCCGTCGACGCAGACTGCATGGACGAGCTTTATTGTCACGAGGACGGACGGAGGTACCGCATTCCGGGCGGCCGCGAGGCGTTTACCCGCTACTTTCAAGAGCAGTTCCCCGAGGAACGTCTTGGCATCCAACAGTATATGGATGCCCTTTACGCCCTCACCGACCAGGTGGGCTTCTTCCACTTGCGTCTGGGCAGCCAAGGGCAAACCACCTACGGGGGAGAATTCTATGAACCCTCAAACGAGTTGGTGTCCAGATACATACAGAATCCTAAACTGCGAGGACTGTTGGGCTATATGAGTTGTCTGTGCGGAGGCTCCGTCGGGCACACGCCGGCATACGTCTTCTCCCTGATCAACAGTCTCTACATCAACGGCCATTACCGTTTCGAGGGACCGGCCGTGCAGTTGGCCGACGTTCTGGTGGATCTTATCGAAAGTAGTGGCGGACAAGTTATTGCTAATGCCGAGGTATCCCGTGTGAAAGCGGATGGCAAGTCGGTTGCTGCGGTGATTACCGCCGACGGCCGCGAGTTCCGTGCCCGGCATTACGTCTCGGACGTGCATCCGCAAGTGTTGATGCAAATAGCGGACAACGAACTGTTTACCAAGGCGTTCCGTGCTCGGGTGGAGACTGCCCCGAACAACTATTCGGCCTACTGCTTGTATGTTGTCTTCAAGCCCGACTCCTTCCCCTATATCAATCATCCGTGCTATTACACAGACGATTACGAAAGCTTATGGCGCTACGGGCAGTATGACGGGGAGGAATGGCCGCAGTCGTTCGCCTACTTTACCCCTTGCAGCGTGGACCAAGGACCGTACGCGAGGGGGCTCCAGGTCATCCAGTTCATGCCCTTCGAGGTTTGCAAAGCGTGGGAAAACACCTCTTCCAGTGCACGTGGCGACGACTATCTGGCCTGGAAAAAGAGACATACCGAGCGGATCATCGACAAGCTGGAACGATGCAGCCCAGGCATTCGCGACGCGGTGGCGCACGTCTATGACGCCTCCCCGCTGACAGTGCGCGACTACGGCAATGAGCCGGACGGCTCGCTCTACGGGCTCCTGAAGGACGCTGCCGACCCCTACGCGGGCTACGTGCCGGTGCGCACCAAAGCCGACAACCTCTTCCTCACCGGACAGAACGTCTATCTTCACGGCTGCTGCGGAGTCCCCCTCACCGCCGTGATGACGGCCGAAGCCGTGATAGGCGAAAAAGACTGCCTCGTGCGAAGAATGCCAAATCCCGAATGACTGCCACAACAAAAACATCTTTGCAACCCGATTGCAACAAAATAATTGTACTTTTGCACCCTCAACCCCTTAACCCCTAACCCTTAAACCAAGACTATGTCACACAAAACCTTAATGAGAAGCAAGACCGACTCCAAGATCGCCGGCATCTGCGGCGGCTTGGGCGAGTATTTCGACGTGGACTCCAACGTGTTCCGCATCTTTTTTGTCCTGATGCTCCTGTGCGGTTCGTTGGGATTCTGGTTCTACATTGTCTGCTGGATTATCCTCCCAGTCGGCAATTCACTCCCGAACGACAACGACAACTACAACTACACCCGATAGACTATGCGGAAGTTCCTACTCCTATGGTCGCTACTGGCTGTACTATGTTCGGTGCACAGCCAATCGCTTACCGGTAAGGTCTTGCAAATCAGTGAGAACGGCGACACGACGGTGGTTCCCAACGCTGCCGTGCAGTGGTTGCATACCGACATCGGCGCCTATACCGACTCCTACGGCAAGTTCACGCTGCCGCGCACCAAGACCGACACGCTGGTCATCTCGTTCCCGACCTTCCTGCCCGACACGATGGTGATTCCGCGCGGGCAGAACTACGTCACCGTGGCGCTGAACACCGCCCACAACCTCAACGAGGTGAGCATCATCGCCCGCGACGGTTCCTACATCTCCGTGCAACCCATTTACACCCAGGTGATTGGCACCGAAGGTCTGCGTCGCGCCGCCTGCTGCAACCTCGCCGAGAGCTTCGAGAGCAGCGTGGCCATCGACTCCGAGTTCCCCGACGCGGTGAGCGGTGCCCGGCAGATCTCCATGCTCGGTCTGGCCGGCACCTACAGCCAGATTCTGCTGGAAAACGTACCCTACATCCGACTCCTGTCACACCAGTTCGGACTCGGCTTCATCCCCGGTTCATGGATGGAGTCCATCAGCCTGTCGAAGGGAACCTCTTCCGTGGTGAACGGCTTCGAGGCCATCACAGGACAGATCAACATCGACTATAAGAAACCGGAGAGCAATCTGGAGAAATTCTTCATGAACTTCTACGCCAACTCGATGGGCAAGGGCGAGCTGGCGATGAACACCCGTATTCCCGTGGGCAAAAACGAGAAGGTGAGCACCAATTTCCTGCTCTTCCTCGCCGACCAGTTCTTTAAGGTGGACATGAACCACGACGGCTTTATGGATGCCCCGCGCAGCCGTCAGGTGAACTTCATGAACCGCTGGGACTACAAAGCCCCGGTGGTTGAAGGCCGCACGATGATCGATTTCGTGTGGGACAACCGTTTCGGCGGGCAGATGGGCTTCACGCCGAATGGTATTATGCATGGCGTGCCTACGTATGGTTTCACCGCTGACAACAAACGCGTGGATGTCATCACCAAAAACGGTTTTCTGTTGAAGGGCGAACACGAAAGTATCGGAACCATCCTCTCCTATACGGGTCACTGGCTTAATTCCGACTACGGCTTGGGTCACCTATACGATGGGAATCAACACAGTGTTTATGCCAATATTATGTATTCCAACAAGTTCGGAAGAACAGAACGCCATAAATTGACAACCGGCGCCAGCTTGCAGTACGATTGCTTGAATGAGCTTTATGAGGACCGGGGGGAACATTTTTATCTTGATCGGCCGCATCACCACGACCTGATTCCCGGCATTTTTGCCGAGTATGCGTACATCATTGACCCCAAGTTGGTAGTGATGGCCGGTATGCGCTTGGACTACAATATGGTTCGTGATAAATCACATTCCAGTATTTGGACCAATAACAGCCAGCTCTTTTGGACGCCGCGTGTGCACGTCAAATGGCAGGCAACCAAGGATTTGTCCTTCCGTGCCTCCGCTGGCAAGGGCTACCGAAACGCCCACTTCTTCGCCGAGAACCAGTCGCTGATGATTTCCTCGCGCACCTTCCGTTTCGACGGACCCGACAAGCCCGAGGAAGCATGGAATGCCGGTGCGAGTGCGGTGTGGCAATTTAACATGCCGGGCGGAAAAGCCTCTCTGGCAGTCGATTACTTCTACACCTACTTCGTGCAGCAGATGATTGTGGATTTGGACCAGAATGTCCACGCGGTGCATTACTACGCCTTGAACGGCGAGTACAACGGTTACGGCAACCGCTCTCGCTCGCACTCCGCGCAGGTCGAGCTCACCCTCAAACCGTTGCAGCGTTTCGAAATCCTGCTGGCCTACCGCTACAACGATGTCCGCTATATGCGCAACGGGGTGATGCGTCAGAAGGATATGATGAGTCCCCACAAGGCGCTCGTCAACCTCAACTACAGCACGCCCTACGACAAGTGGAAATTCAACCTCAACTTCCAGATTTTCGGTCCGATGCCGCTGCCCAACACGCAGACGAACCCCGAGCCGTACCGCCGTCCCGAGGTGTCGAAGCCGTACTGTCTGCTCAATGCGCAGATCACCAAGAAGTTCCGCAGATGGGAAATCTATCTCGGCGGTGAGAACCTTCTCAACGTCAAGCAGAAAGACCCCATCGTGCAGGCCCAAAACCCCTTCGGCGAGTATTTCGACGCCACGATGGTCTATATGCCGATTACCGGTATCATGGGATATGTCGGCGTGCGGGTGATTCTGAAATAGTTAGCAGTTAGCAGTTAGTAGTTAGCAGCGGGGTTGCCCGGTGTAGTAGGACTGCCGCACTGCGACAGCCTTATAGACATGTGTTCATTTTTTTGACGGAGGTGTTCAATTTCTTTACACCTCTTATCGTGTATTTGTCTTAAATCAATTGATTTATAAAGTGTTATGAAATTGGCACGCTTTTGGTTTCCCTCGTCATTAGAAGAAAATGTAGTAAATCTACCTTGAATGTTGTCTAACGTGATAAAAATGTAATTTTGCAGTTTTAATTAAAATATCGAACCAACCAAAATAGTGAGATTATGACACAGCTTGGAAATGTCGCAACAAAGGCGTTCTTTGTCTCTTTGTTAATCTTAGCTTGCTCGTTTACAGCGTTTTCTCAGAACACAGTTTCCGGCACATTGCAGGATGAGAATACCAGCAAGCCGGTGCAGTACGCCAACGTGAGCCTGTTGCGGCAGAGCGACAGCGTGATGGTGAGCTATTCCTCCGCCAACGATAAGGGCGTCTTCCAGTTGCAGATGGTTCCCAACGGGAAGTATCGTCTGGTTGTCTATTTCGTTGGGTATGAGAACTATGAGCGGCTTATAGAGGTGAACAAAGACCTGGATTTGGGCGTCATCAAGATTAAGCCGGGTACGATGACTATCGGCGAGGTGGTGGTGAAGGGCGAACGGCCGCTCTTCGCCGTGGATGGCGAGAAGACCTACTACAACACCGCCGAAGATCCCTCCGTGCAGACCGGTACCGCCTCCGACGTGCTGCAGAATGCGCCGGGCGTCTCCGTGGATGTGGAGGGCAACGTCACCCTGCGCGGCACCTCCAGCGTGGAAATCTGGATCAACGACAAACCGTCGCACCTCACCTCCGAGAACCTCAAGACCTACCTCCAGCAGATGCCCGCCAACAGCATCGACCACGTGGAGGTGATTACCAATCCCTCAGCACGTTACGGCTCCAAGGCCGACGGTATCATCAATATTGTCACCACCACCAAGGTCAAAAAGAACCAGTTCATCAGCTTCGGCGCGAACGCCTCCATCAAACCGTATGTAAGCCCTTGGGTATCATACGTCTGGAGCAACGAGAAGATTTCCATCAACGTCTATAGCAACTTCTCCTATTCGCTGGACAAGCACTACGGCATGACCGACATGACCATTTTCCGCCCCACTGTAGTGGGTGACGACCGGGAACCGGTGAGTTTCCAGCGGGATTCGACTTACTCCAAGGGCAACAGTTATGGTGCGGGCGTCCATTTCAGCCTCGATTATGAAATCGACACGATGAACTCCCTCTCCTTTTGGGGCAGCTTCTGGCCGCACTGGGGCGATAGCAAAGGCTATACCGAACAATTCCAGGAGTTCTTTCTCTTTTCCGACACGACCTACTACAAGGAGAAATCCAACGGCCGCAACCGCAGCCGCTGGGGTGGGATAGGCGCATACTACCAGCACAAGTTCGACAACAAAGGCCATAACCTCTCGGTGGATTTGAACGGCAGTCTATGGGGATGGGGCTCCAACAGTATGCTCGAGAAGCGATTCCTCTCCCCGACGGAATATACCCGCACCCGCAACTCGCAAGACGATGCCGGTGCCTTCGATTTGTCCGCCGAGCTGACCTACAACCGCCCCTATTCGGAGAACGGCGAGATCTCGGTCGGCTACTACGGCGCGGTGGAACGCAGCAAGAACTACGCACGCGTGGATACGTTGCGCGGCGATGAGTGGGTGAACGACGCGATGCGCAGCTACGACGCCCGTACACCTTCGTTCCAGAACCAGGTCTTCTTCACGCTGCAGCACAAGTTCGGCAATTTCACCATCAAGCCGGGCGTGCGTTTGGAACACGAGCTCGTCACCATCCGCTATCCCGACATCGTGCCTGACACGTTCGGCATCCGCAAACACTACTTCCACGTGCGTCCTTCGTTGCACCTGTCATACCGCACCAAATCGATGCACAACTTCCGTCTGAGCTACACCTTCCGCAGTTCCAACCCCGAAGCAGATCAGCTCACACGGTTTCTCGAGTTCGGTGAGGAGTCCTTCAGCAGCGGCAATCCGGAACTGCTCTCCATCCTGACGCATTCGTTGGAGGCGGGATGGCAGAAGTACTGGGCTAAGTACGGCTCCGTCGGACTCACCCTCTACTTCCGTGCCAAAGACCGTGACATCACCTCCATCACCGTGCCCGCGTACCATCCGCTCTACGGTGAACTCGTCCCCTATTATTATCCGGTGAACGTCGGCAAATCCACCAACACAGGATTGGAGTTCAACACCATGTTCCGTCCCAACGCCATGTTCAACATGCGCTTCTACGCCAACGTCTATTATGCCAACTTGGAAACGCTGTATAACAATGAGTTGTACAAAGCCGACAAGTGGACCTACAGCTTCAATCTCAGCGTATGGGCGAAACTTTGGAAACGCTTGGAAATCAATGTGTCCGGATTCTATCGCTCGCCCTCGCTGTCGCTGTTCAGCACGAGCCTGCCGTATTACACCCTCAATGCGGGTCTGCGTTGCGACTTCTTCGACAAGAAACTCTCCATCTATCTGAACGCCAACGACATCTTCAACTGGAACAAGTGGGGTAGCAACAACGACAGCCCCTACTTGGTCTCGCACAGCACCTACAAGTACAACTCGCGTTCCGTCGCGTTGGGCTTCACGCTGCGCTTCGGCAAGATGGAGTTGGAAAACCAGGCACGCCAAGGCGCGGCCAGTGAGGGCAGCGGCCAGGGTGGCCAGTGAGGAATGTAATGCAAAAAAATGACCTTGCTGTTCCAAGTATTTTTGAAAAGTGTATCTTTGCGGCTCAAAAAATATTGTAGTCACAAATAAATAAGATAACAATGAAGAAGATTTTGGTCATTGGAGCTTGCGGGCAGATTGGTTCCGAGTTAACCCCCGCATTGCGTGCAGTTTACGGTACCGACAACGTGGTTGCCGCCGATATGATTTACCCCCTGAAGGGTGACTTGGCGGATGCCGGCCCGTCGTGCAAAATTGACGCGACCAACGCGCAGGACATCGCCGACGCGGTGAAAAAGTACAACATCGACGCGATTTACAACCTCGCCGCCATCCTTTCCGCGAAGGCCGAAGCTAACCCGATGCTCGGTTGGAACGTCGGCGTGGGCGCGCTCATCAACTGCTTGGAGGTCTCCCGCGAGATGGGATGCTCCCTCTTCACCCCCAGCTCCATCGGCGCCTTCGGTCCTGACACCCCGCACGATATGACCCCGCAGGACACCATCCAGCGTCCGAAGACTATCTACGGCGTCACCAAGGTCACCGGCGAGCTGCTCAGCGACTACTACTTCAAACGCTTCGGCGTGGATACCCGCTCAGTGCGCTTCCCGGGCCTCATCTCCAACGTGACGCTCCCCGGCGGCGGCACCACCGACTACGCCGTGGAGATCTACTACGCTGCCGTGAAGGGCGAGAAGTTCGTCTGCCCCATCGCGAAAGGCACCTTTATGGATATGATGTACATGCCCGACGCCCTGAAAGCCGCCATGGACCTCATGGAAGCCGACCCGAGCAAGCTCATCCACCGCAACTCCTTCAACATCACGGCCATGAGCTTTGAACCGGAGATGATCTTCAACGAAATCAAGAAGCATATCCCCGACTTCCAGATGGAGTACCAGTACGACGAGCTGCGCCAGTCCATCGCCGACTCCTGGCCGAACCAGATGGACGACCACTGCGCCCGCGAGGAGTGGGGCTTCAAGCCGCGGTACGACCTCGCCTCCATGACCGTCGATATGATCAAGGTCCTTAAGGCGAGGAACTTGTAATCGTTCTGGATAATAAAGCAAAACGCCCTCGTTGGGACTTCCGACGAGGGCGTTTTGTTTGAGCGTGCGGAATCTTCGATTTGAAAGAGCTGACACCGATACACCTCAAAATTTGATTGGAAACAGTCCGCGTTAGTACAGCAACCCCTCCATCGTCCCCACAATCCGCGTGTTCAGCTCGCAGAGTCGCTTGTAGACCTCGCTGCCCCGCATGCGCAGCGCCTTGAACGTGGTTCCCAACTTGCGTAACGAACGTTTGTAGTTCGCGTTGAGGATGCCGATAATACCCGCTAACACAATGTAAACCAACCCAATCCAGAAATGGTGGGTGAGCAGGCTGACCGTCACCAACAGGATGATGTACCATATCGGGAAAGCGGCGAGAGTGCCGATGGCGTACTGGAACGTGGAATGCATCATCTTGTCCTTGATACGGTTGGTGAGCCGCTGCGTGATGAAGTCGGGCACGAAATTGTTGAGGTAGCCGAACAGGAAAATCGGCAGCGTGACCAGCATCAGGAAGATGCGGAGGATCAGCTTCGGCCAGGAAATCCGGCGGTTGACGACCCAATGGTGCAGCCCGGTTTTCTGCAGTAGTCCCGTGTATTCGCGCGTGTCATCCATCAACGCGGTGAACTCGTCCGGTTGTCCGTCGCGGAGCTGCCGGATGGCGGCGATGATGGTCATGGCGGCGTCCTTCTGGTTGGGCAGAAAACGGGGTCTCAGCCCCTTGTGACGGAGCAGCGGCTCGCTCATGATGTGCGTGAGCGCCTCTATCTCGTTGTAGTACTCGGGAATGTCGATATCGGGGGTCATCTCCTTGACCCGTGCCCGCGCCTTCTCGTTGAGGGCGAGGTACGCCTGGTTCGGCGCGGTCTTGTAGGTCTCGAAGAACTCTTCGAAAGTGAACGGCTTCCCGCAGGTGACCATCAGGTCGCTCTGGAAGTTGAAGTAGTTGGAATAGTGGATGTTGAGGGGAAGTATCTGCAACCCGAGCTGGAAGTCGTTCAGCTCTTCGGCGGCGAAGGCGATGCGGCTGAACCCTTTCTTGAAAGTGGACATATAGTGCCCCTGCTGGTGCCCGGCCTCGGGGAAGATGACCAGCGTGCCGCCTTTCTTGAGCACCCGTGCCGCCCGGTTGAAGATGGCCAAGTCCTTCTTGATGTCGTCGCGGCCGCCGTCACGGTTGCGATAGACCGGCAGGATCTTCAGGAACCGCAGGATCCGCGCCACGGCATCCTTCTTGAAAATGTCGCCCCGCGCGATGAACACCGGCTGCCGCCCGTCCTTGTACATCGTGTGCAGGATCGCCATCGCGTCCATCATGCCGTTCTGGTGGTTGGCAATCACGAACGTCGGCGTCCCCTTCGGCGGGATGTTCTCGCGGTTCACGATGTAGAAGTTGCGGTAATACACATGGTTGTGCGCCGCACACAGGTACTTCATGTAAAAGTCGTACCACCACGAGTGTTTGTCTATGTCTTCGAAGGAAATCATCTCTGTTTTTTTGAGGTTTCGCCCCACATTGCGCTTCGCTTATGTGGGGTTAATTGCGCTATCGCGCGTTTTGCCTCTTCGAGGCTGCTCAAGGATTTAATTATTCAATAACATCAATTTCATCGACGATGTTCTTCGCACCGGCGAATTTGTCAACGATGAAGAGGAAATAGCGGGCGTCGAGGCTGATGTTGCGGCAGCGGTCCACATCGTACCAGATGTCGCTCATGGTGCCTTCCCACACGCGGTCGAAGTTGGTGCCGATGAGCTGGCCGTAACCGTTGATGACCGGGCTGCCGGAGTTGCCGCCCGTGGTGTGGTTGCTGGCGATGAAAGCCACCGGCAACTGCCCCTTCTCGTTGGCGTAACGGCCGTAGTCCTTCTTCTGCCACAGCTCCTTCAGCTTCGGATGCACCTGATAGTCATACACATCGGGATTCTCCTTCTCCATGATGCCGTCCAACGTGGTGTAATAGACATAGTCCGTGCCGTCCGCCGGCTGGAAACCCTTCACCTGCCCGTAGGTGACGCGCATGGTGAGGTTGGCGTCGGGATAGAAGGTCTTGTCTTTGTCCTTCTCCATCAACGCCTTGACGTATGTGCGGTAATATTGGTCAAGATCATTGGACTCGGCACGATATTTCACCACGGCGGTGCGATACTGGTCGAACAGTGCGGAATAGAGCATGATCAGCTCGTTGCCGGTCACCGTTTTCAAAAGCTGCTTGTGGTTCGCTTTGGCGATAAAATCACAATACTTCTGTCCGTCTTGGAAATAGGGGGCCTTTTTCGCGCTGTTGTCCCACATCTCCGTCATCATCTGGCGCACCACCGGTTCACTCTGCACATATTTCTTCAAGGCAGCCGGAATATTCTCGGGTTTCTCGTGCGTGAAATAATAGGTCATCAATTCCACAAAACATTCTTTATCAATCTCTTCCATATATTCTTCACGGAATTTCCGGCTATTTTCGGTAAGGTAGAGACGCTGATCATCATAGACCCGTTCCTCGGTAAAGAGCTTGCTCATGTAGGGATAGACCAGCTCTTCCATCAGCTCCACGCCGAAGAGGTATTCGTTGATGTAGGTCACCACTTGTAGGTTGTTGTTGTAGCTGTCATAGACCTTCTTCATGTCCTGCAACAGCGTGCCGTATTCTGCCTTGCGCTGCGGGTCGGCGTTCACCCACTGCTGGAACTCCCGCTCCTGGGCCTGTTTCTTGCCGATGACGTCGCACTCGCGGATGCCTTTGCTCTCGCCTTGCCACTTCTTCCAGCCGTTGGAGATGCCGTTGGCCTTGGCGGAGTACATCAGACGGATGCGCGGATCGAGGTTCATCTGCTTCTTCATGGCGTCCAGACGGATGGTGCGCGCCTGTATCGCAATGGGGTTCTGGATGTTAGCGACTGCATTCACACCATCGGAGATGAGGAACTGACGGGTGGTGCCGGGATAACCGAACACCAACGTGAAGTCGTTCTCCTGCACACCCTTGATGGAGACGGGGAAGTACTGTTTCGGCTTCATCGGGATGTTGTCCTTGCTGTAGGCCGCGGGCTTGCCGTCCTTGCCGGTGTAGATGCGGTAGAGCGAGAAGTCGCCGGTATGGCGCGGCCACATCCAGTTGTCGCTGTCGCCGCCGAACTTGCCGATGCTCTCCGGCGGAACACCCACCAGACGGATGTCGTTGTAGGTCTCCGTGACGAACATAAAGTATTGGTTGCCATAGTAGAACGGCTTGATGATAGCCTTGTAGCCGGTGCCTTCGGTGGCTTTCTTGGTCACTTTGGCAATGTTCTCCTTCACGATGGCCTGGCGGTCGGCCTCTTTGGTCTGCGGGGTCACGCCAGCCAAAACCTGCTCGGTCACATCTTCCATATAGACGAGGAAGGTGACGGTGAGGCCTTCCATGGGAATCTCTTCCTGCAAGCTCTTAGCCCAGAAGCCGTCTTGGAGGTAGTTGTGCTCCATGGTGCTGTGCGACTGCACGTACGAGTAGCCGCAGTGGTGGTTGGTGAGCAGCAGCCCCTTGGAGGAGATGAGCTCGGCGGTGCAGCCGCTGCCGAACAGCACGATGGCGTCCTTCATGCTGTTGTGGTTGATGCTGTAGATGTCATCCGCCGTGAGGTGGAAGCCAAGTTGCTGCATCTCAGCCTCGTTCTGGCTCAGATAGAGGGGAATCCACATACCGCCGTCGGCACGCGCGAAGCTGAGAATCAATGACAATAACAGGGTCAAGAATAAAGGTTTTCTCATATCTTTGGTATTTTTAATGACACGATTATTTAGCGGGTGCAAATATATAATTTTTTGCTATAAGGTTTAATGATTAAAGTTTAAGGTTTAAGGTGGGCGAGTGGGGATAGTATGATTAAGGAAAAAATGTAATTTTGCCGCCTTTAATATGGAACGACTCAACGTGCAGACCCGATACCCCGATGCGATGGCCAGCCATACCATCGGATTGCTACGATGGGTGCTGATGGCGCTCATCGTGGTTATCCACACCGACTTGGTGGCGGATACTGGCTGCACCAACACAGTTTACGCCATCCTCTATCGATGGGCCGGCAATGTGGTATGGTTGGCCAGCCCGCTCTTCTTTTTGATGTCCGGCTATCTTTTCGTGGCTTCGGACAATGGCTTCACATGGAGGACTTTTTCCGAAAAATGCCAACGCAGACTCAAAACATGGCTGATTCCTTACCTGCTTTGGAACACCCTTTTCCTCCTGTTCTATGGGCTGGTCGGATTGGTGTTGCCGTCCATATTGGGTGAAATTCCTCCATTGCAAGAGATGACCTTGACCGACATTCTGAAGGCCTATTGCTGCATCCGGGGCGAAGGGTTCAACTCCGGACCGATTGACTGGCCGCTGTGGTTTCTCCGCGACCTGATGGTAATTGCGCTCTTTACGCCTCTGTACGTTGCCTTTATTCGATGCCACAAGGCTACTATTCTGATACCCTTATTGTTAGGTTGTATTCCGCACCAACTGGGCTTCGAGTCGGAAATCGCGTTTTTCATGATTGGAATCTGGTTGAACATCTGGTTGCCATCACTTTCCCAACTGCTACGAAAACCCGAGTGGTGGTCTCTGCCGCTCTATTTGGCCGCTTCCTGCGTAGTCACAGTCTCCGTTCCCATACCAGCTTGGAGTATCGCCACTTTCACCTTTATCCGCAATCTTTCGGGTATGTTACTGATAGCACAGATTTGCCACCGGGTGATAAATCGCCACTCTTCCACAGACTGGCGCGCGATGTCAGAACCTGTGTTCTTCGTCTTTGCTTTCCACTTCATGATTACCCGCCCGCTGACCAAGCTGTCGGCCAATTGGCTGATGGCGCACAATGCCGGAAGTCTTGCATTCTCAATGGTCCACCTGCTGAACGCAATCCTAACAATTGTCATCACCGTGTTGATTTATAAACTGTTACGCCGGCTAACTCCAACAATCTGTAATTGGCTGTCCGGCACCACCAACAAACCCTAAAATCACCCCAACCTTAACCTTCTAACCCTCTAACCCTTTAACCTTATGAAGCTCATCAACTTCTGCGTCAACTTAGTACAGAAATACCTGCCGGAGCCGTTCGTTCTGGCCATCTTGCTGACCCTCATCGCCGCGCTGACGGCCATGCCGGTGTGCCACCAGACCCCTGTGGAGGTGGTCGAGCACTGGGGCAACGGCGTGTGGGGGCTGTTAGCCTTCTCCATGCAGATGTCGCTGATTTTGGTCTGCGGTGCGACCTTCGCCGGCGCCCCTGCCATCAAGAAAGGTATCCGCAAGATCGCTGCCCTCCCGGAGACTCCCGCCGCCGCCATCGCCACGGTGACCCTGGTCTCCGCCATCGCCTGCTGGATCAACTGGGGCTTCGGCCTCATCGTGGGAGTCATCCTCGCCAAGGAGATCGCCCGCGACTGCAAAGGCGTGGACTACAGACTGTTGATAGCTTCGGCCTACAGCGGATTCGTGGTGTGGCACGCCGGTCTTTCGGGTTCTATCCCGTTGACGATGGCCACCGCAGGTGAGGCGCTCACCAAGGCCACCAACGGCGCCCTCACCGAGCCGGTCGGCGTTTCGGCCACCCTGTTCGCCCCGCAGAACCTCATTATCGTGCTGCTCGTCATCATCGCCATCACCGTGGTCAACACGCTGATGCATCCCAAGGGCGAGCACGTGGTCACGGTCGATCCGCAGCTGCTCTACGAACCCGAGGAGGCGCCTGCGAAGGAGGACAAATCCCCGGCAGCACGTTTGGAGCAGAGCTACATCCTCTCGGGCATTGTTGCGCTTTTGGGCTTCAGCTTCTTGGTTATCAAGCTGTTCGTCAGGGGCGGCTCGTTGGATCTCAACGCGGTCATCATGCTCTTCCTGTTCACGGGCATCCTCTTTCACGGCACGCCTGCGCGGTACGTCCGAGCCTTCACGAAGTCGGCGGGCAGCGCGGCGGGTATCATCCTGCAGTTCCCCTTCTATGCCGGCATTATGGGCATCATCACTGGGGTGGGGGAGTCCGGCATCTGCTACGGCACGGTCATCAGCGACGCCTGCATCGGCATCTCCACGCCGACGACCTTCCCGCTGCTGACGTTCCTTTGCGCGGCGGTCCTCAACCTGTTCGTGCCCTCCGGCGGCGGCCACTGGGCCATCCAGGCGCCGGTGTTCTTCACCGCAGGGGCCAACCTCGGCGTTGATCCCGGTCTCACCGGCATCTCCATCGCTTGGGGCGACGCCTGGACCAACCTCATCCAGCCGTTCTGGGCGTTGCCCGCCTTGGCCATCGCCAAGCTCAACGCCAAGGACATCATGGGCTTCTGCCTCATCGACCTGGCCATCACCGGACTGATTATCTGCGGCGGATTGCTGGTTTGGGCGATGTAGGCAGTCGTGGATGCCGGCACACTGCGCTTCGCATGACACACCACACTGCGCTTCGCATGACACACCACACTGCGCTTCGCATGACACACCACACTGCGCTTCGCATGACACACCACACTGCGCTTCGCTTGTATGGTGTTACTTGCACTGCGTGCGTCTTGCCTCTCCGAGGCTGCTCAGGGAAGCTTTTTTTTTGTATCTTTGCGCTTTCAAATGAAGGATTATTAAATTGCAGATTGTGAGAAAGTTACATTTGGTTTTAGGGTTGATTTTGTGTATTTTGCTGCCGCTTTCCGCCGTTTCGCAGGAGAATAGCGAAAAGAAAGAGAAGAAAAAGAAGGAGCGGAAAGCTGTGAATCCGAACTTCAAGCACAAGTTCACGACCTTCCATTTGGAGGCGCGCGCGGCCTTCGAATATGATTACGAACACGATGAATGGGGGTACAGTTCACCTCTTGGGGTTCCGTCTCATGGGGAAGCCACGCAGCACAACTACGGCTTCCACGGCGACTACTTCAACTTCCTGCTCGGCGGTGAGGTCGGCGACCACATCTCCTACTTCATCCGCCAGCGCATCATCCCCATCAAAGGCTACACCGCATTCTTCGACAACACCGACTTCCTCTACATCCAGTACCGGTTCAACGACAATTGGGCGCTGCGTGTAGGCAAGGAGGCCCTCTACGTGGGCGGCTATGAGTACGACGCCCCGCCCATCGACGTCTATTACTACACCCACTACTGGGGGGCGTTCCCCTGCTTCCACATCGGCGCTTCCGCCATTTACACGGACAAGAGCGGCAAGAACAAGGTCGTCCTCCAAGTGGCCAACTCGCCCTACGTGAAGTACGGCGACAACACTTGGAAAAGCGGTCTGCTCTCCTACAACCTCTACTGGGCGGGCGACTACGGGCCGTTCCACACCCTCTATTCCGTCAACATGATGGAGTATCAGCGCGGCAAGTTCATCAACTACATCGCGTTGGGCAACCAACTCAGATTCCCGAAATGGTCTATCTATCTCGATTGGACCAACCGTGCCGCCGGATTTGAGAACTTCTTCGAAGACTTCTCCTTGGTGAGCCGCGTGGACTGGCACGTCACGCCGAGTGTGAACCTCTTTGCCAAGGGCGGTTACGAGCAGAATACCGCCGGATATTTCTATGGCGACCACGTAGATGTGGATATGCTGATGCCCAACGACCTCGCGCACTGCTTCTACGGACTCGGTGTGGAATACCGTCCGCGCGTCTATCCCGACCTGCGCGTTCATGCATTCGTGGCCAACAGCGTGAGGACCCTTCCCATGGGCATCGTCGGTGATTA
>Ga0247610_10003584_pt1 | contig 16919 bp, 11 predicted proteins | sample 174DNAGHGhighgp2_FD_193483 | JGI IMG/M metagenome (GOLD analysis project Ga0247610, IMG submission 193483) | Sheep rumen microbial communities from Palmerston North, Manawatu-Wanganui, New Zealand - 1742 DNA GHGhigh gp2 | ecosystem: Host-associated > Mammals > Digestive system > Stomach > Rumen... | reverse complement strand
AGATGTTGAACTGCCCCCACGCGGCGTCGTACATCTCGCGGTGCGCCTTGAACCACTCGCGGTTGTTGTTCGGAATCAATTCCTTCAGGAACTCAAACAAGATTTCGTTGGGATGGGACATGGGATGGGGGGGATGGTTTAAGGGTTATGGTTTAAGGTTTAAGGGTTATGGTTTAAGGGTTAAGGGTTATGGTTTAAGGGTTATGGGTTATGGTTTAAGGGTTAAAGGAGCCTCGTGCTTCAAATCACAAATCACAAGTCACAAATCACAAGTCACAAGTCACAAATCACAAGTCACAAATCACAAGTCACAAATCACAAATCACAAATCACAAGTCACAAGTCACAAGTCACAAATCACAAATCACAAATCACAACTCACACGTCAGCACATTCAACGCATTCGGGAGTAGTTCGAGGTGGTAGTTTCCGGGGGTGAGGAGCTCGCCTTCCACTTCGCCGCGGAAGAGCCGGTCGGAGGTGATGTCCGCCTCGCGGGTCTTGACGATCTGGATGCCCTCGATGGTGTCGATGTGCGCGCCGGAGGTCATATCCTTCAGGTGTATCAGCACTTTCGGGATGCTCATCTTGGGAATCACAATGAGGTCGAGGAGACCGTCATCGGGCACGGCGTATTTGGCCTCGCGGATGCCACCCCCGTTGTACTGGCAGATGGCGGCGATGACCATGAAAACCTCCCCGTTGAAGTCGAAGTCTTCTTCCGCAGAGACTTGTATGGCTGTCGGCTTGTGCGAAAACAGCGATTTGACCAGCGAAAGCTTATAGACGTTGAGACCGAAGAGGTGGGGTGGGTTGTGCGTGACGTCGTAGATGACATCCGCGTCGAAACCGAAGCCGGCGATGTTGATGAAGTAGCGGTTGTAGCCTTTGCCGTTTGCCCTCGAGGTGACTTTGCCGATGTCGTGCTGTATGAAGTGGCCGTCGCGCCACGCCTCCACAACCTCTTCGATGGCCTTGGGGTAGTGGTGGGTACGCACCCAGTCGTTGCCACGGCCCAAAGGGAGCACGGCCATCCAAACCTCGCGGGTGTCCACACCGGCGGTGAAGATGCCGTTGACCACCTCGTTGATGGTGCCGTCACCGCCCGCGGCCACCAGATGCCGTATCCCATTCTGGCACAGCATCCTGGCGGTCTCGACGCCTTCGCCCGGACGGCGCACGATATGCAGCTCGTAGTGGATGTAGCGCCTTTCCAGCAGGGTGGCGACAGAACGCCACGAACGCTCGCATCTCTTTTCGTTTGCATTGGTGTTCAGGATGATATGCCAGCAATGGTCTTCGATTCGCAGATTTGTCATAAGGCTTGAAAATTCAAGCGGCAAAGGTACACAAATTGCGGATATGTACGGAAGGAATACTTCTATGTTCAGAAAAGCGAACCGGATATTTCGTTATAAATCCAGCGCTGTGACCTCTCCGAGTTTCGCCACAATCAGGTCGAAACCGTACTTGTCACGGGCGGCGAGCTCGTTGCCGAGCGGCTCGTCCCACGGATGCAGCGAAAGGGCATATTTGCTATGGTGCACGGTGATGACTTCCCGCGCCCCAAGGTCAACGGCCTCTTTGCCGAGAAATTCCGGCATTGTGTGGATGTCGCGCCACTGCTCGTTGTACTGCCCGTTCTCCAAAATGGCCAAGTCGATGCCGGGGTACGCCTCGCCGATTTCGCGGAAGTGTGGACCGTAGCCGCCATCGCAGCCGAGGAAGATGCGGCCGTATGGCGTCTCCATCAGGAAAGAGGCCCACAACGTGTTGTTCCGACGGAACGAACGGCCCGAGAAATGCTGCGACGGCAGGCAGTGGACGCTCCAACCGTCAGACAGGACATTCGTCTCCTGCCAGTCCATTTCGACGAGCTGTTCGGGACGGACACCCCACCGTTCCAGATGCTCGCCCACACCGAGCGGACAGATGACCCGTCCCACGCGGTCTCTGAGCCGCTCAATCGTCTCGCAGTCGAGATGGTCGTAATGGTCGTGGGTGATGACTAAATAGTCGAGATGTTCGGGCATATCTTCGGGGAGGTATCGGTCGGTGCCGGGGAAGGGCTTGTTGATGAAAGATGCGGGCGATGCCGTGACGAAGGTGGGATCCACGAGTAGGGTGGTGCCGTGCAGCGAAAGCAAATAACTCGAATGCCCGAACCAGACGTAGAAGTCGCGGTCTGCGGGAAGCTGCCTCAGGTCGCGTTTCACCATTTGGAGCGGCTCTCCCGGCTTTAACGAAATCTTCTTCTTGCCGAAAAGGATCTTGTTTATCGTCTTGAGGAGCTTGCCGAAATGCATGTTCCCCATCGCCTCTGCTCCGGAGTGGTTGTGGAACTTGCCGTCGTGGTAGTTCGGTGACCGCCGGATGCGTTCCAACCGCGCACCAGACGGGAACTTGCCGAAACGGGGCAAGTGCAGGTATATGGGCGCCGTGATCGCCAATATCAAGATGTTGGCAATCAAGATGGTCAGTAGAATCAGAATCACACTTCCAATGATCATAATAGGGTATAGGTTCGATGATTCGAAAACCGCTAACGTAAAGACTCTTTTTTTATTGCATCGGAACGACCGATTTTTTTAGGGATTGTTGCTTTTTTAGACGAAAGACATCTTTATCGTCATAGCTAAAAAAATTGTATCTTTGCCGTTTGATTTTAGAGTACAATGAAAAGAATATTTTTGACCGTTGTTTTGCTGATGGTGTGTGCCGGATCGCTCGTGACCGCACAGACCGCCCAAACCCCATATACCGCGCCGAAGGACACCGTGGAGGAACCGTTGGTGGTCTTCCGCGACCGGCTGATCATGGATATTTACCATACGTTCTGGATGAATATGCCCACCGAGGTCAATTACATGAAGTTTGACCCGGGCTTCACCGTGTCGGCCATCTGGGATTTTAAGATTAAGCAGAAACCCCTCGCCATCGGTCTCGGTGTCGGGGTGACATATAACACCCAGTACAGCAATGCGTTGCTGTTTCGCGATAAGGTGTCTGGGGATATGAAGTATTACGTGCTTCCAACGGATGTCAAATACAACCTGCTGAAGATGAACTATCTGAACGTGAATATCCCGCTGGAGTTCCGCTACCGCCACTCCAACGGCTTCAAGTTCTCGGTGGGTGTGCGTGCAGGTCTCATCGCCGAGATTTCCCAGAAATACAAAGGCGACAATCCGGCAACGCCTTCCGATACGCTCAAGTTCAAAAACCTGATGATCGATAATAAGATGAAGTATAACATCGATGTCTATGCACGTATCGGTTGGAAGTTCATCAACGTCTATTATTGCTTCCAGCCCACGCCGCTGTTCGTCAACACCAAGGGCCCGAAAATCACCCCGATGTCGGTTGGCATTTCGTTGAGTATTTTTTAGTTAAACAAAAATTATCAGCATTATGTTTTACGTGATGATCATTCTTTTTGTCATCGGATACCTTTGCATCGCATTGGAGCATCCGTTAAAGATCAACAAGGCCGCATTCGCGCTGTTCCTCGGCGTGACCATGTGGGTGTTGTACGTCATTGCTGGCGAGGGCATCTTCAGTGTGACCGGCAACGGGGCTGGCCTTGAGGCCTTCAAGCTCGAACATCCGGACTCAGCGCACCCGTTCATCGATTTCCTCACCACACACGAGCTCATTGAACATTTGGGTGACATTGCCGAAATCCTCTTTTACCTTATGGGAGCGATGACCGTCGTGGAGCTGATCGACACTTACCAAGGCTTTTCCATCATCACCGACCATATCAAGACTACAAACAAAGTGAAGCTTCTTTGGGTGCTGAGTTTCATCACCTTCTTCTTCTCCGCTATCCTCGACAACCTGACCACGGCCATCGTGATGGTGACGCTCCTGAGAAAGTTGATTCCCGACAAGCACGACCGCTGGTTCTTCGGCGGCATGGTCATCCTTGCGGCGAACTCCGGCGGTGCCTGGAGTCCCATCGGAGACGTGACGACCATCATGCTGTGGGTGGCAGGAAAAGTTTCCACGGGCGCGGTGATGTTGCATGCATTCATACCCAGCCTGGTTTCCATGATCATCCCCTTGATCGTTGTCTCCTTTGTTGAAAGAGGTGAAATTGACGCTTCGCAGCGCCCGAAGGAGAACAAGGATGTGAATGTCCCGACTTGGCAGCGCAACCTGATCTTCTTCATGGGCGTTGGCGCCTTGGTGTTCGTTCCCGTGTTCAAGATTCTGACACACCTTAAACCCTATATGGGCATTATGCTCGGACTCTCCATCCTCTGGATTACGACTGAAATCCTTCACAAGACAAGTCAGGACGAGAACCGTCGCTACACCATCTCTGGGGTACTCACCCGCATCGACTTGCCCACCATTCTCTTCTTCCTCGGCATCTTGCTGGCTGTGGCAGGTTTGCAGAGTGCGGGACATCTCGCCATGTTGGCCGTCGGAATGGACAGCCTGTTCCATGGCAACTACTATCTGGTGGATACGGTTATCGGCATGCTCTCCTCCATCGTGGACAATGTTCCGTTGGTCGCCGGTGTGATGGGCATGTACGAATTCCCGATGGATCATACGCTCTGGGTGTACTTGTCGTACTGCGCCGGAACGGGTGGTAGCCTCCTCATCATCGGATCTGCCGCCGGTGTGGCTGTGATGGGTATGGAGAAGATTGACTTCGTGTGGTATCTGAAGAAGATTACCCCGTACGCTCTCTTGGGCTACCTTGTCGGTGCCGGTGTCTATGTCTTGATAGACAAGCTGTTTCTTTCTCTCGGCTTAGGTACGGAGCATATCGTCCAAGCGGTATCGTCAATGCCTTTCTAAAGAATCCTTGCCCCCCCCCCTCATGAAATCGTAATCTATTTGTTCGACAATGTACTTGGATCAGAATTTGAGAGAACAATACACGAAGGACGGGCTCGGCGCGTATCAGGCGCAACGGCTCGCGCAACTCTATGCTTTCGGGCCGATTGTTTTTGAGGTGGCTCGCCTTATGGTGAAATGGGGCATCTTCGAGATGTTGGAAACCCCGATGACGCCTGAAGAGGTGGCCGAGAAGGCCGGCGTTTCAGTCTATGCCGCCAAATGCCTCCTGGAATCTTCCCTGACGATGAACACCGTGACCCTTGATACCGAAACGGGCCGCTATGCATTGGCCAAGACGGGCTGGTTCCTGTTGCACGACCAATCCACCCGCGTCAATATGGACTTCAACCACGACGTCAACTACCAGGGGATGTTCTTCTTGGAGGAAGCGTTGAAAGAGGGGAAACCCGCCGGCTTGAAGTGTCTCGGCGATTGGCCCACTGTCTATGAGGGCCTTTCCCAACTGCCCGAACCGGCCAAGAGCAGCTGGTTCGCCTTCGACCACCACTACAGCGACGGCGCCTTTGAGCAGGCCCTCGCGCTCGTTTTCTCACGCCCGACAAGACATCTGATGGACGTGGGCGGCAACACCGGCCGATGGGCGCTGCAATGCGTGCGCTACAATCCCGACGTGGAGGTCACCATCGTGGACCTGCCGCAACAGATTGCCATGATGCGCGAACAGACGGCTGGCGAGCCCGGCGCTGACCGCATCCACGGCCATGCCGCCGATATGCTCGACGATAACAGCCAGCTGCCTTCCAACCCTCCGTTCGACGCCATCTGGATGAGCCAGTTCCTCGACTGTTTCAGCGAGCCGCAGATTCGGAGCATCCTGCGCAGGGCGGCCGCCGTGATGACCCCCGACACGCGCCTCTACATTATGGAGACGCTCTGGGATCGCCAGCGTTTCGACACGGCTGCCTTCTGTCTCGCCCAGACCAGCCTCTACTTTACCGCCATCGCCAACGGCAATAGCAAGATGTACCACTCCGACGACCTCGTTCGTCTCGTGCGCGAATCGGGCTTGGAGGTGGAGACCATCCACGACTTCCTCGGCCTCGGCCATTCCGTGGTGGTCTGCCGCCGATAGGGCTTTGACGATATAACCCATACAAAAGCGGCGGTCCCCGAGGGGATCGCCGCTTTCTCATATATAATTATGTGTAAGGATTATCTGCCTTCTTTCTCGAGGTCTTCCTTGAGGGATTGCAGAACATTGAGGTCGCCGAGGGTCGCCTTTTCGACGTTGCTCTCATTCACCTTCTGGATGTCACGCTCTTTCTGGCGCTCTTCCTCATTTCTGGCGCGCTCCTCAGAGTCGCGGTCGGGTTGCCAGGTCTTGGTGTGGGAGAGATGAATCTTCTTCGCATCCTTGGAGAAGTCAACAACCATGAAGGGCAGGGTCTCGCCTTCCTTGGCCGTGGTCTTGTCTTGCTTCAGGAGGTGGCGGTTGAACGCGAAGCCCTCGATGTTGTGCGGGAGCAGCACGGTAGCGCCCTTGTCGTTCATGCCGGTGATAGTACCCTCATGCACGGAACCGATGGTGAAGATGGTCTCATAGACATCCCACGGATTCTCTTCCAACTGCTTGTGACCCAAGCTCAGACGACGGTTCTCGGTGTCCACTTCGAGGACGACCACGTCGATGGACTCACCCACCTTGGTGAACTCGGCGGGATGTTTGATCTTCTTGTTCCAGGAGAGGTCGGAAATGTGGATCAGGCCGTCAACGCCCTCTTCGAGTTCAACGAAAATGCCGAACGTGGTGAAGTTGCGGACAGTGGCGGTGTGACGGGAACCGACGGGATATTTCTCGAGGATACCTGCCCACGGATCGGGGATGAGCTGCTTGAGACCCAGGGACATCTTCTGGCCTTCACGGTCGAGAGTGAGCACAACGGCTTCGATCTCGTCGCCGACCTTGAGGAAGTCGTGGGCGGTGCGCAGGTGCTGCGACCAGGACATTTCGGAGACATGGATAAGGCCTTCCACGCCGGGGATGACCTCCACGAAAGCGCCGTAGTCGGTGATGACGACCACTTTACCTTTGACTTTGTCGCCGACTTTGAGATTCGGATCGAGCTTCTCCCACGGTTGCGGGGTGAGCTGCTTGAGACCCAGGGCGATACGCTTCTTGCCTTCCTCGAAGTTGAGGATGACGACGTTGACCTTCTGGTCGAGTTGGACAACCTCGGAGGGGTGGCTGATGCGGCCCCAAGAGAGGTCGGTGATGTGGATGAGACCGTCCAGACCGCCGAGATCGACGAACGCACCGTAGGAAACGATGTTCTTGACAGTACCTTCGAGGATTTGGCCGACTTCGAGGCGGCTGATGATTTCGGCCTTCTGGGCTTCGATTTCAGCCTCGATGAGCGCCTTGTGGGAGACGACGACGTTCTTGTAGTCGTGGTTGATCTTGACGACCTTGAACTCCATGGTCTTGCCGACATAGACGTCGAAGTCGCGGATCTGCTTGACGTCGATTTGGGAACCGGGCAGGAAGGCTTCGATGCCGAAGACATCGACGATGAGACCGCCTTTGGTCTTGCCTTTCACGTAGCCGGTGATGACCTCCTGGTTGTCGTAGGCCTCGTTGACGCGCTGCCATGACTTGAGGATGAGGGCGCGCTTGTGAGAAAGCTGCATCTGGCCGTTGGCATCCTCTTGGCTTTCCACGTAAACCTCGACTTCGTCGCCGATCTTAAGGTCTTTGTTGTAGCGCAGTTCGGAGGCGTTGATGACGCCGTCGGACTTGAAGCCGATGTTGAGGACCACTTCGCGGTCGTTGATGGAAACCACCTTGCCGGTGATGACATCACCCTGCTCGATGGACTTGAAAGACTTGGAGTAGGCTTCCTCGAGGCGGCTCTGCTCGTCCTTGGAGTAGCGGTCGTTCTGCTCGGAGACCTTGTCCCAGCTGAAGTTTTCGAGCGCGTTGGCGTAGGGGTTCTCGATCTCGCGCATTTTGCGGGGACCCTTGGGAGCTTTGGGCTCGGCGGGAAGTTCCTCGGCCTGTGCCTCTGCGGCGGGAGCAGCTTGCTCGACGGTTTCGGCAACATTTTCCACGTTTTGCGCGATTTCTTCGACCTGCTCAGGAGTGTTCAGTAATTCTTCTGACATAAATTGTTGTCTCAATTTGCCCTGAGACTGGGGCTTTTCTAAGATTAAACAATGAGGTTAACTGCTTATAAGTCAATTGAAGAGCCTCTTTCAATTGAGGCGGCAAAGATACAAAAAAAATGATACGAAAAATTTTTTTTCTGAAGATGTTCTTCGAAAAGGAAAAAAGTGTATTTTTGCGGCCTGAAACATTGCGGGGTAGAGCAGTGGTAGCTCGTCGGGCTCATAACCCGGAGGTCGCAGTCGTTCGAATCCTGCCCCCGCTACTAAAACTCAAGTGCTGAAATCCATATAAAGGGTCTCAGCACTTTTTTTGTGCTATTGGTCATCGCCGATGGCGCATTTATATCCCTTCTTTTTCCAAACCGGCCACTCTCTGGCGATAATGATGTCATAAAACCGCTCGAAGTCGGTGTCGGAAACCTCTTCGGACGGCCAGCCGGGATACGCGTTCCAAGGAGGAAGTAGAGCGACTTCCGCATCACCTCGTCGAAAACTTTCCCGTAGAACGTGTAAACGCTTGGCAGATAGACACTCAGCACGTTGTCGGTGAAGTCCTGCGCCGACCAGTAGTGCGAGGAGTCGGCGGGGTCTTGCAGGCGGTAGGTGTCATCTCCGGTGCGCCGCTCGTAAGCCTGCATCGCTTTGATGGAGGCACGCGAGTGCCCCGGCGTGTCGAACTCCGGCACCACGCGGATGCGTCGTTCCCACGCGTAACGGAGAATCCGCATGTACTCCTCGGCTGTGTAATAGGTGCTGTAGCCGATGCGCCCGTTGCAGGTGGGCTTCAGTGCGGCGGTCTCCTGCAGGTTCCAGTCGGGTAGGGCATGGTGTGCCCCGTATTCCGTGAGTTCCGGCAGCCCCTTGATTTCCAGACACCACGACTCGTCGTCCGCGATGTGGAAGTGCAGCGTGTTGAGCTTCCACTCCGCCATCAGGTCGAGGATGGCCAGCACCTCGTCCACCGTGCGTCTCGCGTTTGGGTGCGCCGATGAACCTATGTTCATGTGCCGACGAACCTATGTTCATGCGCCGATGAACCTATGTTCATGTGCCGATGAACCTATGTTCATGTGCCGATGAACCTATGTTCGTAATCCGATGCCCGTATGTGGCCGCGCGCGTGCCGGAGACACGCCATCCTAACCCCACACAAGGCGACAGCCGCAGTGTGGGGTAGGGGGACGGTGCGCGGGACTGCGTGTCGGAGACACGCTACGGAAGACAGCTTCAGTCGCTTCACGGCAACACCTCGTCAGCAGTAATCCCCATCCTGCTGAACGCGAACAGCTTCTTCCCCAAGTCTTTGAGGGAGGCACCGAGGTGATAGACGGTGTCGTCGAGGATGAGGAAGCGGTCGTGGTAGCGGTCGCACTCCCGAACACTGACGGGCGGGTATTGCCGGTTATGCCTTTCCAGGTCGAGTTTCAGCGTTTCCGTGACGTGTCTTGTGACAATCTCCGCCGATACGCCCTCTTTCCGCTTCGCCAGCGTCAGCAGCACCGAGTCGTCGATGTAGTTGTCGATGAGGATGATGCGTCTCTGTGCCGACCGGATAAGGTTCGCCGCGAAGGCGTAGGCGTCGAAAATTTGTCCATCGAAGAAGACACCCTCGACCGGTGGTAGGGCGGTGCGCACGAAAAAATCAACCTTGTCTTGGAGAGAGTGAATCTGTATAGAATGTTCTTGTAGCTTTCCGTCAATTCGTTGCTCCATTTGTTGGATATGTTGATTGATGGTGTACCCTCGTAAAAGATACTCTTTTAAGATTGAGTTTGCCCATCGTCTGAATTCAATACCGCGTTTTGATTTAACACGGTATCCAACCGATAGAATCACATCAAGGTTATAGTAATCCACTTGATATGTCTTGCCATCGCTGGCAGTTGTCGCAAATTTTGCGACAACTGGATAATCACTTAATTCTTCTTTTAGGGCATTGTTGATATGTTTGCCTATTGTTTTTACGTCTCTGTCGAATAGTCTTGCCATTTGCTGGCGGTTGAGCCACACCGTGTCCTCCTCCATCCGCACCTCCAGCCGGATGCTGCTGTCGGGTTGGTAGAGGATGATTTCGCCGTTTTGTACCAAAGGTTTATTCTCTTTCATAATGGTTTGTTTTTTCGTTTTGTGGTTAAAGAATTTTTGCTTGCAAAGATACAACAAAAACCCTTGCCCGTCAAGGATTTTGCGAGATTTCGTTTGCTTTTGGAAACCATGTGTTTGCACTTGCCGTTTAACAATTCGACGAACCAATTGTTAAATTGCGGGACGCGTTTTTCGCAGGATTATCGCCTTCGCGGGCGCAGCTGCATCGCGTATCTGCGTAGCCCGCTTACCGCGCGCGTGCCGGAGGCACGCCATCCTAATAACCCCACACAAGGCGACAGCCACAGTGTGGGGTAGGGGGACGGTGCGCGGGACTTCATCCAAGCGACGATCGTTCTCTGACTGGTGATTGAAAAGAAACAATTGGTTTTGTTCAAGGGTTTCGACCCTTTGGAATAAGGATGCATTACTGGACAAGAAATGCCGCATTGCCACAAACGCCTCCATGATTTGTATACTAACGTGTACGGCTGTTTGTCCACGCAAAATGGCGGAAAGCATGGCCACGCCTTGTTCGGTGAAAACAAAGGGTAATGAGCTCGAATGTTTTAACGTTTCGAACCGGTCACAATCTGTGACCAGTTTAGTCCTCTCTTCTTCTGACAGTTGAAATCTGAAATTAGAAGGAAAACGTTCGATGTTCCGTTTAACAGCTTGATTCAATGCTTTGGTCTCTACATCATAGAGCATAGCTAAATCACGGTCGATCATGACTTGTTGTCCACGAATCTCCATGATCATTGATTCGATAGATGGATAGGTTGTTGTGGTGCATGATTTTGCGTCTTTCAATTTTGGGAGATTATCAGGTTGTGTTGCTTTATCCTGTTTCATAGTGGTATAGGTTAGATGAAATTCAGACGGCAAATATACAACAAAAAGGAGAGTTTGTCAAGGATTTTGCGAGATTTCGTTTGCTTTTGGAAACCATGTGTTTGCACTTGCTGTTTAACAATTCGACGAACCAATTGTTAAATTGCGGGGCGCGTTTTTCGCAGGATTATCGCCTTCGCGGGCGCAGCTGCATCGCGTATCTGCGTAGCCCGCTTACCGCGCGCGTGCCGGAGGTACGCCATCCTAATAACCCCACACAAAGCGGCAGCCGCAGTGTGGGGTAGAGGGAACGGTGCGCGGGTCTGCGTGTCGGAGACACGCTATGGAGACAGCTTCAGTCGCTTCACGGCAACACCTCGTCAGCAGTAATCCCCATCCTGCTGAATGCGAACAGCTTCTTCCCCAAGTCTTTGAGGGAGGCACCGAGGTGATAGACGGTGTCGTCGAGGATGAGGAAGCGGTCGTGGTAGCGGTCGCACTCCCGAACACTGACGGGCGGGTATTGCTGGTTATGCCTTTCCAGGTCGAGTTTCAGCGTTTCCGTGACGTGTCTTGTGACAATCTCCGCTGCCACACCCTCCTTCCGCTTTGCCAGCGTCAGCAGCACCGAGTCGTCGATGTAGTTGTCGATGAGGATGATGCGTCTCTGTGCCGACCGAATAAGGTCCGCCGCGAAGGCGTAGGCGTCGAAAATTTGTCCATCGAAGAAGACACCCTCGACCGGTGGTAGGGCGGTGCGCACGAAAAAGCCAATCTGTTCCTCGGTTTTGTTGACCCGCTGCTCCAACCGTTCAATCCGTTGGTTGATAGCGTGTCCGCGAAGGAGGTACTCTTTGAGAACAGAGGTCGCCCATTGACGAAAACGAGTAGCATTGATTGAGTTAACCCTGAATCCAACAGAGATGATCATATCCAAATTGTAATATTTCACTTCACGTAAAACATGCCTGTTTCCTTCTTGTTGAAGTTGTGCAATTTTTGCACATGTTGAAACTTCATCTAATTCTTTGGTTTTGAATATGTTTCCGATATGTTTTACTATGACAGTCCGATCTACCCCGAACAGTACCGCCATCTGCGCCTGCGTGAGCCACACCGTGTCCTCCTCCATCCGCACCTCCAGCCGGATGCTGCTGTCGGGTTGGTAGAGGATGATTTCGCCGTTTTGTGCCAAAAGTTCGTTTTCTTTCATAATGGTCGTCTTTCCGTTTTGTGGTTAAAGAATATTTGCTTGCAAAGATACAACAAAAACCCTTGCCCGTCAAGGATTTTGCTAGATTTCGTTTGCTTTTGGGAACCAGGTGTTTGCACTTGCCGTTTAACAATTCGACAGGCCAATTGTTAAATTGCGGGGCGCGTTTTTCGCAGGATTGTCGGCTTCTGTTGCGATGCTTCCAACGTCGCCTCCTACTCGTCGGCGGTCGCCTTCGCTGGTGCCTCTGTGTCGTGTATCCGCGTGAACCTCCGACTGTGCGCGCGTGCCGGAGGCACGCCATCCTAATAACCCCACACAAGGCGGCAGCCGCAGTGTGGGGTAGGGGACGGTGCGCGGGACTGCGTGTCGGAGACACGCTACATTCACAGTTCACAATCCTCACATCCCACATCGCAAAAACGTCGCGTTTCCTGCAATTTTTGTATTCCGAAAAATGCTACTTTTGCAACCGTATTTGTTAAAATAGTTGAGTAGTATGCCGAATTCCAAAAATGCAGATGTCCGCATCAAGGTCATTGACCGCTGTCTGAGTGACAAAAACCGCAAGTATTCGATGGCGGAGATGATGGAATTATGCAATGAGGAGTTGGGATTGCACGATTTCCCTCCTGTTTCGGCAATGAACACCATTCGCGGCGACATAGAACAGATTCAACGGATATACGCCCCGAATGCGGATGTGGAAAGTTTCCGGGAGGGACGGAATATCCGCTATCACTATGCCGATCCCGATTTCTCCATTTACAGGCCGCTGCTGAAGCCCGAGGAGACGGCACAGCTCATCCAGACACTCTGCTTGCTGAAACGGTTCAAGGGGATGCCGCAGTTCGACTGGATCAGCGAGATTTCCGACCGTTTGGGCGCTTCGTTGAAAATCGATGAGGTTTCCACGGATGAGGTGGTCGGGTTTGACGAGAACATGGATTTGGAAGGGCTGGACCACTTCACGCCGCTGTTCAACGCCATCAGCGAAAAGCGGACATTGTGCATCACCTACAAAAGTTTCAGGCAGGACCAAGAGTTGGAATACGTGGTCTATCCCTATTATCTGAAACAGTACAACAAGCGGTGGTTCCTGATTGCCAGGAATGAGGGTTATGAGACGTTGACCAACTATGCCCTCGACCGTATTCTGGGCATCAAAGAGACGGATGAGCCGTTCCAACCCGCCGACATCAACTTCACCGACTATTTTGACGAGATGATCGGGGTGTCCAAAGATTCAAACGCGGAGCCCACGCTCGTTAAGCTATGGGTTTCTTCGGTCTCGTGGCCGTACGTCCGCACCAAGCCGCTCCATGGCACGCAAAAGAAGGTCGGTGAAGATGCCACCGGCGCCGTCATCACCATCGAAGTGTATCTGAACTATGAGTTGGAGCAGCTGATCCTGTCCTTCGGCGAAAACATGGAAGTGCTTGAACCGGAATGGTTTCGGGAGAAGATAAAGATGAGGATTGAGAAGGGATTGGAGAGGTATGGGAAATAGGTTCAGTATGAGTGAACGTGAAAGTAGTTATTTTGCATCGTCAAATCGATGTTAAATTAATTTTTTGCGATATGGAAAATATTTCTTGGTCAAAGGATAAGGTTAATTCCGTAATTAAAGAGTTCTACGATGAGATAGAAGGCATTCGTGTCAAATGCCCGGAATTCCAACATTTTGATTTTGTCAAAAATGGTCTGTTATATTTGAAACAGGCAAAAATGGCAAAGGATTGGACCATTACGGATAATGACGAAACAGCATTGTCTGTTTTGAATTATTTCAATGAGACAACTGTCAAGGATGATCTTTTTCTTGTGTCGAATGAAAATGAAACCGTTTCGTTAAAGAAAGCTATTCAAAAGATATATGATGCGACTTTAGGCAATATTCCAGATGAAGAACAATATTTGGATTGTTATCGTGGACACATCTTTGCCTTCCTGATTGATCAGGTTAAAAAAACACCTTTATCTGTTTTCTCCACTTACGAGCACTCTTGGTATTCTGACAAGAATAATAACATCTTTGTGAAAGGTTGGTCTTGTCTTTTTGAATTAGTGATTAAGAAAGTAATCAAATGGGAAGATCAAATCACCTGTCGTTTTGATAATTTGGATGACGCTTACTTATTCTACATTTCTTTTAGCTTTGCGAAGCGACAAATGATAATGAAAAAAAACACTGTATATCTTAACCATACTTCAGGTGACGAATGTGTAAAATATGATGGATATTTTGATGCCGATATTGATTATAACAATATTGACGATGTTCTAACAAAGCTAAAACCAAGAGGATTTGTTGTAGGTGGCGTTTCTAACGCTGAAATGAATCGTTATGATGTTGCAATACGTGACTTATTCTCAAAAGAGCAGGTTCGGCGCTTTCGTGTGGATGAATCAGGTGCAGGTTGGATTGAAATAGACAGGGAAAATGACAATTTGACTGTGAGTGTTTTTTCTGCAGAAGACTATAAGTATCATGAAATAATGTCTGATTCTATAGCTCGTTTTGGATTGACTTCAGATATTGACAAATACGATGTCTTCGAAAAGGTAGACGGTTTTATAATTAACATGACTAATTTTCAAGAAGCGATATCTTTCGGTTACGAAGAAAGTATGGCATCACTTTTTCTTGTACCCTATTTTAAAATGTACTATAAGGATGTCCTTCATGAGCTGTTTGATGATTATTCAACCCCAAACTTCAATCTTTTAAAGGCGAATAGCTTAGAACAACACGACAGTCTTGAAAAAACACAGATTATTCGTGCATTTAAAAGTTGTGTTGATAAAATTGAGGAACGATACTATTTCACAGAGGCAATGTATCAACAATATCTTAATGCAATAAGGATGATTGATACCATTGATGACGATGTCTTTCTCAAATATTATCCTGAAGTAATAGAAAGAATCTGCGAAAACGCTGTCATGCCGTCCTATACATCTCAATATCACCTTGTAGAAGCTTTGTTGGGAAACACCGACAATTTACGAATCATTGTCAGGAAAGATGACTATGCGGATATTCTCTACCCAGGAGACTTCGGTGTTGATGAACAGTCTTCTTATGCAGGATGGGGCAGTCTTCTTATGCCCAAAAACTTTAAGACCCAATGTGTAGACGTAGAAATGGCTTTTGATGACATCAATTTTGATGAATATGCCTATACGCCAATTTGCTCTGCCGCTCAATATATCATTTTTAATGCCTTTGACAAAGATGGTAAATACAAGGGAGTGTGGGATGTCTCTATTCCTAATCACGACACGGCAGATATCATCATCGATCTGCATAAAGATGTTCGCCAGTACGATCAATTATCAAAAAAGAGGTTGAATCCAGGGGGACGATACGTGACATTCGCTATGAAAAAAGATATGGAGGCGTGCCAACCTGTAATTGAGCATCTTATCAAAGAGAATCTTCTCGAGAAAGTGGTCAGCCTCAACAACCGTTATCTGCTCTTTATCTCACAAAGCAAACAGGACGACAAAGTAGTATTGGCTAAGTTCAATCATATTGACGATGACCGGTGGCTGCAATCCTATCAAACCATCATTGACGAATTGGCCTTAAATGCCGATTCCAAGCATGTTAGAATCTTGTCTTTGAAAGATCTTGCAGCAACTAATTATTCCATCTCAACAGATTCCTATTTCGCTGCCGTTGATTCTCATAGTATTGAAAGTGTTATTCATTCCCTGATCGCCCGTCACAATCTTGAGTATAACGCCATAGACATTTTGCTATACATTCTGTCGAGAGTTGGTCATCTTCATAGATATGGTGCGGAATTTCCGTATTTTTCAAAAACCATAGAGAAGTTGGATGGGGTCTATGAAAGTATGCGTGATTATGAAGAACTCTTGATGGACAACTACACGGAATGTGTCAACACCGTGATTCAAATATATGGTTCAGAAGTGTTAGCGCATGAACATTTCCAACCTGGAATCTCGAAGTTGATGGTGGACATACTCTCGCCAGACAGTATCCACAATGTGTATAACCCGTTTGCAGGATTGGCAAGTTTTTGCTACTTGCTACCCAAGGCAGCCTATTATGGAAGTGAGATTGATGAAAATGTGTTTACATTTGCGGCTTATCGGTTGGAGGCCAATGGCTTATACGACCAAGCAATGTTCGATTGTGTAGATTCAACCATTGATATTGCGACAGAGGTTGGTCCATTTGACACAATCCTCACTGTTCTTCCACTCATACTTAAAAATGAAACCCGATTGTATGATTATCTGTTCAGGGAATGTTTCTCTTTGTTGGAGGAGAATGGTAAAATGATGGTGGCTCTCCCTTCCAAGTTTACTTTTGACAAATCACCCGCAATGACCGAACTTCGAAAAAAAATTGTGGAAAACAAGTGGGTGGAGAAAGTTATATGTTTGCCCAAAGGCGCATTCACAGGAACGAATGTCAACACCTGTTTGATTCAACTATCAAAGCGAGCTAATCAGGAAATATTATTCTGTGATGCCACTCAAATGGTTGAATATGACAAAGGAAAAGGGACGATTCAGATGGAGGCAATTGTTTCTGCAATCAATCAGGAGGAGTCGTCTTGCTGCTTCAGAATTGCCAATTCGGCTGTCTTGGAAAATAATTATTCGCTTAACCTATTCGTCTATAAACCATTCCCGTCAGAAGAGGGCACAATTCAATGTCGGCTGAACAATTTCTTGACCGAGATTAAACGAACCCCGGCTCTTTCTTTGCCAGAAGGTTTGTTGTTCACTCAAGACATGCTTTCGTCGGATGTGGTGAATTATA
>Ga0247610_10003583_pt1 | contig 16921 bp, 17 predicted proteins | sample 174DNAGHGhighgp2_FD_193483 | JGI IMG/M metagenome (GOLD analysis project Ga0247610, IMG submission 193483) | Sheep rumen microbial communities from Palmerston North, Manawatu-Wanganui, New Zealand - 1742 DNA GHGhigh gp2 | ecosystem: Host-associated > Mammals > Digestive system > Stomach > Rumen... | reverse complement strand
CATCTTGATAAAAGCGAACTCTATACCTTTTCCCAAAACCCTACAACTAAGCAGAAATGTGTCAATCGCATTTCCCTTGACAATGATGCAGCCAGTGATGCCGCTGTCGCCAAACCTGTCGGCTACCGAAATGCACCAGACTTTCCAATTCTCAGCCAACATGGTTTTGATATCAGCATCAGTATAGCGCTTAGTAGTAAGGTTGAACTGGTTGGTCTTTTGGGTCATTTGCGCAATACGTGAGATATTGTGCTCGTTAGCGCTTTCAATCGTCAGATGAATGTCGAGAGAGGTCAAGAACTCATCAAAATCAGCAAAACTCTTCTGCAAACTCGATCGTTGGGCGTTGGCTTTATATTGTTCGGTTTTCGCTTTGTCCTCTTCGGTAATGGCATATACCTTGAAACAATCTTCAACCAACCGCTTGAAAAACAATGGAATATCGTATGGTTGAGCAGGGAAGTCAGGGATGGTCACCATAGGCAACATCTGTTTCACCAATTCCCTTTCAGTGGGGTTGTCGTCGATGAACACAAAACTATCCAATCCGAGATTCAACTCTTCAGCCAGCTCTTTAATATTTGTCGCCTTATCCTGCCAATTAATACGCCATGCTGCAAAATGTTCCTTCCGCAGCACCATAAACGGATTTTGTTCCCATGCCTCAATCACATCCTGTTCGTTGTTTTTGCTGCAAACAGCCATAATGACACCGTTTTTCGACAATTCCAACAAAGCCTGTTGGAAATAGAGAAACGCTTTTCCAGGATAGTCACCGCCTATTTGAATGCCATCGATGCCATCTTCTCCCAAAACGCCCCCCCAAAGGGTGTTATCTAGGTCAAGGACAAGGCATTTCTTGCGTCTCAAAGCGATTTGATCCAGTTTCCGTTGGAACCACTGCTTGAAAGGATTGGCCAGTTTGGGATTCAGTCCCATCTGCGACAGGAAATAAAACCTCCAATCAAAGAGGTCTTTCTCGGCATACTGTTCAGTGAACTCCGACAAATCAACCACCTTCAGATTTGTGTGACTGGCTGATGCCGCCATAAGACCTTCGTTATATCGAATAATAGCCTCTTTTACACGAAAATCATTGTTTGTAAAAGTCACGGAATAAAGTGGCACCATCGTAAATGCGATGATGGTCCTGTTTGGACTTATCTTCTGCAAGACAAATTGAAACTTTTGCGAGAACCCATCTATCTCATTCGCTAAAGACGCTCCATCGTATTTAATTGGAGTTTGATAGAACCACACATAGCCCTCTTGCTCCTCAGGTACAAACGAAACGTCATCATAACCCGAAAACGAATAATCGTTAGGGAAAAAACGTTCAACTGTATTATTACGGAATACGAACATCATTAGTATTCAATCAATTCTGAGATTTTACATTCCGTCAAATCAAGCAAGACACTACCCCAACTCAGTCCTGCGCCGAAACCAGAAAGGATGACATTTTTTCTATCCGGATACTTGTTTTTCAACTCAGTAACTATCGTCAATGGGATAGAAGCCGAGCTTGTGTTTCCGAACTTCTTAATGCTATATGGTGTCTTCGTCTTGTCAAATTTCAGCCACTTGGTGAAGAAATCCGTCATGAACTTGTTGGCTTGATGATAGATGAGCAAATCCAGTTGCGACAATTCCAAACCAGCCTCGGCTAATAAGTTTTTGATATCGCGAGGTTCCTCGCTCATGCCGAAATTGAAAACAGCCATGCCGTCCATGCGGAACTGCCCACGGTTGCGGCGGTCCCCATTGGCATCAATTACTTCTATGAGGCTTTCTGCACTTGTCGGGTTTCGGAAGCCTCCATCTGGAATCATCATCACATCAAAACCACTACCATCGGAATGGAGCGAGAACACCGACTGACCAAAATCACCTTTTTCAATTAGCGTGGCAGTTCCTGCATCACCGAAAAGCGGAGTGTTCACCTTATCGTAACGTGACACAATTTTTGACATCGTTTCGCCCACAAGCAGCAAAACCCTGTTGATTCCATGCTGACTTGCGTAAGCGTATGCCGTGGAAAGACCATACACATAGCCCGAACAAGCCAAATTGATATCAAACGAAAGTGTATTCTTCGAAAGGCCCAAGCGATGTTGTAAGATGGGCGCTGTGGCAGGCTGATGATAATCTGAGGTTTGACTCACAAAGATGAGAGCATCAATCGTTGACTTGTCAATGTTGTTGTCATCTATCAATTTCTCGGCTGCCTTGAAACACAAATCCGAGGCACACACATCCTTTTCTGCCATCCTTCGTTCCTCAATACCGATATTTTGGATAGCTTTTTGGATTTCCTCTTCGGTCATGAAATAACCCAAATCCTTATTGTACTCGATTTTAGGTGGCACACAGGCGGATATAGCCCTAATTCCAATATGATTATAATGCAAAAAAGCCATAACGATTATAGTATTGAAAAGCCTCCGTCCACTATCAATTCCGTTCCATTAATGTAGGAACTTGCATCTGAAAGCAGAAAAACGATAGCATTAGCAATCTCTTCGGGTCGGGCAAAACGCTTCATTGGCAACGCTTTAGCCGTTTCTTGCAGCATTTCATCCGTAACATTCTCTGTGTGAATCATAGCGGTGTCAGTAGTCCCAGGAAGCACGCAATTCACCCGGATTCTCTTGCCCATCAAATCAACCGCCATATTACGGGCCATGCCCACAAGGGCACTTTTTGATGCCGCATAAACAGAATTGCCGGCATGGACAGTCCTTGGCCCATCGATGGAGGAGACGAATACGACAGAACCTCCCTTTTGCAGCTTCTTTGCTTTCAACAATTTATTCACCAGCATCACCGGTGAGAAGAAATTCGCGGAAAACACAGTTTCCATTTCCTGCTTGTTAACGAACTGGAATGGCATCATCTTGGCAACGCCTGCACAATTGGCAATGCCATCAACAGTAGGAAAACGAAGAATGGCCTCGTCCACGGCCTGCTCATCATTCAAATCAAAAGCATACAGGGAGTGGCCTTCACCTGAGAGCAAGGATGACGTTTCGGCGAGCCTCTGCTCGTTTCTACCAACAGACAATACTTTAGCCCCCATCTCAGCACAAAGAAGCGCCGTGGCTCTTCCTATGCCTGAGGAGGCACCAGTGACAAGAATGGTCTTGCTTTCTAATGAGAATGGGGTGTTCATCTCAGCAATGGGATTTTACGATGTCGAACAAGTCTTGCACTGTTTGTGCGTCACGCATCTCTTGAGCGGTGACAGCCACGTCATATTCGCTTTTTATCATCGCCATGATGGCCAAAGCAAGGAAAGAACTCCATTCTTCCAAATCGCGGAATTGGGTTTCTGCCTTAATTTCACTTGCATCAGTATCGTCAAACTGAGAGGCAAAAAGTTCAATAAAGCTACTTAATTCTATCATAATATATAAAAATCATTGTTTACAATAGTACATTATATTGTCAAAGGTTTACCCCATTTATTCCACGCATAGACGAATGGGGTAATGGTTCCAATTGTTAATACTGAAATGACAACGCAAAGTAAGACATTGCTCCGAATATCATCCAACTGAAGTCTTATGACACTAGAAATGATGAACAGCAACGCTCTATAAACCGGTCCATGAAGTGCGCAAATCACCAACGAGTTTTTTCCTGCCCATTCCAACATGCGGGATTGGCCTATCAACACAGAAGCCATCCAATAGACAATGGTACCGAATACAGCCAATCCAAGATATGTCACAGGATTTCCTATTATACAATTTGCAAGGTCAACAACAGAGAAGGAAGAACAGGCGAACTGCGCAATCAGCATAAGAGCAACTACAAAAACACTTAGCAACTTATGGCCACAAATCATTCTTCTCACTTTACACAAAAGTGTTTGATAATTTCTCAAATATCCACCCATTCCATAAAACGCAAGTCCAATCATGGCTGCGCAAATACCGAAAGGAAGCCATGGACAGACGTCTTTAACCAACACCCCAACCATAAAAATGGAAAAGGACACAAGAATTTTATATATCGGAGACTTCAATTTATCTACAAAATAGTAAATAATCCCCATTGAAAACAAACAGGGGAAAAACCATAAAGGACAATTGAAGTCAAGGAAAAAACCATAATTTGATCCTAAAGCGAAACCAAGTAATTGCTGTAGCGGATTTAGATCTGAGCCTCTAAATCGACTCTCCACAATCAGCCAATAAAGATACGTAAATCCACCTAGGATAAGATAAGGGACAATCAAACCTTTGAATTTCCTCTTGAGAAAAACAACAAACGAAGAAAACTTCTCGGGATTGTACAAGTAGCCTGAAATAAAGAAGAACACAGGAATATGAAATGAGTAAATATACTGCCTCAGCCATGCTGTACGAGTAATATGCCCCAACACCATAAGAAAAATGGCTAATCCCCGCAAATTATCTATGGTATGATTTCTTTCTGTTGTCATATACACAGGATGCCTTCTTGGAGACCATCGTTAGCAAACCATCTCGTATAACTCAATAATTCTTTTAGCTACCGTCAAATTATCGAGCCGATTTTTGACAATCGTTTCTCTACCTTTTGTTTTCCCCTTAAATAACACGGCTTTTTTAAGCAGCTCGGCCAAATCCTCAACATTCCTACTATCAGTGACAAAGCATCCATCTACGCCTTCAATTCTTTCCATTACATCGCCCACATTCACACTCACAATAGGGCAGCCGCAAGCCATAGCCTCTTTAATCACTTGTGGTGAACCTTCTGTGAATGAGGTCATAAGAAACGCATCGGCAGCACACATCATCAAGGTAACCTCATCGCGCGAATAGCCTTTCAATTCGAGCAATTCCACATTGGGGTCATCTAACTGAGCTACCGCCGCTTTTGCCAATGGAGCATTTTTCACCTTATTATCAAAGGCTCCCGAAAAAAGGATGTATTTTTTGTCGACATCCAAATGCATTTGCAGCCTCGCCTTATGTCGTTCGGTCAGTTGCAATTCCGTCAAATCGATACCACAGGGCAAAAGAGAAAAGCTTTGTTTCGGCTTGGCGATGCCCAAAGTCTTACGGGAGACGAAAATATTCCATGCCGACAGGCGCATAGCCAGCTTTGAAAAAGGCAGTACCTTTTTGTCGTTAATGTCGGAACCATGATATGTCGTTACCACAGGTACACTCCGTTGCAAATTGGCCAGCAAACCCGATAGACCATAATGTGCATGAACCACATCAGGCTTCTCCTTTTTGATTCTCTGTTTCAGCGCGGAAAGGTTTCCCAAATACCCACGAAGGCCTTTCCCTTGCAAGCCGAAAAACGAAATCTCGCATCCTGCACGCTTGAGAGCATCGGCCTGCTCGAGGATGAACGGCGCAAAGCGGCCCTTGTTGAAAGAAGCAATAACCATAACCCTCATGCCATTCCTCTTCCTCTCAACTTAATCAGTGCCCAAGCAAAAACAGCGATGCTGACTACAACAATCCAAATATTAAACCATCGTTTGTGTCGATTGGTCATCTGTGATACGCCATAAGCGGCAAACAACAACTCAAAACCCAATATCGGGAAATGGAAGCGTTCGGCATGGGCAAAATTACTAAAGACCAATACCACCAAGTAGCCACACATTACTGCAAGCGGCAGCACATGCTGCCGCCATTCTCGTCGGAACAGTAAAATAAACAATGCAAAGATTGTGAACCCTGAAAGAATGTTCTTGACAAAATTGCCCCCATTCAACATCATTTGGTTCTCCTGATTGTCAATATAAACCATGGATGACAATGGCAATGTAAAAATCAGAGGCGCAAAAATCGAAGCAGATGCATACTTGGCAAAAGCATTGCCTCCTTCACGTTCCGCACGCCACTGGTAACCCGATTCCTGATTCTCAGCCCTGCCTTCCCACATCATCTGTGCTTCCTGAACCAGCTCAATACCCACTGTAGCGAGCATCCACAAGGCGAAAAATACCGTAAAAAGAATCTTTTTCCACACCTGCATTTGCTTTTTCGAACTCAAAACGAGTGCGACTGCCAAAGCGGCTGCCAAAACCGTTGCCATGGCGGTACGGAACGTGAACATCACCACAATGACCAACAAAGGAATAAGCATATCCTTTAGCTTGATCTTCGGAGAACGCATGGCCAAGTCGGCACGTTCGACAAAAAGAATGGTGAGAAACGCCATTTCTGTTTCCTTCAGAGTAACCCCACAATAAAACCACGTGTTGGGCATTAGCATGTAGAAAACCGCAGCTATTCTGGCTGTCCGCTCACCAAAATTGCGTTCAGCGAGACTATAGATTAAAAGGCAAGAAAATGAATCTATCAGACATTTGATTATACGTGCAGGCAGAACGCCAGTACCCAACAAAGCATACTCCATTCCCAGCCACCACATATAGCCAGAATCAGACAAATCCACGTCTGCATTTAAAGTCTCTATAAATTGGTCAATGCCTTCATTTCGCCATACCTCAGCTATGTCCTGATAATACAATGCGTCAGCAGCTCCAAACATGTGAGGCATCCCTGTCATGCTGATATAATAAAAATAGATGAAAATGACATACACCAATCTGATCAGCAGTGACGTGACAAACAGCTTCTTGGCAAAAAGGTTGGGACTATAGCGATACCAACCCATAGTCAGCTTGTTCGAATATATGAAAAAGATGAGCACCTCGGCAAGGCCAAACAGCATAAACTGAAAAGGCATAGCATGGTTAAAAAACACTGCACTCACCAACACCAAGGTTGCCACGTAAGCACTGATGGACTTCGATGTACAGAATTTAGGGAAAAAAGTCACCTCTGTCTTCCTCATCTTGCCCTGCATAATGGAAAGTTTCAACTTTTCCTTATTCTCCAGGATGCCCATGACAATGGCCACAGTAACCACATTGAAGAATATGGCCACAAACAAGAAAAAACCTTTACTATATATAATTGGCGGCATACTAAATCTGAATTAGGGGTGCAAAAATAATGTTTTTTTGGTTATCCGAACAATTTACGTTTCAACTTAATAAGTCGTGCCATGTTTTTCTGACCAATCAACGAAGCCAATATCCCCACACGTTTATTGTCATTCCACGTCCCCATAAAATGATGGTCGCAGTATGTATTCTCTGTCAGGAAAAACTCCCCTGTAGTTTGCCTTGGGCAGAAATAATCTACCGGAAACACATGTAAGTCCTTATAAATCTGATATTTCCCATCTTGCTCAAAGCCATTTGACTTCATTATTCGAGAAATCCTAATGGTATTGGTGGTCAAATCAAGCGTTTGGTCTTCCTTGATGAAGTGCGAGCCAGAATAAGAATCAAGTTGTTCTTTCACCCAAAGTCCTCCAGCTTGGCTTGCCATTATTCCCGTAACCGGTGGCTGGGTCTTGCTTCCTTCGTATCCGGTAAAGGCTGTCAGATGCAATAAATCATCCAATGGTTTCAGCACTTCCACATCCGTATCCATATAGATTCCGCCTTCGGAATACAATGCCCACAAACGAACATAGTCTGTCACAAAGGCGAACTTTCGAGACTCGTATGCCTCTTTGGTGTATGGAACACTATTGACATCAAAGCTGTCCTCGTTCCAAAGCTTATACTCATAGTCTGGCATGAACTTGTGCCAGGAAGCGATGCACTTTTGAGCCAACTCGGGCAACGGGCCGTTCCCGAACCAGCAATAATGTATTATTTTGGGAATCATATTGTATTACTTGCTTTTCTGTGCAACATCCAGCACAACAAACCGGGCGACAAATTGGCCAATTTTATCTTCCGAATGGCATTTTCGTTAGAATTATAGGTTGACAAAGGAAAAACATCTTTCGTTTTCAATGCTTTTATAATCGTTTTCCTTTGGGAATAATAGTTTTGGCAAACATAGCCAAGTATCGAAATTGTCGTCATAGCAATCATTCCCTCAAACCATCTTCTGTCTCCAGCCTCCTGCATCTGTGATTTTAGGGAATCTATAAGCAACAGTTTATCATCAAGCACTTTCCTTTTCTTCTTTTCATCCACACTCTGAGTGATGGATCCTTCTCGAACGAAATAATTATAAACCATCAAATCTGTGGAGCTAGCTCGGCCCGCCTTCATAAGCATTCGAGGTGCCCATTCAGTATCTTCAAAATAAATACCCTCCTTGAATCTGCAATCGTTCACCACTTCTCGACGAATCATAAACTGGCAGGCATAGCAGGCTGGCCCAAGACGCTCGTTCAGAAATGTCAGTCCATCACAAACCTCGCTGGAATAACTCACCCATCGCTTGGGGTCTTTATTAGGTTCTATCACCTCTCCGCTCTCATTCACATTCCTGTAATTAAAACGCAATACATCCAACCAATCCGATTCCATCTTCTCCACCAATGCCTTCAAAACATTGGGTTCAAGATAATCATCAGAATCGACAAATTGGATGTACTTGCCTTGGGCCGCATCCATCCCGCTGTTGCGTGCCACGCTCAGTCCGCCGTTCTCTCGATGAAGCACCTTGACATTGGTGTGGTTTGCGGCATACTTATCACAAATCTCGCCACAGTGGTCGGGCGACCCGTCGTCGACGAGGATGATTTCATAGTCATCAGCAGCCACATCTTGATTTAAAAGGCTATCAATGCATTTAGGAAGATAATTCTCCACCCTATAGACGGGAACAATGATGCTTAGCTTCAATCCTAACATAACACTTTTCGTCATTTGAATTGATTCAAGACATCAACAATCGTTTCCATCTCTTGTTGCAACATGACTTGGCTTATAGGTAGACTCAGTTCTTTCACAGCCAGGCTTTCGGTGATAGGCAACCGCACGCCCTGCCATTCTCCCCTATAGCACTCCTGCAAATGCGGTGGAATGGGATAATGGATCAAGGTCTGCACCCCGTTCTGCTTCAGGAATTCCTGCAGTGCATCACGCTGCGCACAGAAAACGGGGAACAAATGATACACATTGTTCTCGTCGGGCAAACGTTTGGGCAAGGTTATCAACGGATTGTTGATGTTGTTGTAATAAAACGCTGCAACTTGTTGGCGCAAGCGGTTGTCCTCATCCAGGTGCCGCAGTTTCACATCAAGCACAGCAGCTTGAATCTCATCCAAACGGCTGTTGCGACCGCAATACTTGAACACATATTTTTTCGTGCTGCCATAATTGGCCAATGCACGGATGCAGTCGGCCAATTCTGTGTTGTCGGTCGTCACAGCGCCGCCATCGCCCAAGGCACCCAGGTTTTTACCAGGATAGAAGCTATGGCCAGCGGCTTCGCCCAACGAGCCAGTTTTTCTTCCCTGATAAGTACAGCCATGGGCCTGCGCGTTGTCTTCCACCAGATGAAGCTGGTATCGTTCGCAAATCTCCCCTATCTTTTCCGTATAGGCGCAACGTCCATACAAATGTACCAAGAGGATGGATTTGGTTCGCGGCGTGATGACCGCCTCAATCTTCGATTCGTCCAGTTCCAAGGTCTCTGGATTAGGCTCCACCAACACCGCCTTCAAGCCATTTTCGGTAATGGCCAATATCGAAGCGATATAGGTATTGGCAGGCACGATGACCTCGTCGCCAGCTTGCATGATACCCAATTCGATGTAGGCACGATAAATCCAAATCAAGGCATCAAGCCCGTTGGCACAGCCGATGCAATGCCTGGTGCCAATGTAATCGGCATAATGTCGCTCAAAGTTCTCGTTTTCATGCCCTTGAAGGTACCAACCGCTGTTCACAACGCGATTCACAGCCTCGTGAATCTCATCGGCATACTTCGCCGTGATGGTTTTTAAAGAAAGAAAAGGGATAATATTCATTGTCGTTTCAGCCAAATCTCAAAAAAACTGTCGCAAATCTCATAAACACATTTTTTCTGCGTATTCAAGTCCTTGTCCAACAATCGAATACAATTTTGTCATAAAACGATTATCATAAAATGACAAATGCAGCTTTTTCTGATACACACCATTTTGAAACTATCTTGATTCTGTGTTACCCACCGCCATTCAACACACAATTCACAGCCTCGAGGATTTCATCGGCATAAGACGATATGATGTTTATAAGAGTTACAAACTGAATTATCATCCGAGTATTTGTAATAAGATAAAGAATCCCATTCTCAATTCCTATTAGAACAAATATTATTTTTTATATGATAGGAATTCATCGTAATCGCGAATATAGTCTTCAGACTTGTAATATTCACTCGCAAGACAAAGCAATACAGCACCACTTGAGAAATCATCCAAAATACGCCATATCCCAGGCACAACCATCAGCCCATAATACGGTCTATTAAGGTTATACTTCACCTTTTCTCGTCCATCATCTAAAGTTATCGTAAATGAACCATTAGCGGCAATAATCAGTTGATACAATTCCTTGTGTGCATGGGATCCTCTACTTTCACCTCCTGGTACATCATAAAGATAATATACTCGTTTAACATCAAAAGGCACATCTTTTCCTCCCTCTATCGGGGTTAAATTGCCACGTGGATCACTTATCTTCCGCAAGTCTATCAACTTACAATCATTAACTGTTGTGTATTTCATGTTTTTATGGATTACATTTCGTATGTTTCGTATCGTCGTGCATAAAATGTGCCTATTTTTGTGTCCTTAACCTCACAACTCTCACCGCGAGCAATGTGCAAAGCGTTACATACCGTATTGCCTCCTGCCAGACACGAAAACGCAGTACCTGCTGGCAAGCGCGGATTAACCTCAATAATCTGAACACAATCTTCTTTCACAAAAAACTCGACATTAACAACCCCTTCAATTTGCATTTCATTAGCCAGACGACGACAAGCCTGTGTTAATCGTTCATCATCTATTATTTCAACCACAATGCCGCAACCGTTTGAGTTACGCAGCAATTCCTTTCTTTGTACAACAAAAAACTGACTATTTCGCGGATTACATATAGCGTCAACCGCAACCATGTCGCCGGTGACAAACTCCTGAACTACAGAATTTACCCAATCAATATTTAATTCTTCAAGCTGTCGACAATTCTCTACTTTTTTACAACCAGCACTTGCTCTTCCATGAACAGGTTTGACAAAAACCGGGTATTCATTTATTTGCTCAAATGATTCATATGTCTTTATACAATACTCTGGCATACACCCTTTCAACCATCTATTAAACAGCTTCTTATTATGGCACAATTCTACCGTATGCTTATCAGGGGCACAAAGTAGCACTCCCATCTTGGAAAAAGCATCTCTCTCACAAACTAACGCTTGAACCTCTTCATCAATAACAGAATAAATGGCATTTACATGGTGCTTTACACAAAACTCTTTCAAAAAACCTATATACTTTGTCACATCTGGCATAACAGGTGGGAATTGATAAAATTCGTCCACATCACGTGAATTAACCACATAATTGGCCGGATAGATATCTGCTCCTAATATATAACAATCACACACTTTTGTTCTAAGCTCATTAATAATGGCTGTCCCATTAATCGTTCCAATTGCTGTTACTAAAAAACACGTTGACATATAATTAAGATTTCAAATTAAAACACTATTATCCCTAGCAAAACACCACGTAAAAGACTTATGATGCAATGCCACTCGTCCGCCGAATAATATTTTTCCTATAATTCAATTCCTTATATATATGGAATGCATAAAAGCGCAAGCGAGTTTTGCATATTTTAGAAGCTTTGCTATAATGCGGCTGATTATTTATCAATTGCTGATATCGTACTAATAAACGCTTGGAGTTCTCATACTGTCTTCGATGTAGATAAAGCAAGAATTCTTTGTAAAACTCATAATCTTTCATCTGCTCTTCAGAAAAACAAGCATCTTCAGGAAACAACTCGTTCAAATAACGGCGTGTATTCATTAAACCTTGATGATACTCCAAATACTTCGGACTATCAATCGAAATAAACGTAGCTGATTGTGCATATACCCGATAAACAGTCGTTTTATCTGGCAGATGTCCAAATTTAGTATGCTGTGACCAAATAGCTTGCATAGGATAATCCTCAACTGGCAGTTTACGCTTTATTATTTCATCAAAATCAACAAGACCTAACAATTCTCGACGTATCATTTGCGTTGTCGGCATAACATAAACTCCACCTGAATAATCGGAACTAAAATAGAATGATTTGACAATTCCGTCATTAGCCACAAAAGCTGGCGAAAGTCCAGAAACAAACTTTTTTTTCCGCACATAATAGCGATACCCTTCAGTGGTCACAAAACCATAATCTGGATGTGATAGTAAAAACCTAACTTGCTTATCCAACTTGTATTCATCACACCAATAATCATCTCCAGCTAATCCTGAAATAAAATCACCCCTACAAGCCCTAACCATTCGAATCCAATTAGGGAAAATTCCAAGATTGTGTGTATTAGGCAACAACCGAATCTTATCAGGATACTTATCGGCATACTCCTTACAAATACTCCTTGTATTATCTGTACTACAATCCTCAGCAATGACAATTTCCAAATCGAAATCGCCTTTCTGCATAAGAATACTATCAATAGTTTGCCGGATTGTCTTCTCTTGATTGTAAGTCAATACCGTTGCAGATATTTTTGGTCTATGCTCTTTTTCGCTCATTTATTTTAATATTACTTGTTTTGCCCAACAACTTGCCAGTGACTGTTTTGCAAGCACCAACACGCCCAATCAGTCCTTCTTCAGCCAGACGCTTCAAATTGTAATACATGGTTCTCTCTGAAACTTCCAACAAGACCAGCAACTTCCTAACCATAATGCATGGATGCTCACCATGGTTACGACAGTTTTTTATCTCGATAATGAAAGTGTTCTGTTACCGAATAAATTGCCCGAGTTGCTAGTAGCCGACAGACGAGAAACTTGGTTCTTTCAGCCCAACATTCTTACATTCTTCCACCATCAAACGGATACCCCAACCCCTGTTTTCAAACAACTCCCTATAATAGAAGCCTTATGCAATCAACGAATTATATGGATTAGATTGAGCCGTCGCTATTAGGCCGTCCATTTTGATTCTGTTCGGGAAATGACCGATATTACTCACCTCAACCCTATCATCAAAAGTGGCCAAACCAATGGAACCACCCACTGTCTGATATTCACGATGGCACATGGCGTTCACCATAGCTTCACGCAAAGCTTTGTATGGTATTGAAACTCGATTGTAGGCAACCGATAAAACAAACACATAAAAATCAGCATCAACTGAAACATAATCGACATCGACCAACAGAAAAGATTAAAACTGCCGCCAGCATTCAGCGATTTGTCTTTTGCTTTTATCTGCGGCCTACTGCCTTTCAATCTTCCCATCTTCATCCACGTCAAACACCACAACTCCGCCATCGGCATTCATAAAGGCGCATAATGTTTCCCTGCCCCTTTCGATTTGGCCAGTAGACAACTTGAATTCCGTAGCACCCGACTCCATGAGTTCAACAAGACTTCTAATATATGATATACTCATTTTCAACTAATAATTTCCCATCTCAAAATCGCCTTTCTGCACCAAGATGCTGTTGAGCGTTTGGGCGATGGTGTCCTGCTGGTTGTAAGTAATGATTGCAACGGAAACTAACGACCTATTCTCTTTTTCAGACATACAATTTTATAAACTATCTTACCAAACCATCTAGGCGACTTGAATATCCAACGATATTTTGGATGAATATCCTGATATCGAAGATGTTTCACTACCTCATCCGAATCATTTCGTTCCTGTTCAGTCCCAAAATAATAGCCCTCTTTCAACAAATTGGCGGCCACATAATTGTTCAAAAACCGCGAGAAATCGGGGCGTTGCTCAAAAACAGACTGATATTTGTCAATATAATACTTGATGCTTTTCGTCAAAGGAAAACGCACATCCGTATCGTAAGCCACTCTATTTTCAGCATTTTGGTTGTAGTATACCAAAACCTTGTCGTAATACACTACCGGATAATGTAAGATGATACGATACCACATGTCCAAATCTTCAGAAGCACTGATGCGCTCATCGAAATAGCCAGTTGTATCGAACACATCCTTTCGAATCACCACAGACGACGAGCAAAACAAGTCATTATGCCTTGTTCCAAAATAATTCTCAACATAACCACGGAAGCCTTTAGCCATACCCTGGTGACAATCCCAACAACGACCATTCTTCACAAAGGCATAGTTAACGCCCCACATGCCAGCATCGGGAAATTCCTCTATCAGTTTGATTTGTTCCTCGAGGAATGTCGGCTCCCACAAATCATCTCCATCAAGCAAGGCCACATATTGTCCTCTAGCAGCCTTGATGCCTACATTACGGGCTGATGAGACCCCACCATTTTCTTTGTGAATGATACGAATACGGCCATCGTCTATGCCTTGTACCACCGACAAACTGTTGTCGGTAGAGCCATCGTCAACAACAACGACCTCAAAATCAGAAACCGTTTGTTGCAAGACTGACTTAAGCGTATTTACAATAGCCTTCTGCTTGTTATAGAGAGGAATAACAACAGAAATCGGAAAAGAATCTACTGACATTTGATTTATTTCAAATTGCAACAATGATTTTACTGACATATTACGGAACAAATAGTATCCACATCACTCAAACTCAGCTCATAATACATCGGCAGCCTCACCAAGCAATCGGCATAGCGGTCACACTCAGGCAAAGCACGCCCGTCATGTTTGTCTTTATAGAATTCGCTGCTATGAAGACTTAGATAGTGGAATACAGCCAATATATCATTATCTTTCAATTTCTTGATTAATGCCGAACGTTCTTGCAAGTTGTTGCACACCAAATAGAACATGTGAGCGTTGTTTGTAGCGTATTCTGGAATGTCTGGCAGACCGAAGCAGCCTTTTTCAGCTATTGGTTTCAGCAATTCGAAATACCTGTTCCACAGCAGTTTTCGTTTGCATTGGATATCGTCCAAATCCTCAAGTTGGGCCCAAAGGAAAGCTGCTACCACCTCGCTCGGCAAGAACGAGGAGCCAATGTCGCACCAGCCATATTTATTGACCTCGCCACGGAAAAACTCCGCCCTATTGGTACCCTTTTCCCAAATGATTTCGGCCCGACGGATAAAACGCTCGTCGTTGATACCCAACATGCCGCCTTCGCCTGCGATGACGTTCTTGGTCTCGTGGAATGAAAAAGCCGACAAATGTCCAATCGTACCTAACGGTTTGCCTTTATAAAAGGCATCGATGGCCTGAGCAGCATCTTCAACAACAAGCAGGTTGTGTCTTTCGGCGATTTGCATGATTGAGTCCATATCACAAGCCACACCAGCATAATGCACAGGCACAATAACTTTTGTTCGCGGTGTGATCAAAGCCTCAATTTGTTCGGCATCGATATTGGGATTGCGCTTCATGCTATCGGCAAAAACAATCTTTGCCCCTTGCCTCACAAAAGCTAAGGCAGACGACACGAAAGTGTAACTCGGAACGATGACTTCGTCACCAGGTTGCACATCACACAAAATGGCAGCCATTTCCAAGGCATCCGTGCAACTTGTAGTGAGCAGGCATTTCTTGAAGCCAAATTTCTCTTCAAAAAAATGCTGACAACGCTTCGTAAACTCGCCATTGCCGCTCAACTTGCCGTTATAAACGGCCTGATACATATAATGGGCTTCACGGCCAGTAAGATGAGGTTTGTTGAATGGAATATGCATAAATTGACTTTTTTACATAAAAAAAACAATCACACCAACCATAATCACGATTATGGCGATTGCTTTGCGCCAAGTGACCGGTTCCTTAAAAAACAGCCACGAAAGCAATGGCACAAACAAATAACTCAGCGACTCGATAATACTAATCTCCTTGACTTGAACGCCATGACTCAAGCAAAAAACATTGAGCAACATTGCGCCTCCCATGATACCATACCCTCCTATCACCCATGGATTGAGATACTGCCTGAGAAAAGTAGGATACTGTTTCTTCGCTCCTTGTTTGAGTAACATTTGGGCACCAGCAGCAGCCAAAACAGAAAAGACTACAAGACCATAATAGAGTCCATTCATTCCATTGCCTTCCTTGACATATCATGAAGCGTAACTTCTTTTGTCTTATCGGAATAGACCGCCACATGACTATAAACGAAATCTTTCATTTCCTTATCAAAATAATACTCAAGGTCGTCATGATCGAACGACAAAACATAATCGGCCGCTTCAACCTGCCTTTTAGCCCGCTCTTTGGTCATACCTTGCCCAAAAGCATAGCTGATTGTCGACAAATTGGGCGGAAGCCTATTCGTAAAATAATACACATAAGTCAAACCGCTATCAGGAATCCAAAGCAAATCTTTTTCACCGACACGTTTCTTCACTTCTTCAGACAAATCCTTTTGGCTTTGCTTGTATTCAGGATGCATATAGATTCTCATCACTTTGTTTCGATAATCCGCATGTAAGGAATAAACTGTAGTAGCCACGAGCAAAAGCATGAAGAACCATTTCAGATACACATTTGCCTTATTACATAATGAAAGAGCAATAGCAAACAATAACAAAACAAATGGCAATGCGAACAACAAATAACGCAAGCCTGGTGACGCCAAATAATTAATTAACAAAAAACCACCTATCCCGCACCAACAAAAGACCAACTCGGGCCATCTCTTTTCCCTGAAGAATAAAGGAATAAAAAACAGTGTTGCTATCAATGCGTAGGCGCACCGCTTGAACAAAGTCATGGCCTGGCTCATGATCCAACCCATCTTCTCTGCGAACCCGATACCATTCACTTCATTGATTGAGGTTCCATAACCGTTAAGCAAGGTGCAAATCACGATGTTTTTCTGCCAAATGGCCAAGCAAACCAGTAACGGCAACATAAATCCTGACACATACACCAACACTCTCACCAGCCATCTCTTATTCTTATATATCACAGGTAATAGCAGTAATACGAAAAAGCCCAA
>Ga0247610_10003581_pt1 | contig 16927 bp, 21 predicted proteins | sample 174DNAGHGhighgp2_FD_193483 | JGI IMG/M metagenome (GOLD analysis project Ga0247610, IMG submission 193483) | Sheep rumen microbial communities from Palmerston North, Manawatu-Wanganui, New Zealand - 1742 DNA GHGhigh gp2 | ecosystem: Host-associated > Mammals > Digestive system > Stomach > Rumen... | reverse complement strand
AATACAAAAATTTTTCACCTCTAGGGTAGTTTTTTGTAAGTTCTTTAAAATCATATTCTGCATGCGCAAGATTACATCTTCCTCCGCCTGTTGGTAAAAGAGTTCTAAGAGGAGCTCCGTAATCAATTAAAGTAACTTCACATCCTGCCTTAAGTAAAAAATAAGCACAAATACAACCTGATGCTCCGGCACCTACTATTGCTATTTGTTTATTCATCATATCCTTGTTCCATATAGAACCACTTGTTCGGGGTCTTCCAGTTCATCATACAAATCCGAGATAGATTTTTTGAACAAAGGGTGAATAAAATCTTGAGCAATTTCAAGCATAGGAACAAGCATAAACGCTCTTTTATGCATTAAGGGGTGCGGTATTGTAAGTTCACCGGTATGCATTATTAAATCGTTATAGAAAAGTAAATCTATATCGATTGTTCTGTCTGCATATTTCTCAGAAGAGTTTTTAATCCTACCCAATTGAACTTCTATTCTTTGAGTTTCTTCTAAAAGTGCTTCCGGTGATAATGTAGTGGTAATTTGCACAACAGCGTTTACAAACCAATTTTCTGCTCCCATTTGCCACGGTTCTGTTTCATAGAAAGACGAAGTCGCAACAATATTGATATCTTTATGCGCAGAAAGAATACTTGTTGACTGTTGAAGGTATCCGAGTCTGTCACCTAAATTTGAACCCAATGATAAATATACAATAGCCATACACTAATTTTACCTTTTAAGCTTTGATATTGTCAATATTATAAAGTTTAAAACTTTTATTAATATAATTAGTGTATAATTATCTTATGGAAAAAAGAGCGAATACAAATTTATTATTTATTCTTCCGGCGCTAATAGGGACTTTTATTTTTATAATAATTCCTATTTTTTGTTCATTCGGTTTGAGTTTTATGAGCTGGGACTTGCTTGGTGATATAACATTTGTCGGGCTGGATAATTATAAAGCTGTTTTTAGCGAAAAAGAATTTCTGCAAATACTCATAAACACTCTTGTTTATGCAATTTCTACAACTATTTTTGCCGTTATAATACCATTATTTATAGCATCTATTATAAACACAAAAATCAGAGGCTCAGAATTATTTAAAACAATTTATTTTTTGCCCTTTATAACTCCATCAGTTGTTATAGCAATTGTTTGGGGATGGATATTTGACCCTAATATAGGTTTAGCAAACACCATTTTGCAAAAGCACTTTTTGTGGTTATTTGATACTGCACTTGCTATGCCGGTTTTAATATTTGTGTCTGTATGGAAACTTATAGGATACAATGTAATACTTTATTTAACAGGTTTTGCCCAAATAGATAACAGTATTTATGAAGCTTCAAAAATAGACGGTGCAAATAGTTTAAATACATTTTTTAAAATTACCGTGCCACTTTTAAAACCGACAACATATTTTGTGTTTCTGGTTACGGCAATTTCTTCTTTTCAGGTTTTTGATTTAATTTATGTTATGACAGAAGGCGGGCCAAGTAATTCTACAAATGTAATAGTTTATTCAATATACAAATACGCATTTGAATATTTTGATATAGGAAAATCCTGCGCGTTGGCTTATATCCTTTTTGCTATTATTTTGGTGCTGGCAATTTTACAGAGAAAAATATCAAAATAAAAAATAGCTTCGCTTTGGGGTTCTCTTCACATTATGGCTATATTATACATAATAAAAAAGCACCCTAAACGGATGCTTTTTTATTTGCCGATGGTCGGGGTCGAACCGACACGTAGTTGCCTACACCAGATTTTGAGTCTGGCACGTCTACCAATTCCATCACATCGGCATAAACGTTACCTTATATTAAATCAAAAAAATAAAAATTTTTCAAATATTTTATAAAATACTAATTTTCTTCCAGGACTTTTGCTGCTTTTTTTGCTCTTTCCTTTTTACCTTTCTTTGTTTGAGCCTTTTTCTCTAGTTTTAGTCTTTTTTTATTTAATTTCTGTTGTTTTTTCTTTTCTTTTATTTCTCTTTTCTTATCCTTTTTTATCTGTTTGTAATTTTGTTTTTGTGCTAATTGGTCTGTCGTTTTGTGTTCTACGGTATATTTTTTATTTTTTGATTTTATTTCTTTTTTCTTTTCTTTGCGCAATTTTTTGTAATCTCTTGCTTCCGCATAGAACTCTGAATTGTCATGAGAATACACGTATTCTTTTTCTTTTACGGCTTTTTCTTTCTTTTGCTTTTTATTTTTTATTTTTTCTTCTGTTGGTATAGGAGCATATTCTGTTTTTTGAACGCTTGTTGCTTCCGGATTTTCTTTTTGAGAATTATCAATTATATTTATGTCTTTTTCTTCCTCGGCAGAGTTATTCACTTTTTTTGCTTCTGCATCTTTTGTAACAGTTGTTGTATTTGCGTAGCTTTCTGCTTGTTTTTCTTCTTTATCAACTTGTTCCTTCGATGCTTCAGATTTTACTGTTTTAGATTCTTTATCAGCTTCTGTCTCAATAATTTTATCATTTTTAGTTTCTGTGATTGATGCTTCTGCAGAACTATCCTTTTCTTCTTGTTTAGCATCCTCTTCTATATTATTATTTTGATTATCGGCTTCCGATATTTTAACCTCTTTGTTAATATCTTCTTCTGTCGCAAACTTACATTTATCTATTTCTTGTGCTACAACAGTCGGAATATCATATTTTTTCACAGATTTTATTATTTTTTTTCTGCTTTTTTCAAAATCTCTTTTTGCTTCGTCAACCTGCATTGCAGTAGTTACTGCATATCTTTTTGCGTACTGAAGTGCTACAGAACCGCATTTTTTTGATTTTTGATATTTAAAAACGTTAAATTCCAATATTATCGGAACTTGATTGTTATTAATCAAAATAAAATCAATCATAGCTTCATTTTTTTTGTCATTAAAAGTTAAAGCACTCGGACAGTTCATGCTGCCTAAGTATTCCCGAAATTGTTTAATCTGGTCAATAGGTGAATATGCATTAGGAAAATGATGAACCGCTAACATTTCTGACCAGGTGTTGTACGTTTCTCCGGTTTTGTAATATTCATTTAAATATCCGCCGAAATCCGGACTTTTAATGCTATATAGAAGTGTGTATCTGTCACCTCTGAAATTTATATGATAGTCTTTCTGTTTTTTTGCAAAAACAGGAGATATAGAAAATATTAACAAAAACAAAATAGTCAAAAATTTTTTCATACGATATTCCTCGCTTAATAAGAGAATATCATAAAACTATTTGACAATCTAGCTTGCAAAAGCGCGTGAGATTAATTCGGCCGGTTCTCCTATCGCAGTCGTGTATTCCATAAATTCACTATCAGGGGCAAAATATTTACGCATAGCAGTTCGATTTGTCACTTTTTCATAACAAATAAACGAATCCACATTATCCTTCAAATATCCCGCAAAAATCCTTTGTTTGTGGGACAGTTGGTAGTCCTTTAAATTTTTGACGATATACATATATTAATATTATATACCATGTAAATACAAATTCACATGGTATATTAAAAAATCTTTACATTAAGTTAAAAAAAAGCTGACCCTAAGGTCAGCTAAAATATCAACCAACAATTTCTTTAACTTCTGTTTGCAGGTTCTTTGAATCAATCTTGATACTTGGTCCCATTGTTGTTGTCAAATAAATTGATTTAACATAAGTACCTTTTGAAGCAGATGGTTTTGCTTTAAGAACGGCATCAACCAATGTTGCATAGTTCTTAACCAAATCATCATTTTCAAATTGAACTTTTCCGATAGGGCAGTGTATCATGCCTTGCTTATCAGCACGGAATTCAACTTTACCTGCTTTTGCATCTTTAACTGCTTTTGCGATATCCAAAGTAACAGTTCCGGTTTTAGGGTTTGGCATTAAACCTTTAGGACCTAAAACACGACCTAATTTACCTAACATACCCATACAGTCGGGAGTTGCAATTAATGTATCAAATTCAAACCAACCGCCTGAAATCTTATCGATGATATCTTCAGTACCATAGAAATCAGCGCCTGCATCCTTTGCTTCGTTAACTTTTGGCCCTTTAGCAATAACACAAACCCTTACTTCTTTACCAAGACCTGCCGGTAAAACAACAGTTGATCTGATTTGTTGTTCTGCGTGTTTTACATCAATACCTAATCTCATGTGGCATTCAACTGTTTCATTGAATTTAGCTACTTCTTTAGATACTTCTTGTAATTTTACTAATGCTTCTTTACCACTTGTAGGTTGTTCAAAACCTGCAAGAAGTTCTTGAAGTTTCTTTTGTTTTTTTGTTATCTTAGACATTTTTTCATTCCTTTCATGGTGTTAGCGGACAGGGGCATTTTGACGAAGTCTTGTTACCCGTTCCTAGTCCTTCCATTGTTTCCTACTTCTTATGGGGAACATAGCCATAAAGACTAATTAATTTTACCCCTCTTTTACTGTTACACCCATTGCTCTGCAAGAACCTGCAATCATTTTAACTGCTGCTTCCATAGATGTTGCATTTAAGTCGTCCATCTTGATTTTAGCAATTTCTTCTAATTGAGCTCTTGTGATTTCAGCAACCTTAGTTTTATTAGGAACAGCTGAACCTTTTGGAATGTTCAATGCTTTCTTAATAAGAACCGGTGCCGGCGGTGATTTTGTAACAAAAGTAAAACTTCTGTCTTCATATACATCAATAATTACAGGAATAATATAACCTGCTTGTGATTCTGTTTTAGCATTGAATTGCTTACAGAAATCCATAATGTTTACACCATGCTGACCTAATGCAGGACCAACCGGTGGTGATGGATTAGCTTTACCTGCTTGAATTTGCAGTTTAATCTTTCCTACTACTTTTTTTGCCATTTTGTTCTCCTTTCGTGGTGCTGGCGGGAGGCATTCCCTTCCACGTTTCGCTAATTATATTTGCATAGGGAAGTCCTAAAAGACTTTTATTTTACCCTACAATTTTTGTATCTGTTTGTACTCAAGTTCTACAGGTGTTTCACGACCAAAGATAGAAACCATAGCTCTAAGTTTAGCCTTATCCGGATAAACTTCCGTAATATCACCAACAAACTCTGCAAACGGTCCGGATATGATTCTGACTTTTTCGCCAACCTTAACGTCCATTTCGATTTTTTGAGTTTGAGTTGTTGAACGTTGAATAATCTTTTTGATTTCGCTGTCTTTTGCAGGTATAGGTTTCTTAGCGGAACCTACGAATTTAGTAACACCTGCAGTGTGTCTGACAACATACCAGCTGTCTTCATCCATTATCATTTCAACAAGAACATAACCAGGGAAGATTTTTTCTTCTTTTTCCTGTTTTTTTCCTGCTTTAATCTGAGTAATAGTTTTTTGAGGAACTTCTACACGGAAGATTTTATCTGCCATGTTCATGTACTCAATACGTTTTTCCAAATTGCTTTTTACTTTGTTTTCATACCCTGAATAAGTGTGAACAATGTACCAGCGTTTTTGGTTCTTTTTGTCTGAAGATGATGAAGATGTTGTTTCTACTGATGCTTCACTAACTTCAGTGTTTTCCTCGTTAATAATGTTTTCTTCTTTTTCACTCATTATTCTTACCTTTTGGTTTGCCTATCCGTCTAAAACATCAAAGCGTATTTTGTACTGTGATAATTAAAATTTACCGAGTAAAGCATTGAATATGATATCCACAACATAAATAAATGCCGTAAATACAAAAACAATAGCTATAACAAAGAAAGTTTCTACAACAACCTGATTTTTTTCGGGCCAAGTAATCTTGCCCCATTCAGTTTTTACGCCTTTAAAATATGTAATTATGCTTTGCTTTGTTTGTTCAAAATTGTCGTTCATTTTAATTACCTATGTATACAGAGCGTTGTGCTCTTTTTATAATTCGCGCCCTGAAGGACTCGAACCCTCGACATCCGGTTTTGGAGACCGACGTTCTACCAACTGAACTAAGGACGCAAAATCGTGATTCGTGAGTCGTGATGTGTGATTCGAGAATAATCGATCCACGGTTCACCATTCACGATTCACGTTATTTTGTTTCCTTGTGAGTTGTATGTTTTTTACAAGTCGGACAATATTTAGAAAGTTCTAATCTGTCTTTAATATTCTTTTTGTTTTTTACTGTTGTATAGTTTCTTTCCTTGCAATCTTCACAAGCAAGAACTACCATTCTGTCGTTTTTACCTTTGATACCCATTGTTGAATTTCCTTTATTTTTGTTTTAATTTGTGCTATTTTTTGACCTTTTTAAAAGAGAATGTGAAACTCACATTCTTCTAAAATCGGCGTATGGGTTTATATTAAAATAAACATAATTAAATTGCAAATCAATATGAAGAATTTTTAAGCATTTATAAGTAAAATTCTATTTACTGGTTATAAGAGAATCCGTCTTCTTTCATTCTTCTTATAACTTCTTTTATTTGTTCTTCGGGACAAACGATTGATATTCTTACGTATCCTTGGCCGTATTTTCCGAATGCATCCCCGGGAACAGCTACAATTCCTGAAGTTTTCATCAAATCATCCGTAAACTCAACAGATGTTTTATATCTTTTTGGGATCGGAATCCAAAGATAAAAAGTTGCGTTCGGGACTTTGAAATCTGCCCATCCGAGTTCTTCTTTCAGACCTTTTACAAAAAGTTCCTGATTGCGCTTAAACGTTTTATTTGCTTGTTTTATGTATTCGTCGCCTTCTTGCGAATTAAGAATTTCTGATGCCGCTTTTTGAAGAGCTTTAAAGATTCCGGAATCTATGGTTGATTTCATTTTCCCAAAGATTTGTACAGCATCTTTTTGACCGCAAATCCAACCTAAGCGCCACCCGGTCATAGCATAAGGTTTTGAAAAACTGAAGAATTCTACAGCAATATCTTTAGCACCTTCTATTTCAAGAATACTAATCGGTTTACATTCTTCTTTAAAATACATATCAATATATGCCGCATCAGAAACAAGCAATATATGGTGTTTTTTGCAGAATTCAACCACGCTTTCCAAATATTCTCTAGTTGCAGTTGCTCCCAAAGGGTTATTAGGATAATTTATCAAAAGCGCTTTTACTTTTTTAGGATTAAAACCGTCTTTTATAAGCTGACTGAAAATTTCTTCCATATCCGGCATATAATTATTTTCTTCTGTCAACGGAACTGAATATGCTTTTCCTCCGGAAACTTTAACCATTTCTCCATAAGATGCATATCCAGGATCCGGAACCATAATAATTTCTTTATCTTCTTCTTTTGTTGTCGGATTTATAAGAGTTCTTATAAAATTTGCGATTCCTTCTTTTGAACCTATTAATGAGAATATTTCTTTTGCAGGGTCTAATTCTACATTAAATTTATTTTTCATTCTTAACGCAACAGCTTCTCTAAAAAAGTTTTCGCCCTTTGGAGTTGAATACATATGAGCACCTTTTTCGTTTAAAGCTACTATAAGCGCACTAATTAATTTTTGAGGAGGATTTGCTGTCGGAGCGCCAATTGATAACATAATCGGCGACCTTCCTTTTGCATTAAGTTCGGGGGTTATATTAGCAACAGTCTCTTTTATTCTAAACATAATATATGTTTCTATTGTTTGCACATAATCATTAAATAATTCTTTCATTCCGGCTATCCTTCATTTATACTCCGCTTGATTATTATATAACAAAAAGCTGCCGTAGGTTAAAATATTTTAATTTACGGCTTTAAAATGTTACAAAAAAATTTACATTGAATTACATTGAATAATTTTTGACTGCAGAATGTTTTATACAATTGTTTAAATATTCAATTGTACTTAATTTTTCATTGTAAAGGTATTTAATAAAGTTTAAGTATGAAATATCTGAAGAACTAAGGAGTATATTTATTTCAAATCCTTCGGAGCAAAACGGTTCATAGTCATAAACAACATAACTGTTATATTTACTCTTCCATTCTTTGCGTTCTATCTTGCAATTGTTTTCATCAACAATATTTTCAAACCAATCAACAATATCTTTATTTATGTTTTTTACCTCTAAGTACTTATTTTTAATTTTTCCCATAGTTATATATCTCCATAAACAAATTGTAAAATGTTAGAATTTAACATAAATCACCTGTTTGTTTAGTTTTAAGATTATTTATTATTGGAGGTAGGTATATTAAACTTTTTACTATGATAACCTTTGAAAATAATATATTTTGTAAATTTTCATTAAAAAAGTATATACTTTTATTACTAAAAAATATAAGTGTGTTAGAATATACTTAGTATATGCAAAATAAATGTGTTAATTCAATACAATTTGGTGCTCAAATTCGTTTTGTAAGTACATCAGCTCCCAAAAGAAAAAAAACCCTATCATCTGTATTAGGTTCTGTTGGTACAACTTGCAAAACAGTATCCGGCTGCCCTGAAAGAGCAGGAGCCTTGGTATTTGCATTACCTGCTATTATCAAAAAAATTGTACAAATAAAAAATAGTATTAAACTGCCAACATAAAGAAAGGATTATTTCAATGAAGATTTATGCAATCAACTCAACAACTTTTGGAGAAAAACAAAGATTAGCTCAAAAAACAATTTTAGTGGGAATGTCTGCTGTTGCCGGCTCAGAATTCGTAAAAGGTTTATCAAAGCCAAATAAAGATATAGAAAAGGATAATTTTATAAGAAGTAATGATGATGGTGGAAATCCTTGTGATCTTATTTGTGATCCTCTCTACGGAGTCGAACCGAGTGAAAGAGAACAAACACCTTGCGAAGCTTGTGATGAAGATTGTAAATAATTAAACTATGAAAATATTATCTATTAATAATAAGAGGGAGCCTAACTTTTACGGAAAGGCTCCCTGTTGTTCAAAAAATATAACAAATACAGTAGATTCTGCGTACAAAGCCATAGATAAAAATTCGGCAAAATACATAGAATACATTTATTCTGTATGCAAAAAATGGTTCAGCAACCCTGTCGAAGTTAACGTGGAATCTAACAGACTGCAAGATATTGTAAATTCTTCAGAACCGGCTTTGTTTATTATGAATCATACAGATAAGCAAGGAAAAGATATTCAAGCCGCAAAATTTTTTAATACTCTTCTGTATAGAGAATACATATATCATAATAAGGCTGAAACTTGCCCAAGAAGTAAAGTTCTTGCAAATCAAGGAGTTTTAGATAGGCAGCAAGATAAAGGTGAATTCTACAAGTGGCTTGGTGTTGTACCGATTAAAGCGGGTATAAACTACACCGATAAAGAAGGAAACAGGAATACTATAAAAACTCTGGTAGATGAATTTGTTAAGAAAAAAATCAATCTGTTTATGTTCCCTGAAGGAGCACTGGCAGTATTGGCTAATTTGCCGTTAGAATATAAGTTCCAGCCGGGAGCAGCGGCTTTTGTAAAAAAAGTATTGGATGTTGTTAGTAAAATTAAAGTTGTACCGATAGGATTTGCTCATAAAAAAGATCAAACGGCCATACATATCGGAGAACCTATTATATTTGCTAAGAGACCTGATTTATACATGGCATCTGCGGGGAACTCAAAGGATAAAAATTTTGATTCATATCTGGCGCATTTATACCAAGACAGGGATTTTGTCTTTATAAAAGATAATGGTCATTTTATAAGAGAAGATGGAATTGTTCCGTATTTATCAGGCATAATGGTAGAAAATCTAAAATGTTGTATTAAAAATGCGCAAAGAGATCTCCAAAACATTAAACCGGAGGTTTATGACATATGATTACCCTTCCTATGAGTTTGGCAATGTTGAGACATAAGATGTTGTATAAAGGTCTTATAAGATATAACAAAAACAACAAAAAAACCATTTCTTATACTCAGGAAGGTTTTGATATTTTAAGACCAAGAGTTGAATCATTACCTGACGAAATTGCATTTAGACCAAAATTTATAAATCAGTCAAGCTGCATGGAAATCTATGACAAGCTTTATGTATTTATTTCTAAAGCAAATTTATATAAATCTCAAGACACAAAATTTGATGCTCTATTTCATGAAATAGGACACTGGCTGCATTTTCAAAATCTTTTACCCAAAGAAGAGGCTGAAAAAATATGGAGTATGGTAAATATTGAAAACATACGAAAAAAAGTATCTGAAAGAGCCACTAAAGGTAAAGACGGTAGGGAGCTTGTAGCGGAAGTTTTTAAATTCAGAATAAAAGGTAAAACTTTTGACGATGAAATTATGAAACTTTATGAGTTATTAAACGGTCCGAAAATTAGGGATTAACATTTTACCAAATCACAGTATCTGATGCATTACCTGATTTATGAGAAACTTTATTGCCAGAACCGGAACCGAATAAACTTTTTTCCCAGTAACCTGATTTAAAGTATTGCTCAAAAGAGATTTTACCGTTTTTTGTAGTACCAAGTTCTATTGTTCCTTCATCACTTCCAAAAACAAGTCTCATGTCATTTTTAGCATATTCACTTTCAAACAAATTATTAAAGAACCCGTGTTTACCAAAATTAACTATAATTACTTCATCGTCTCCGCTGCCTTTTAGTATTGAAATATTTTCATCTTTTGATTTAAATATAAGATCTCTAAAAACCGGATTTACCTCTTTAATGGGTTTGCAAATTTCTTGTATGAAAAACGTAGGCTTTGAACTAATCCAATCTTTTACAGCTTCATAGAAATTCTGATTTCCTATTTTTGAAGATTCTCTCAATTGCAAAAATAAATCTTGAATTGTTTTTGCAACATCTGTGGTGTTATTCATTTTCTTTCGCAAAGCATTATACATAGAGTCACTGTACGCTTCAAAAGCGATATTTTGAATGCCGTAAGATGAATTTCTTTTTCTTGCATTTGTTTTTTGCACATAATTATAATTGTTGATTGATTGGATTTTCATAACACACTCCTTTGGGGATACACACTTTTTTATAGCACTAATTTTAGCAAATTCAAAAAGTACTGTCAACAAATATATTGTTTGCTGAACAGATAGTTTTATATTAAACTTTTTTTATGGAATTTAACGGAACTGATAAACGATACAACCAGTTTAGCGAACATCTTAAAAATATGTTCGGAGGAAAAGTATATAAAATAACTCTTGATGCAGGTTTTTCCTGCCCAAACAGAGACGGAACCATCTCAGATTGCGGATGTATTTTTTGCGACGACGGTGGAAGTTTTTCTCAAGCTCACTCAAATCAGTTATCTATAGAAGAACAAGTTAATATCGGTGCGGAAACATTAAAAAGAAGGTTTAAAGCTCAAAAATTTATGTCCTATTTTCAGGCTTTTTCAAATACATATAAGCCGGTAAAAGAGCTGGAAAAGATTTATACTTCTTCATTGTGCAGAGATGATATCGTAGGAATTTCAATAGGAACACGTCCGGACTGTGTTGACGAAGATAAATTGAATTTAATTTCATCTTTTACAAAAGATTACTACACTTGGATAGAATACGGACTTCAATCAGTACATAATAAAACATTAAAAAAAATAAACCGAGGACATGATTATGAGTGCTTCTTAAAGGCATACGAAAAAACAAAAGAAAAAGGCATTAATGTTTGCATTCATATTATTCTAAATTTATTTGAAACGTATGGTGAGATGATGGAAACGGCAAAGACAATTGCAAGTCTTGAACCTGACGGAGTAAAAATTCACATGCTTTGTGCATTGGAAGGAACAAAGGTTGCTCAAATGTACAATGATGGTGAAATTAAATTTATGAGCGAAGAAGATTACGTAACAACAGTATGCGATTTCTTAGAATATTTACCTCCAAAAACAACTATACATCGACTTGCCGGTAACGGCTTGAGAACGGAACTCGTAGCGCCGAGATGGATTGGGAAAAAATTGGATTGCTTGAACAAAATAGACAGAGAATTTATACGAAGAGACTCTTGGCAAGGCAAGCTATATTGAGTTACAAATCTATACAAAAATTGCACTTTCTTTTGATGTGGTAAAATGTTATAAAACATGAGGAATTATTATATATGAATAAATTTTTAGATTTTATATCATCAAAGAATTTTAGAAACGTATCTTGTTTTATTCTTTTTACGCTTTTGATGACTGCTACTATATCTTCACAGAATTACTTTTTCCAAAAAGTAATAGAAAACGGTATAAGCAAAAGAGATATTGTTGCGCAAAAAGAAATTAAAGTTATTGATACAAAAAAGACAGAGCTACATAAAAAAGAAGTTGCGCAAAATGTTGAACCGATACTTACTCAGGCAGAAGATGATTTTATTACAACAAATTTAGTTACATTAAGAACTTCCGTAGTAAAAATAAGAGATAAGCAAGTTTCTGATGAAATAAAATTGGATGAACTCAAAATTTTATTTGATAATACAAACAAGAACGGTCTTGTAGATTATATTTTGAAATCAAGTGACAATGACTTAAATCAATTGTTTGAAAATGCGCAAATTACCTTGACTTCTATTCTTAATGCTGGAGTTTCATCTAAAGACTTTGATAATAACAGTATTCATTCTATTATTTCTAAACATTTACCAAATAATGTTCCAAAATATCAAAGAACATTTATTTCAGGAATATTAAACCAAGTTTTGGTTCCAAATTTGGTAGTTGACGAATTTGCAACTGAAATAGCAAAGAAAAATGCTCAAAATGCTGTCAAACCATACGAAGTTGTTTTTAAAAAAGGTCAAAAAATTGTATTTGAAGGTGAACCTGTTACAAAATTAAAAAGGGATGCATTAAGAACCGCAGGATATAATGTTTTAGAAGTAAACAGCGGCGGTTTAATAGGAATGTATATACTTGTTGCCTTTTTTACTTTTGTATTTTTACAATATGAACGAAATTTTGAAAAACAGTACTATAATGCAAAACACATGATCATAATGGGTACGTTAACATTATTCTTAGCCTTTATATGCGCAGTTTTACCAACCGGATTTTCACCATACATAGTTCCGATTCCTGCGTATACTGTGCTGTTATCAATTTTTACAACTCCTAGAAATGCATTTTTTGCGTCATCTATCGTGTTAGGTATAATTTCCATTGGTATGCATTGGAATCTTGAAGTGATAACATCCTTCCTGCTTTTAAGTACGGTTGTTATGACATCAGTATCAAAGCTTAAATTTTCAAAAAGGTCAGACTTGTTGATTGTAAGTGCTAAAATAACGCTATCAGGTGTTTTAATTACCGCAGGCGTATACTTTTTGGAAAAATACATGATGGATATTGATAATCTTCTTATTTTTAAAGATTTGGGGTTGATGGTAATAAACTGCTTTTTGATAAGCGGTGTGTTTATTTTAGGCGTTCTTCCAATTATAGAAAATATGTTTAGAGTAATGACTCCGTACGGTCTTGCAGAGTTGGCAGATCATAATCAGGAACTGTTAAAAAGACTAATGCAAGAAGCTCCTGGAACGTTTAATCACAGCTTAACGGTTTCTCACATGTGTGAAACTGCAGCGGAAGCAATCGGAGCAAATCCGGTGTTAGCAAGAGTTGGCGCAATGTACCACGATATCGGAAAACTTTTAAGACCGATGTTTTTTGTGGAAAACCAATCTTTCTACGGAATCGAAAACCCTCACAATTCTTGTACTCCAAGATTTAGTAAAATGCTTATAACAGCACATCCGAAGGACGGTGTTGAACTTGCTAAAGATGCTCATCTTCCGCAAGTAATAAACAATTTTATTCTTCAGCACCATGGTACAAGCCTTGTAAGTTATTTTTATAACGAAGCACTTAAAGAAGAAGGTGCTGAAAATGTTAATGAAGAACAATTCAGGTACCCGGGGCCAAAACCAAACATGAAAGAGACCGCAATATTGATGATTGCGGATGCGGTAGAATCTGCTGTAAGAGCTGCAAAAAATCCGTCAAATGAAGAAATTGATGAAATTATAGATAAAATAATTAAAGAACGTCTCAATGACGGCCAATTGTCTGATTCACCACTGACATTAAAAGACGTTAAAACTATAGGCGAAACTTTTTCCAGAATGCTCAGAGGTATGCATCACAAGAGAATTAAATATCATAACGATTTAGTACAAGAACTTGATAAAAATAATCAGCAGAAAAAAAATGTTCAAATAAATAATGTAAATCAAACAATGTTGTCACTGGATGCTGATTTAGATGCAAAAATTAAAGAACTGGAAAACAAAAAGAATGACAACAATTAATATCTTTGCAGAAAATACTTTTGATAGTTGGAATGTTAATGAAAAAGATGTTATAGAGAAAACTCGAAAACTTTTAGAGTATTTTATATTAAACTTGGGTAATAAAAGCTGTTTGTATGGTGAAAAATATTCTTCTATAACATTAGATATTGTATTTTGTGATTCTTCAAAAACTCAAGAACTAAACCGAGATTACAGAAACAAAGATTATCCGGCAGATATTATAACTTTTGCAATTTTTGCAGATGATGAAAATCATTTCATTTTTGACGGAGATATAAATTTAGGCGAAATTGTAATTGCTTTAGATAAGGTAATAGAAGGCGCAAACCGAGATATAAGTAACTCAAAAAACAAAGAACAGGAATTGTTTTTCTTGATAAGTCATGGGCTTATGCATTTGTTGGGATTTGACCATCAAAGCGAAGAAGAATACAATTTTGTTATATCAGAGCAAAAGAAGGCGCTTGGGAGTATAAATTATGACAAAATTTAAATCACAGGGATTTAACGGAACATTCAGAAATGCAAGAAAAGGGTTTAATCTTGCGATTAGAAGTGAGATTAACATAAGAATTCATGTTGGCGTTGCAACGCTTGTTATTTTCTTGGGCTTATTATTAAAATTTAATGCTACCGAGTTTTGTATTTTATTATTTGCGATTGCTTTTGTCATTGTTACAGAGATGTTAAATACAGCAATTGAATTTGCTCTTGATTCAATTTATCATAACAGATACTCAAGAATGGTCGGAATGGCAAAAGATATTTCGGCAGGTGCCGTTTTATTTGCAACTTTTACGAGCATTTTAATCGGCGTAATTCTTTTTGGCAGCAAAATTCTTCCGCTATTATAAATATATTTGTTAAATCTTTTTAACGGCTTTTGCAACAATATCTCTTGTCTGCCAAAAATAAACTTTACCGTCTTTACCAATACCGCCTTCAATATCTTGTGGGTGTTTGAAGAATTTTTCTAACACTAGAGCCCCTGATGTAACAATGCCCAAAAGTGGTGTTAAAATATCCCAGTTTTCTGTAATTCTGTCTTTAGGATGTTTTTGATCTATTATATTACCTTTTTCATCAAATAAATACATTGCGAATGGAGATTGCTTTCTTTCTACTGTTAACTCTTTGGTTTCCTTATTAAACTTTATCAAAGCATTTGCAGGTTTCATATATCCCAATTCATAATCAGCTAAATCTATTATTATGTGATTATTTCCGTCATCAGTATAAACAGTATATTCATATTGAGGATAAATTCTGTCTTGAATAATAACCGATGGCTGAATATCTTTATCTTCTATTCCGTATTTTTTATGAATCTTTTTTGCTATCGGATTATCTTTATAATCAAGAGAACCTCTAACTATATCAAAAACAGCCTCATCTATAATACTTCCTGATGTGCCAGCCGGTTTTGATTTATAAAGTCCTGCCGAAGAAAAACTGCCCAAATCTTCAGAATTAAAATTAGAACGAATTATCAAACTTCTTCTGGACAATCCCAATTCTTTTATTTTCTCTTCCGTTTCTTGAGTATAAATTCCTTCTGTTATACGCTTTTTCCATTCTTCTTCATCTTTAACATCTATATATTCGTTATATTTTTTTATGTAACCTTCGGGAATTACAAATCCGTTAGGGATAGTAATATCTTTTAATTTGCCTTTTTTTGCAAGTTTTTGCATTAAAGAAATGCGATACCCTTTATTACCGCAGTTTTGAGGTGTTAGTTCATCAAAGTTCAAAAGCCTTTCAACGTTTTCTAACTTCGGGGGGGTAACATTAGTGGTAGCTATCATTGAGTTCACATTCCCGTCTGTTAATTCATTTAACCCTATCTCTTTATAATAAAGAATTCCGTTTTCGTTATTAATGCTTATATATTTGCCCCCAAGTTCTTTCAATTTTTCATATTTATCCTCATCCCAAACAACGTGAAATACCGAATACCGGTTTCTTGTTAAATTTGCAATATGATCTAATACATTAAAATTGGTGGAAGAAACAATAATACTTTTTACATTTTGGGGCACATCCGCCAAAATAATATCTTCTTCTTTCTCGATTTCATCAAGAATTAATATCGCAGGAATATCATTGGGAATGTCCAACGTATTAACAAAAACCTTTCCGTCTGTTTCGCCTTTTGCGACAGCTTGCTCTAATGGTAAATCATTAAATTTTCTGTCTACTTTTGTTGCAATATTTACCAAATTTTGGGAATTTAGAACTTGCTCTATGCCGTCTCTTTCATATTTACCGCTGTCTTTATAGAGAATTCTGTACCGGTTTGAAACAACAGGGGTTTGTGTAGTGTAATATTTCCCGTCATAAGCCATAGGATACTCATATTGTTTCCCTTTTATTGTATATTGTATGACAGGTTCATTACCCAGATTTTCTTCATTATCTGTAGAAATTGCGTTTTTATAAAAATATCTGCCTCTTTTTTCAATAGTAAAATAGTTGGCTTCAAATTTCGTATTACTTATTCCGATTCTATTGATTTGCACGTACTTATATCCCTGGATATTGTTAGCTTAATAACATCATATTTTATACGATTATTGTATCAAAAATATTTTGATAAGCAACTTTATTTTAGCTTTAGTATTCTATACCAAATTATAAAATTCTTGCAAAAAAGAAATATTAAGGATTTAAATTATTAAGTTTTGTAAAATGATCATGTTTAGATAAAATCGTGTTTTATAGAATTTTTATATACAAAAAAAAATAAAAAAAGCAATTTTTAGAG
>Ga0247610_10003580_pt1 | contig 16928 bp, 18 predicted proteins | sample 174DNAGHGhighgp2_FD_193483 | JGI IMG/M metagenome (GOLD analysis project Ga0247610, IMG submission 193483) | Sheep rumen microbial communities from Palmerston North, Manawatu-Wanganui, New Zealand - 1742 DNA GHGhigh gp2 | ecosystem: Host-associated > Mammals > Digestive system > Stomach > Rumen... | reverse complement strand
CATTCCCGCTCGCCTCTCCATCTCTGCGCTCTTCTTCGCATTATGTCGTCTAGCTGACGGCATCCCCCATGTCCGCTTTTCTGTATCTCTTCTTCGTATTACGTCGGCTAATTGCCGACACATATCCGCTATTTTCTTTAGATTTCGCTTCAAAATTAAGAATTATTTACGTTTTTTTTGTAAAAATTTGTCTAATTAAAAATTTTTTATTATCTTTGCACCCGATTTGGGTGCATCAGCGCAGCGCGCGCATACACATGTACTCATATCGCGGATCCGATCTACGCCGATCTCCTTCACAGGAGAGGGTTAGAGGGATTCATTTACATATTGAAAAGGCGTTTATTGACGCTTTGTTATTGGCACCCAAAAAGCTTAGCACACTTTTTTCACAATTCATAGTCAAAAACAAAGTAACGATAGATGCCTACGGGTATGACTTTCGTACATGCCCTGCCGTTCTTGGTAGGCGTGCTGTCATATCGGCGTAGGTTTCATTGTTGTTTATTGACTATGTGGGGCAAGTGCTAAGGCCCTTGGGTGTAGATGAGCAATAGCGAAGTCTGCGCTTTTTGTATGTGTATATATGTGATATTATCATTAGATGGAGAATGCCGAAAAGCCATAAGTGAGTAGGCAAATACATGTATTTCAAACCGATGCCCGATGGGATATAAGTGGGCAGAATGTCATGAAAATTCAATCTATGTTTGCCGTAGCAGTAATGGCACTAGCTATTGTAGCCATGCCTGTAGAAGCTCAGTCACGCAAAGACAAGAAAGCTGCAAAGAAAGAAGCATGGGAGCGCGAGCAACGTCAGCAAGCGGAAGAGGACGAACTGCGCCACCAGATTCGTATGGACAGTATTGCCAATGCAAAAAAAGCGGCGGAACAGCAGGCCGCGAAAGAAGAAGCAGAACGCCGTGCAAAAGAGGCAGAAGAGAAAGCAAAACAAAAAAAAGCTGAGGAAGAAGCTGCTCTGCAAGAGGTAGCGCATGAAGAACCATGCTCGGAGATGGATTACCCCAGCACCGAAGTACTGATGCGTGGTCATGGTATTGGCGTTGACCGCAACCAGCAATTCTCTATTGAAAAAGCTAAAGGCTATGCTATCAATGACCTCGCTCAACAAATCTCTTCAAAAGTGGAATCGTTGCTGAGATTGCAAAACCAGAGCTGGGATCAGAACGAGAGCAATAACTATGCAGGTATGGCAAAGCAGGAGATAGAGATTGCCGTGCAGCAAACAACCGGCTATAATATTGCTTGCCGCAAGACGATGACTTATTCTCAGAATAATGTTCGTTTGATGAAGACTTATTTGATCATCGAGGTTAGCGCAGAGAAAGTACTTAAAGCAGCCTATGATGTTCTGCAGAAGAACAACCAAACAAAGATTGAAGAAAGCTTTGAGGACTTCCACAAAGATTTCAAAGAGCATTTCCAAGAATTGTAATTGCTTCATCCTTTTGCTCCGAGGGGGCTGATACCTCCCTCGGTTGCACAAATAATAAACAACAAACAATATGAAGAAGTTTTTCTCAATATTTGCATTCTTGCTATTGTCACTAACAATGTTTTCCCAGCAGAAGAAAGTGGCAGTGTATGTTACTGGAGAAGATGCCGGAATCAACAAAGTACTCGGTAGTAAGCTAGTGTCAGCAATTGCTCGAAGTAACGAATTTTCGGCAATTGAACGTACAGAATCATTCTTAGCTGAACTTAGTAAAGAACAAAACTATCAACGCACAGGAGCTGTAGATGATAGTGAACTATCCCGCTTAGGAAAGCAATTTGGTGTGCAATACATTTGTGTGGCGGCTGTCTCAGATGCTTTTAACGAGAAATATCTTTCAGCTCGTCTTATTGACGTTGAGACCGCACAAGTGGAGAGAACTGCGAGTAGTAGCGGCGCGATACAATCATTAGATGGCATAGTTGCTGCTGCTAATTCAGTATCAAATGATTTACTTTCATCGCTAGGTAAAGGACGGCAATCTAATTTGAAGAAGGTGGCAGTTTATGTCGTTAAAAATGAAGCAGGTCGTAACATTGGAAGAGTGCTTGGTGATAAACTTGTTGCGGGTTTTACAAATAGCGGACGATACATAGCCATTGAACGAACAAATAGCTTCTTGGCTCAACTTAATAAAGAACAGAACTATCAACATTCAGGCGCTGTGGATGACAGTGATTTATCTCGTTTAGGTAAGCAATTCGGAGTGCAATATGTATGCGTAGCAGATGTTTCGGATGTCTTTGGCGAAAAATACATTTCTGCGCGATTGATTGATGTAGAAACTGCAGAAGTTGTAAATACTCATGATATAGGGGGAGAAATGAATAGTATGAGTGGATGTTTACGAATGGCAAATGATATTGCAGCTAATTTATCTAAAGGAACATTTGCTGAACAAGCAGAAGAAGCAAGACTGGAAGCTATACGGAGAGAACAAGAAAGACAACGACAACTTGAAGAAGAGCGGCTTGCAGAACAACGTCGCAAGGAGGCTGCAGAGAGAGCAGAGGAACAGAAACAGCAAGCACGTATGAATCGTTCATGGAGAGATTTGTTAAATTCCAGAATAACTAGAGTTAGTGGTGTTTTGGGAAACGGTTGGTATGTGGGATCAAAAAGTGGAGACGGACGCTATGGGTACAGCTTATATTGGTGGAAAGAAACAAAAGAAGTATATTTGGGAAATTTTAACAAAAATTTACGAGACGGAACGGGCATGGATATACTGGGTGATGGTAGTGGATCACTCAATAACTGTCCTAATGGAAAAGTATATGTAGGCGAATATAAAAACAATAAAAAGCACGGTACAGGGTCTGTTTATGACAAAAACGGCAAATTAATATATTACGGCAAATTCTTTAATGACAAACCTACAGGAAAATATCCAATGCAAGAGACATGGTCACAATACACATTTGAAACCATTAATTATATAGAAGGAGATAAATATGTAGGAGAACTTAAAAATGGGAAACCACATGGAATGGGGATGGTTATATGGGCGGAAGGAACTGGTATAGTTTGGTATGGAGAGTGGGCTGATGGAAAACGTGATGGGTATGGTATATACATCTATGGCAATGGTTCCGAATTCAACAAGGGCATATGGAAGCACAATACAAAACAGTAATGTCCACAAAAATTAAGCAAAAATCAATATAAATACAGATCAAATCCGTTTCCTCGAAAGATAATAATAAAAAACATATCTGCATATATTAATAAGCGATGTTTAAAATCTTAATAGGATAGAATAAATAAAATTATAATTATGCCAAACAATGAAGAATCTATTTATTGTTATATTTTCCATACTTTCTCTGACTACATTTGCACAGCAAAAAAAGGTTGCTGTGTATGTAACTGGCGAGGATGAGGGAATAAAAAAAATATTAGGTAGTAAATTGGTAGCTGCCATCGCCAGAAGTGAAGAATACACTGCAATAGAACGTACGTCAGCATTTCTCGCTGAATTAAAAAAAGAGCAAAACTACCAACGCACTGGGGCTGTTGATGACAATGATATATCCCGTCTTGGAAAACAATTTGGAGTACAATATGTATGCGTAGCAGATGTTACAGATGTCTATGGAGAAAAATATATATCTGCTCGTTTGATTAATGTGGAAACAGCAGAAATAGTTGACGCTTATGATGGAGGTGGTCGCATATCCTCTATGAGTGATTGCGTAAGAATTGCAAATGAAATAGCAGGAAAATTATCACACACAGAACTATCTTATATTCCAGTTCCATACACACCCCTGAGAAGTACTACATTACCCAATAACGGTTCCAAATTTGGAAATTGTAATTTGACAGAAATCTATTCAGCATATATTCAAAAGCGATATAGTGGAAGGGATATTAGTGAAGATGAGAGTGCCAAGAATTATATGCAGGAGCAAGTAAAGAAAGAGGTTGAATCTGTCACGCGCGAATATGGGTTAGTTGGCATCTTTGATGATGCGGCTATTTTATACAAAGGCAGAGATGCTAAAGATATTACAGGACTTGTAATGAGAAAATTAAATCTTCAATGAATATAGTAAAAATGAAAAAAGTAATCATTTGCGTTCTTTTAGGAACAATTATCACAGCGTGCTCCACGCAGAAAAAAGCGGTTGAGGTGGCAAATGCTACACCTTCTCCTCAAAGCGTAAAAGTAGATAGTATTAATAACCAAAAGCATGAAGAGCTTATCGAGGCTAAAGAATCAAAAGTAGATACTGTTGCAACAGTTCCTATTGCTATTCAACCTACAAGCAAAGATACGGTTGTACTGCCACAAACTAAAGAGGAAAAAGTTGTCAAGGCTGCGCGCCCCGAGAATAAATCCATCTACGGACATGTAAATATGCGTAGTGTTATATCCAATATGGCTGAGTACAAGGATGCGTTGCAGCGCATGGATTCTCTTCAAAAATATCTTGCAAATCAATATGAACTGATGGTTCAAGAATTTCAGAAGAAAGAGGCTGAATATAGCGCAGACACAACATCATTACCGATGGTACAGCAAATGCGACAACAGGAACTACAATCATTAGTAGATAGAATTAAATACTTCCAGCAGACCTCTCAACAGCAATTGGAACTGGAAGAAAACAAATTGATGGTTCCTATCTATGAGAAAATGCGTAACGTCATAAAGCAAGTCTCCGATGAAATGCATTTACTGGCTGTTTTTGATGATAGTTATTTGTTATACTCATCAGCCGATGCAACAGATATTACCGAGGAAGTTATTAAAAAACTCAAATAGACCATGAGAAAGTTTTTATTTCTCTTGCTTTTACCTCTCTCGCTTGCAACCTTTGCCCAACAGCCAGATTGGTATGACGATAACCAACGTGCCTTCAATTATCCGATAAAGCAATACTTTGATGGATTTGCAGAAGGACAAAAACGAAGCAATGAGAGCCTTGAAGCAGCTATGTCGCGGATAAAGAACGCAGCACGAGTTGAGGCTGTCAGTACTATCCGCGTGCATGTGCAGAATACCACGAATATCAATGGTCTCAGCCGCACATTGGAATCCATGGAAGGCACATTCTATCAATCAATAGAAGAGTTTTCTTCTCAGACAACCACCTCCGTGGATATGGAAATCCCCGGATTGCAGATTGACGCGTGGCGTAACCCGCAGACGGGTGACATAGCAGCATTTGCGTATGTTAAAAAGAGCACACTCATTCGCCAATTGGAAAAGAAAATCACGGTGTGTCTTACCAAGATTGAGACTTCGCTTGACCAGATTGATCAATTGATTGGCAATGGCCAGAAATTGCAAGCGCGAGACTTGGCACAGAAAACATTACCACAATTTGCAGAAGTGGATGAGGCACAGAAACTTCTTGCCGCCGTGGATGAGAACGCTGATGAGGAAAGCCTGCAATTGCAGGAGACTCGCAACCTGCAACGTCGTTTAATTGATTTTGTCGCCCAACTCAAACACGGACTGAATATCTTCCTTTCATGTCATGCATATATGTTCGGACAAAACTACAATGCGCTAAAAGGAGAGATTGAAGGTGAATTATCTAAAATGGGTGTAACGTTTGTAACGAACGCTGCTCAATCCGATTGGGCGATATATGTAACCTCTTCTGCTCGTGAATATAACATAATCGGAGAAGGGAAAGATGCGCAATATGTAGTTTATATAGATGCCAAGGTATCCATAGACAAAACGATTATCGGTCAGCGCGTTTATGAGGAACAATTAGCACCCGAAAAAGGAGTCTGGACTTTTAGTTATGTAGAAGCCGCAAGACACGATGGTTATAAGGAAATCACACCCAAAATAATCAAAATTATCAAAGAGCAGATTCAGCAATAATCCATTATGAGAAAGACTGAATACTCTGCTTCTTAGTCACTTGCGAGAAAAATTACACATAATTTAATGCAGTCCATTGGGCTGCATTTTTGTGTTTCACACCTTCAATATACAGAATAAAATGCCACAAAAAACGCCAAATTTTATACTATCAAAATAACCAAATCTTCTAAATAACACGACTTTTGGTCAAAAAGACCCGCAAAAATTTGCATGTATCCTACAACCCTCAATCTTTATGTCCATCCTAACTTCGATCAAAAGAAACGCTGCATCAACACCTGCATAACGCTTGTGGACTTAATAATTATCATACTTTTTGCTACAAATATATTAAAAACCACCCATAAAAGCAAATTATTCGACAAAAAGTAACGATTTTATTTGCTTATTTGACAAAAAATAACTATCTTTGCAGCGAATTTCAAATTAATCGACAAAAATGGACTTGCATAAGGAACTCATAATTGCGTCTGATGAGCCGAAAGAGAAAATGATGCTATCCCGTCTTTTGGAGAAAGGGCGTGTGCGCAAACTTGCTCCAAAGGTATATACTACCAACCTCATTGACTCTCCGAAAAGTATCATACGCCGCAATCTGTTGGAGTTATTGGCTTGGCGGCTTCCGGGTTGTGTGATTAGCCATCGTAGCGCGCAGAGTATGCGACCGACAGAGTTAGGAAATATGTATATTACATACTCCTTCACCAAACGTATCGATTCCTATCCCGGAGTTGTGCTGAATGTGCTCGAAGGTCCGAAATCACTGAATAACGACATCTCCATGGGGTATATCAACCTCTATGTCGCATCTGAACAGCGATGGATGTTGGAAGTGCTGCAACCGGCACGTCGTGGTAAGGATGGAGAGAGCAAAAGTTTGCCGCAGATAGAAGTAGAGCATCGTCTGGAAGATATCCTTACGCGAGGAGGAGAAAATGCGCTGAATGAGTTTCGGGACAAAGCACGTACCGCTGCAGAACAACTGGGGATGCAAGCGGAGTTTGAAAAACTGAATGCACTCATCTCTGCTTTACTCAGTACGCATGAAGCTTCTGTGCTGACATCCGAGACAGGTAAAGTGCGTGCGGCAGGTAATCCGGTGGACAGACATCGTATCGAACTGTTCGAAACCATGTACGATCATTTGCAAGCCATCCATTTTCCGCAGGTCCTACCGTCTTACCACAATGAGCAAGAATACCAGCTATTCGCATTTTTTGAGAGCTATTTCTCCAATTATATCGAGGGTACGCGCTTTGAGGTGGCGGAAGCCAAGCAAATCGTAGATACCGGTATCAGTATCCCTATGCGACGCGAGGATTCGCATGACATCTTAGGAACATACAAACTGCTTTCCAACCGAAGTGAGATGCAGATCACGCCGCAGAGCGAAGATGAACTGATAGATATTCTTCGGTATCGCCATCGAATCATGTTGGAAGGTCGTCCCAATTGCACACCCGGTATGTTCAAGCAACGTGCTAACCAAGCCGGCGACACCGTCTTTGTAGCTCCCGACTTGGTAGAAGGCACTTTGCGATACGGTTTTCGCTATTATCGCGCGCTGACTACTCCGTTGGCACGTGCCATTTACATGATGTTCTTATGCAGCGAGGTTCACCCCTTTGTGGATGGTAACGGACGTATAGCACGAATGATGATGAATGCCGAACTGAGTGCCACCGATACCTCGCGTATCATCGTGCCGACGGTTTTTCGCGAAGATTATTTGTTAGCGCTCCGCAAGCTCAGCCGCAATGGGCGTCCGGATACCTATGCGACCGTCATGGAGCGGTTGCAGCGCTTCAGCTCCAGCATCCCTTGTGACAACTTTGAATCTGCTAAAGCATTCCTGCAAGAAGCCAATGCTTTTAGTGATGCTGAGTCTGCACATTTGAACTTTCACTTTTGATGTAATAAGTTGATATTTTTCATCTTGATTGATTATGAAAGTCCTTACTCTTGACGAATTATACGACATCTTCGAAACCAGTCAATATGACCAGTTCCGCACCGACTTTGGTGGAGATGTTTTCATGAAAAGAAAGAGCAGAAAGAAACCTACTCTGGAAACAGGTATTTTTTATCTGAGTGACCAATCTCTATTGTATCAACACATTGTCGCCGAACGGATTCTTACGATTCCTATGAAATTTGAAGATTGGCAACACATGTGCGCCTATTTTCCTCCAATTATATTAAAATTGGCTTATTTATGGACGCATCCTCTTGCATGGATTGAAAAACCGGAGGAAGATGGTATTGTTGTAAAAGGAAAAGTCGCAAAAGAATATTATGATACATCTCGAAATAAGCAAATATGGGATTTGTTGAATCAATTATTAGAAAATGCGGTCCTATATTTTGCCGACGATTTGCCGGTCAGTGATATTGATGATTCATGGGAAGGATCCATTAAAAACACACATCTTTGGGAATTTATCACGGCGAACACGTATGAACAAGCTGTCGCTGTTATGTTTGATCCTGCTTTTGAACGCAAAAACAGTGAAAAATACAAACGCTTCAACGAGCATGCCTTGCGTCGTAGTATAATGCTTATCTCGGAAAAGAGGAATGGCAAACTTGCTGCCGACATACTTCGACTTTTACAAAGCGAATGGCCATCCCTCAAGACCTGGAAGGCGATGGAAATAGACAAACTTACAGAAGATGAGATACATAAATTTGAATATTGTCTTTTTCATGGGTTTGATAAGGAATTAAATGAATGGGATTCTGAATTACAAAACAAAGAGATAGAGATTCCACTAGAAGGTGATTATATAGAACTCGTTAAATGGTTGGAAAGCGAGAAGGCGAAAGGACACGATTATTACACCGAAGCTGGAAATAACAGAAGCAAAATGTGTCGCGAACTTACCAAAATTCTCAAATGGAAAGTTAAGGAAAATAGTCTGAGGAAAGCTCAACAAAGATAATTGGGAAAAAATTAGGACAAAATTATTGGGCAGTCCCAATAAAAGGCAGTACCTTTGCACCGGATTTCAGAAATGGAGTCTGGTGTATTTTATTTATTAACCGCAAGGTTTGTGTGACTCGCACGTGCATGGAGTGGCCACTCGCATATGAGCCGAGCATAAATCTTTTCGGTTATGAAACCTATCACATTAGATGCAGACCAACTCGCCGAGTTGCTGCACTGCCTGAAACGAATCAACGCGATACTTGGGTTTGATACTCAAGTACTGCCTCCCCCTGTCGCCTATTCTGCTCCTTCCAACTCCGAACAGATGGACGAATCATACACTGTTTCGCTCAATCCTATCTCTAATCTTCCAATACCGCAATTGGATGAAAATGGACGTCCCTCTTATAAGGATGTATATGAATATATCCGTAGCAGGAAACACTTCGATCCCGATTTCAAAAAAATGTGCAACGAGAAATCTACCGCTTTCGTATGCCAAAAGTTGACAAATACATTCGGATGGGATGTAAATGACAATTCGTTAAGACAGTATCTCGGCAGAAAACAAAAGTACTTAACTCTTGCTACTATCAAATAGTGACAAACATTGTGACGACATGTCACTACATTGTGACAAAAAAAGCAGTACTTTTGTGCCGTGAAAGGATGAGAACCACCTTTGACAAGCGATCTTTGACGTACGAAATATACCACAAACAACTTGATCCGATATACGCCATAGATAGTATCGATGTTCAGGCAGAAAATTAAATCTTTTTTAGCAGCTTTTTTCGCTTGTCCTCAGTTGCTAAATTAGAAAAAGGGACAAACCTGAATGTCAACACTATATATATTCTTTAATTAGTTTAACCTTCAAAATTTTAACTATCATGAGTAAAATTGTTCCTGTGGACCTTGTTGAGTCCATGAGTGGTTCCCTGTGTAGTCATTCTCCGTTTTACTTTTTCCGTAAGAACGGAAGAACTTTCTCGGCGCGTATTTGTAATCCTTATAAAGGTGAACCAACGGCCAATCAAACCGCACAGCGCGCTAAGTTCTCGCAGGCTCGTGCAGCTGTTAAAGCGTTGACTCCCGAACAGAAAGCCGCTTATGCGGAGGCGTTCAAAAATCAACGAAAATTTGCGACCTTGCAAGGCTATATCTTTGCAATGGAGTATGCCAAATTAGGAGACTAGCCATTATGAGACGTCTTCAAATTTTCCTCGCTACGGCAATGTGCATCTTCGGATGCGCACTGCTTGTGGCAGGGCTGGCACTCCCGCCCGCAGGGGTCATAGACTCCTCTCTCCTCGTAGCCTACGGCGAGACGCTTACCTTCGCCGGCTCTCTCATAGGTATAGATTATCACTATCGCTATCGTCAAAAGAAATAAAGTTTATACATCTCTAAATTGTAAACATCATGATACTTCGTATTATTCGTGACAAGTTCACACCATCCGAAACACTCGGAAAGTTGTCAATAGACCATGAGTTCTGTTGTGATACATTGGAACCGCCTGTAGTGCCTAATGCACGTCACCCCAAAGGTGCGATACCGCAAGGTTGGTACAATGTTTCCGTAACAAACTCTCCTCATTTCGGTCGCCCGTTGCCAATCCTGCGTATGGTGCCCGGCTTTGAAGGCATACGCATTCATGCAGGGAACAATAAGGATCATACAGACGGATGCATCCTTGTCGGAGAGCGTTCTGAACTTTCGCCGGTTCTCTATTCCTCCAGAAAAGCGGAGCAAACCATTGTTAATAAACTTCTTAAAGCACAGAAAGAACATGAGCAGATTCTTATTGAAATTTCGCAGGTGGACACTTATGCTGATGAGTGTGCTACTGTTGCCCGCCTGTCAGAGTATGCAAACCGTGTCTGAAACCAATGCCAACCACGTCTCGAACAACATCCAACGCGACAGCATCTATCTGCATGATAGTGTGTCATATACCTACCGCCCTGCAAAAATCTCCCTTCCCTACAGGGAGGGGGCGGGGGTAGGCTCTCCGCCCGACACGGTCTATCTGGAGAAATGGCACACACGTTGGCGTGACCGCGAGACCGTCAAGACGGACACTATTACCTTGACGGAAACCAAGACAGAAATGGTCGAGAAACCCTATGTGCCCTCGTTTTACAAGTATTGCGCAGCCTTCGCCATCCTCTTTGTGCTGTACTGGCTTGTTTAACTGGCGCTATACATAGCAAAACGTTATTATTTACACTAATCACCAATTCACTATTCATTTAACCTTTATCCCCTCTACGCAGACCGGAGGTAAAGCATGGTCTGTATCCAATGGCTAAGGTAGTATGGCAATCCGGTATCGAATATGTATCCGGTGCATTGTCGAAACCGAGCAAGAACGGTCAGCATTCTTGCGCGAAGATGTTGCTGGCAACCCACCGCGTAGCGGCTACCCAGAGCAGCGATTGTAACCGTCTTTATCTGCGCAGGAAAGTAGAGCGTTCGACGCCTGTTTCGCAGAAAGAGATCGCCCTCCGCGAGCGCTTCGCCGCAGTCCGTGCGGCAGTCAAAGTTCGCGAAAATGACCTCGCGCATATCACCCAAGATCAGGCGGACTTCCTCGCGCAGAAGGATCTCGCCAACGGCAAGAAAACCATGAACGCGTACTTATGGTTAGTCTGTGGTGCTGAGTACGACGCAGAGCACAACGGCTAAGCCGTTCTGAGCGGCGAAGCCGCCAAACAACGAAAAAAGCGCACTTTCTGCGCTTTTTTCTTGCATATCTCAAAAAAAAGCAGTACCTTTGCACGCAGTTTGTGCTACTAATGACAAACGACCAACTTTATGGAAATCTATAATTCTTTATCTCGTCTCAAAGAGACCTTCAGACCTCTTCATGAGGGACATGTCGGCATCTATGTCTGCGGACCCACCGTCTATGGCGATGCGCACCTCGGGCACGCACGGCCTGCTATCACATTCGATATACTCTATCGCTATCTTATCCATCTGGGCTATAAGGTGCGGTATGTCCGAAATATTACCGACGTCGGACACCTCGAGCACGATGCCGATGAGGGCGAAGACAAGATCGCTAAAAAAGCACGCTTGGAGCAACTCGAACCGATGGAGGTGGTGCAGTTCTACACCAATCGGTACCATCGTGACATGGCTGCCCTCAACGTCTTGCCGCCTTCTATCGAACCGCACGCTTCGGGACATATCATCGAGCAGATCGCTTTCGTCCAAAAGATCCTCGATCGCGGTTATGCCTATGTGTCCAACGGATCCGTCTATATGGATGTGGAGAAGTATGCGAAAGATTATCCTTACGGCAAACTCTCCGGACGGAACCTCAACGATATCCTTACCGAAACGCGGGAACTCGACGGACAGGCGGAGAAGAAACATAGTTACGATTTCGCTCTTTGGAAAAAAGCTGCACCGGAGCATATCATGCACTGGCCTTCGCCTTGGTCGGAGGGATTCCCCGGATGGCACATGGAGTGCTCCACTATGGGTACCAAATACCTCGGTGAACAGTTCGATATCCACGGCGGTGGACTGGATCTGATCTTCCCGCACCATGAGGCGGAGATAGCGCAATCCTGCGCCGCACTCGGACACGAGTCTGTGCATTATTGGATGCACAATAACATGATCACCATCGCCGGCAAGAAGATGGGTAAGAGCTACAATAACTTCATTACCTTGGAGCAGTTCTTCAACGGTCAACACCCACTCTTATCCAAACCATTCGGACCGATGGTCATCCGCTTCTTCATTCTCCAAGCGCACTATCGCTCTACCGTGGACTTCTCTTCCGAAGCCCTCGAAGCCGCGGAAAAAGGACTCCAACGCCTCCAAGAAGCCTACGCGAGATTGCTGAAGATCAAACCATCCGCGACTACATCCCTCTCCTCGGGAGAGGGCTTGGGGGAGGTGTTGCGTCAGCGTTGCTCCGAGGCAATGGACGACGATCTCAATACCCCGTTCGTCATCGCTGCTCTGTTCGACTCCGCCAAATCCATCAACACCATTTGGGACGGCAAGGCAACCATCTCCGAATCAGACCTCAACGAACTCCGCGAGGTATGGAAGACCTTCGCCATCGACATCCTTGGTCTAACCCTTGACTCCTCCCTTGAGGGGAGGTCGGGTGGGGTTGCCGAGGGAAAGCTCACCGCTTTCCACGGAGCCATCGACCTGCTACTCGGTATCCGTCTCCAAGCCAAACAGAACAAAGATTGGGCTACCTCCGATAAGATCCGTAACGAACTGACGGCGCTCGGATTCCAGATAAAAGATACCAAAGACGGTTTCGAGTGGAGTATTTAATCCCTCCTGCCCTTTCTTATGAATATCGAACCATTCAAATCATTCATATCGCAATACAAAACGCAAGGGATAGCGATTCTGCTGATCCTTTGCGTCTTGTGCGCGGTCGTGTTGATCTGTCATCGCTGCGGTAACGAGGAGGAATACTCGGCACCCCAAGAGCAACGCTCCGACGAACCCGGTAATCTCGTACGATACCCCGGACGGACGTTCAATTATAAAATCAAATTCAACGACCTTCAAGCCAAACAACATGCTGCCGCTTCCAAGATCGGCCTGCCGCGACCGCCTAAAGATCGTGACGATGCCGCTTCTATGAGAAAGCAATTGGTCGAAGTCAAAACCGGTAAGAACTATATCGTCGATGATCTCACGCATTCCGTTCCCTATCTCATCCCATCCGCCAAACGCGAGTTGGATTCGATCGGGGCAGAGTGGGCGGATATATTGCATCGAAACGGCTTGCCGCACTATCGCTTTTATGTCACCTCTATTCTGCGTACGCAGGAGGATATCAAGTATCTCCAACGCAGCGGAAACATCAATTCCGTCTCACAATCATGCCATTGTTACGGCACAACCTTCGATCTCGCTTATATGCGCTATGATAAGGTAACGCGTACGCGCGACTATATGCACGAAGATAATCTCAAACTCGTACTCGGGCAAGTCCTCCTAAACCACCAACGAGCCGGGAAGATCTATGTCAAGTACGAAGCCAAACAATCCTGCTTTCATATCACCGTCAGACGATAAAAAAACTACCGTTAAAAACGGTAGCTGAAACTTACGAACCCGGAGCGTCTTCCCGTTAAACGGGAAGAGCGGCTTCCGCCTAGAAGGGCTAAAACCTATAACTAAAACTTACGAACCAGCCCCATTCAGACATATATTGTCCTTGCACCTGAGGGTGCTTCACCAAATTATTCAACCCGAAATCATATCCCGACTGAAGACGGTATTGATCCCACTCAAAACCGCCACCTATGCCCCACTGGATATTTGCGCGGATCAGCTCATCCGCCATCCTGTCGTATGGCGCAACCGGTATCCCTTGCGAGGACAACCATCCCTTCGTACCATCGCTCAGGTGCGTCTCCATATAGTCGTTCTGCGCCATGCCGATATGCAATTGCGGACCCGTATAGAAAAACAGATTCAGCTTCTTCCATAACGGTATCGTGTAGTACGCCCGAACCGGTATCGTCAGATTGTGCGCCAATACGCGGTGACGGATATACTCCGTCTGAACCGACGCTGCGTCCTGAGAACGAAAATGCTGGTCGTTCATGCCGTATAACATCGTGTAGTACGCGCCCGTTTGCAGGCTGAAATGTTTCGGTAAGACAAACGTGAACGTAGCTCCCAAACGGACACCATGTAGGTACATGTCCGCAAAAGAAATAGCATGAGCACGCTGCCAGTGCTGTGCATAACCCACCTCTATACGATACTCAGTGCTGAAAATATACGGCTCCTCCTCTTCCTTGGCGGTCGGATCAAAGAACGTATTGTCCTCTATCTGCAAACCCGGCTTGCGAGTATCTTCTGCCCACATAACCTGCCCGCAAATCACCAAAAGAATCAATATTATTCCTGTTTTTTTCATAAATACTCTCCAATTTGGCTGCAAAGGTACAAAAAATTAACGAAATATGCAAATTTTCAATTTTCAATTTTCAATTTTCAATTATTTTTTGTAACTTTGTGCCCCAATTGACTTTATAAACATTTAATAACTATCGAAAAATGGAACCAAAAGCAGTATTCGAGATCTTCTCTCAGATCAACCAAGTACCCCGTCCAAGCAAACATGAACAGCAGATCAGTCGGTGGTTGCAATCCTTTGCCGCTGATCATGGAATTGAATGCGTGGCGGATGAAGCAATGAACGTGATCATGCGCGTACCCGCTACCCCTGGCTATGAGAACCATGAAGGCGTTATCCTTCAGGCGCACATGGACATGGTGTGCGAAAAAAACGGAGATGTCAACCATGATTTTATGACAGACCCCATCCAAACCTACGTCGATGGCGAATGGCTCAAAGCTAAAGGCACAACTCTCGGTGCCGACAACGGTATCGGTATCGCTATGGCGCTGGCTGCCATCACTGACCCCGCGCTCCAACACCCAGCTGTCGAATGTCTCTTCACCGTGGATGAGGAAACAGGACTCACCGGAGCTATGAAACTGCAAGACGGTATGCTCCGCTCAAAAAAACTCATCAACCTCGACTCCGAGGACGACGGACAGATATTCATCGGCTGTGCCGGAGGAATAGACACCCTCGCGAAAATGCACTACACTCCTCAACCTATAGCCGATCCCCAACAGCAGATCGCCATTCGTTTGTCCGTCAGCGGACTCATGGGCGGACACTCCGGAGATGATATCAACAAAGGACGAGCGAACGCAAATCAACTCATCGTATGGTTCTTGGCGCGTATCTGGCCGCAAACACCGATACAATTGGCCGCTATCCAAGGAGGAAACCTCCGCAATGCCATCGCCCGTGAAGCAGAAGCAATTGTCTGTGTTCCAATGAGTTATAAAGAGCAAATACGAATCGAATGGAATCATTTTGTGGCGCAAATGGAGTCCGTCTTCTCAGAGATCGAAAAAGATATGCACCTCGATCTGGAAACCACCGACATGCCGCAATCCTGTATCCCTTCGGAGAAAGCGTACCGTCTCATTATGGCGCTTTGCGAATGTCCGCATGGCATGATCGCTATGAGCAAAGACATGCCCGGACTCGTCGAGACATCCACTAACCTCGCTTCCATCAAAATGAAGTCCAACGACATGACGGTGTCCCCGCTAAACGGGGAAACCCTAGACGGAAGGGGTACCCACGACAAGTACATAGAAATAAACACCTCCCAACGTTCGTCTATCGAGGCTTCCAAACACCACCTCAAATGGGCAGTGGAACAGGCTCTCTCGCTGGCTTGCGATGAGGTAACCCACGGAGACGGATACCCCGGATGGGCACCTAACCCCAGCTCTGCACTCTTGGATACCGTCAAGCAGGCTTATACCGATCTTTTCCATTCCGAACCTAAAGTGCTCGCCATCCATGCCGGACTCGAGTGCGGACTATTCCTCGTGAAATACCCCTATCTCGATATGGTTTCCATCGGTCCGCAGATGTATGGAGTGCACTCTCCGCAAGAGAGATTGTCCATTCCAAGCACCGAAAAATGCTATAAATGGCTCTGCCAAACCTTAAAATCTCTCTAAAAATTCACGCTTTCATCGCGTGCGCGTGTACGCGTTCCTTATTATTTATATTATGGAAGATATGCGAGAATATTAAATACGAAATTCAAAACATATCTTCTATAATATATCTCAAGAAAGAGCAAAAAAACGTAAAAATTTTCCATACTGATAATCAGCTAGTTACAAAGAAAGTGCATTTTTTAGTGCATTTTTTTGCAAAAATATTTGGTGGATTCAAAAAATTGTTGTACCTTTGCACTCGCTTTTGAGAAACAAGTGTGTTTCGATTTTCTACCGGAGGCCCGGACATTAAAATTCAGATTCTCGAATGAGGACCTAATTTTTTTGCGCCAAACCGAAGGAAAGACAAAGCAAATTGAAAGATTGATACAATTAGTGTAGTACAAGAACTGTAAAATAGTATCCGCCAAGTTTGGCGGATCAAGGTTCCCGAAAAAATTCTACACTTGATAAATCGATTATTCTGAGCTATCTTATAAATTTCTTTTACAACGAAGAGTTTGATCCTGGCTCAGGATGAACGCTAGCGACAGGCCTAACACATGCAAGTCGAGGGGCAGCGCGGG
>Ga0247610_10003579_pt1 | contig 16929 bp, 21 predicted proteins | sample 174DNAGHGhighgp2_FD_193483 | JGI IMG/M metagenome (GOLD analysis project Ga0247610, IMG submission 193483) | Sheep rumen microbial communities from Palmerston North, Manawatu-Wanganui, New Zealand - 1742 DNA GHGhigh gp2 | ecosystem: Host-associated > Mammals > Digestive system > Stomach > Rumen... | reverse complement strand
TTCTGCGCCGCACAACGCTCGACAAGGTGGGCCTGCTCGACGAAGACTTTTTTATGTACGGCGAAGATATCGACCTGTCGTACAGGATTATAAAGGGCGGTTACAAGAACTATTACTTCCCCGAAACGCGCATCATCCACTACAAGGGCGAGAGCACCAAAAAAGGCAGCGTGAACTACGTGCGAATGTTCTACAACGCAATGTCGATTTTCGCGCAGAAGAACTTGAGCGCCCGCAATGCGGCAATATTCTCATTTACAATAAATTGCGCAATTTATTTCCGCGCTTTTCTGGCCATTGTGAGCCGATTTGCAAAACGCATCGCACTGCCGCTGGCCGACGTGGCCATAATGTACGGCGGAATGGCGCTGCTGGGCACCAAATGGTCGGCCTACATTTTTGAAGGACACACGTTCCCGACGGAATTTTTCACGATTGTGGCGCCGATTTACGTCTTGATTTGGGCGCTATCAATCTACTATTCAGGCGGATACGAGAGCAAGGCCAAACCGCTTTCCGTCTCGCGCGGAATTGTGGCAGGAACGCTCGTCATTCTGGTTGGCTACGCGCTGCTGCCCGAAAATATGCGTTTCTCGCGAGCAATGATAATGTTCGGAACGGGATTCAGCCTATTGGCAATCAATGCGTTCCGACTGCTGGTTGGCGTCATTTGGCCGTCAAGATTCCAATTCGATATGGGGCGCAAATCGCACATTGCCGTGGTGGGCACGCAGGCCGAAGCCGAGCGCGTGGTGGAAGTGCTGAACCAATCGTCGCTCAAATACCAATACGCAGGGTTCATCAATCCCGACGGGCAGACAGACCGCAAGGCCATCGGCGACATCAGCCAAATATCTGAAATAGTGAAAATCAACAAGATAGACGAACTAATTTTCTGCTCGGCCGATATGACCGCGCAGCAAATCATCGGGCAAATGCTGCAACTGGACGGCAACGAAGTGCACTTCAAGATTGCGCCGCCCGAGAGTCTGTCAATCATCGGCAGCAACTCAATCGACACCGCTGGCGACCTTTACACGGTTAATTTCAACACGATAGTGAAGCCGCAGAACGTCCGCAACAAGCGCACGTTCGACATTCTGGCGGCTGTGGTGCTGCTGGCGGCATCGCCCGTTCTGTGGTTCGTCTGCGGACACCCTGGACGGCTCTACCGCAACATTTACAGCGTTTTGGCGGGCCGACGCACCTGGGTGGGATTCTCGGGCCGAAGCGCCAACCCCGTGCTGCCGAAAATCAAAAGCGGCGTGCTGAGCCTTGCGCTCATACAGTATGGCGACAGCGCAACCGCCGAGCAATGCGAGAAAACCGACCTTTTCTACGCCAAAGACTACCAACTGCGCAACGACGTGGCCATTATGGCGCGGGGCATCAAACTTTTATCGAGATAAATAGGTAACAATTTAAAAATCAACGATATGCTACTATCAATGACAGGTTTCGGAAAAGCAACCTGCGAAATCAAAAATCAAAAACTAACGGTTGAAGTCAAAAGCCTGAACAGCAAGCAGTTCGACTTGACAAGCCGCATTCCGAACGACTATCGCGAGAAGGAAATGGAAATTCGGAACATATTGGCTAACAAACTGATACGCGGCAAAGTGGACATTTCAATCTACACTGAAGTGAACAACGTTGACGCCGCCGCCGAAATCAACACCGACGTGGTGAAGGCTTACTATCAGCAATTGAGCAAGATAGCCGCCGAACTGGGCATTCAGACTGGCCCCGAACTTCTGTCGACCATCATCCGCCTGCCCGACGCAATGAAAACGGGCCGTGACGAACTCGACGAATCCGATTGGGCGCTGATTATCAAGGCTGTGGAAGACGCCGCCGACCAACTTGTGGCTTTCCGCAAGCAGGAAGGCGTGGCTCTGGCGAAGGACCTGTCGACGCGTATCAGCAACATTCAGAACTATTTAGCGCAAGTGCCGCAGTATGAGCGCCCGCGCATCGACCGCATCAAAGAGCGCATCAAAGGCGACCTTGAAGAGTTCATCAAACTTGAGAACATCAACCGCGACCGCCTTGAGCAGGAAATGATTTTCTACATCGAAAAACTCGACATCAATGAGGAAAAAGTGCGCCTGGCCAACCACTGCAAGTATTTTCTCGACTCAATGAACGAGGAGGCCGCTGGTCGTCAGTTGGGCTTCATTGCGCAGGAAATCGGCCGCGAAATCAACACTTTAGGCTCGAAAGCCAACGACTCTGAAATGCAGAAACTTGTGGTTTGTATGAAGGACGAGTTGGAGAAAATCAAGGAGCAATCGCTTAATGTGCTGTAAGAGAGGTGAGTGGTAAGTGGTGAGCGATAAGGTGAAAGGTATAAATGGTGTTGGGTGTTGGGAGTTAGGAGTTAGAAATTAGGAGTTAAGATTTTAGAAATTACGATTCTACGATTAAACAATTCACCGATTCACCAATTAAACAATTCACCAATTAAACAATTGAAGTCAGACACGATATTTGGGCAATAAAAACTTACAATACAAAAAGATACGAATTATGGACGAAGGAAAGATTGTGATATTTTCGGCGCCGTCGGGTTCGGGCAAGACAACCATCGTAAAACACTTACTGTCAAAGGGTTTGAAGTTGGAGTTCTCGGTTTCGGCGTGCAGCCGTGCGCCGCGCGGAACAGAGCAGAACGGCGTTGACTACTATTTTATGACCGCCGAAGAGTTCAAGAAACGCATTGATAATGACGACTTTGTAGAATGGGAAGAGGTTTACGCTGGCCGCTATTACGGCACGCTGAAAAGCGAGTTGACGCGCATCTGGGGCAAAGGCAACCACGTGCTTTTCGACGTTGACGTGAAGGGCGGAGTCAACCTGAAAAAGAAATTCGGCGACCGCGCACTGTCGGTTTTCGTTATGCCGCCGTCGGTTGAGGAGTTGCGCCGCCGCCTTGTGGGCCGCGCCACCGACGCCCCCGAAGAGATTGACCGCCGCGTGGCCAAGGCTGAAGAGGAAATTTCTTACGCCAATCAGTTCGACATCACCATTGTGAACGACGTTCTGGAAACGGCCTGCAGCGAGGCTTACACCAAAGTAACTGATTTTCTGAACCGTTAGCAATGAAGGTCGGGCTCTATTTTGGTTCGTTCAATCCTGTCCACATTGGGCATTTGGCGCTTGCCAACTACATTGTGGAATACACTGACCTTGAGGCCGTGTGGTTTGTTGTGAGCCCGCAGAACCCGCTCAAACAGCGCGCCCAACTTTTAGACGACTACCAACGTCTGCACCTTGTGAATCTCGCTTTGCGCGATTTTCCGAAGTTCCGCGCCTGCGACGTCGAGTTTCGAATGCCGAAGCCATCGTATACCATTGATACTCTGGCTTATCTGGGCGAACAGCACCCAAACCACGAGTTCACGCTGATTATGGGCGAGGACAATCTGGCCACGCTGCACAAGTGGAAGAACTATGAATTGTTGCTAAACAACTATCGGATAATGGTTTACCCGCGGCCAAACTGCCTAAAAACCGATTTTCACACTCATCCGCACGTGCAACTGATTGACGCACCGCAGATTGACATCTCGTCGAGTTTCATCCGCCAAAGCATCGCCAATGGCAAAGACGTGCGTTTCTTTGTGCCCGAAAAGGCTTGGGAATATATTGACGAAATGAATTTTTACAAATAGCCGCAAGTTATGAAGAACATTATCAAGATTTTAGCCATTAGTTTCCTGGCCGTAGCGTGCGGCAGCAAGGGCGTTGACATTAGCGGCACATACAAAGATATTGAAATTCAGCGGTTTGAGCAGGATTTGTTTGCCATTCCGGTCGATAGCATCTGGCAGTATGTTCCGCAAATGGAACAGAAATACGGCCGATTCTTCGACCTTTACAATCAGCGTGTTATCTGCATTGGCGGCACCAATCAGCTGAACTACGACCGCAAACTGGCATCGTTCCTAACCGACCCCGACATCCGCGGCTCGTACCGCGAAGTGAGCCGCATTTTCGGCACGGGCGAACCGGCGTTCAGCCGCGACCTGTCGGAAGCGTGGGCGCGCTTTGCTGTGCTCTTCCCCGACATTGAACTGCCGAAAATCTACACCCATCTGTCGGGCTTCAACCAAAACATTGTGGCCGACTCGGGCGTCATCAGCATCAGTCTTGATAAATATCTGGGTGTCAATCACAAATACTATCAAATGCTGCGCACACCGGTCTATCTGCAACGCAATATGCACCCGCAGAAAGTGGCCACCGACGCTGTGCTGGCCTTGTGTCTGACCGAATTTGAGTACGCCCCGAAAGACGACAATATGATTTCGCAAATGCTCTACTACGGCAAGGTTCACGTTCTGCTCGACGCACTGCTGCCCGACACCCCCGACACGCTGAAATGGGGCTACACGCGGCAGCAGCTCGACTGGTGCCACCGCAACGAACAGCAAATGTGGCTCTCAATGGTCGAGAAAGACGCGCTTTTCAGCACATCGGTGAAGGAAATAACCCGAATGATTGCGCCCGCGCCGTTCACATCATCGTTCTCACAGAAATCGCCCGGCGGCGTCGGACAATGGATTGGTTATCAGATTATTAAATCATACTTAAAGCACAATCCGAAAGTCACAATTCAGGACCTAATGCGCGAAAACGACTACCAAATGGTGCTGAACGCGTCGCATTATAAGCCGTGAAGATATTGACGGAAGGATTGAAGGACTGAAGGATTGATAGTAAAAACAAACGCGATTTGCATATCTGCCTAAAAAAAGCTATCTCTGCATCGGTAAAAAGAATTTTATGTCGCAGAAAACTATTTGGGAAATACAGTATTTGGGGTTGTGCATAAACGAATTTGCGCGCAAATTCCGCCTGACACCACAACTGGCGCATAACTATCTGAAAAAATACAACGGGCTTAAATTCTTACAAGACAACTACGAAGTGGAACACACGCTTGCCTTGAGCGACACTATTAACTCGTTGCAAAAAATCTGTGCCAATAACGGAGGAACGCTATGATTTTGTATCACGGCACAAATACCGATTTCGACAAGATTGATTTGACAAAATGCCTGCCGAACAAGGATTTTGGACGTGGGTTCTATCTTACACCATCGAAACACGACGCAACCCTAAGAGCAAGCGACAAATGCGCTAAAGAACAATTTGGTGTACCTACCGTTCTGCGATTCAATTGGGCAGAAAACAATTGTGACGATTTGAAAATCAAACGTTTTGAAGGCGTTAACGAAGAATGGGCAAGGTTTATAATTGAGAATCGGAAACGCAAAGGCAAAAAACACGACTATGACATTGTAATTGGACCGGTGGCCGACGACGGAGTGGTACTGTCGTTACAATTATTTGAAGCTGGAGTGCTGACAATGAATGCGTTAATTGAGAGATTGCGATTCGCAAGACCAACATTACAATATTGTTTTTGCACCCAAAAAGCCATAAACCAACTTCAAAGAGTATGAAAAAGAAAGATTTCGACATTATTGTGCAACTTGTTGCAAACCAACTGGTTGGTTTTCTTATGGAAGACTACGGAATGCCAATGCTCGAAGCTTTCGACAAAACATATAACTCACAGATTTTTCATAAGTTACAAGACAAAAACACCGGGTTGTACCGCAGAAGCGCGGCATACACCTATGAGTATCTGAAAAAAGAATTACCCGAAATTCATCACGCCTGACAACTCAAAACCCTCCCGGTATCGATAACAATTGCCCGTTTATCGTTTTTTTAGCCCCCCTGACGGCATTTTTTCAAATATTGCGGCATAATGCGTTTGCATTGCGATTCGTAATTTAATCTAATTAGTAAATATGAAACACATCTTGACAATGGGGCTCGCAGCGTTGCTTGTACAAGGCGTCTCGGCCCAAAACCCGATTATCCGCGACCAATTCTCGGCCGACCCGACGGCGCGCGTCTTCAACGGAAAGGTTTATCTTTTCCCGTCGCACGACATCTCGCCGCTTTCGGCCTACGACTATCCGCGCAAAGACTGGTTCTGTATGAACGACTATCACGTCTTCTCGTCGGAAAACCTGACCGACTGGACCGATCACGGCGTGATTCTCGACCAAAAAAACGTGCCTTGGGGCAACCCGACGGCTTATAGTATGTGGGCGCCCGACTGCGTTCAGGGAAAAGACGGCAAATACTACTTCTACTTCCCCAACGCAAGCAAGCAGGGCCGTGGTTTCGGCGTGGGCGTGGCTGTAGCCGACAAACCCGAAGGACCGTACAAACCGCTGGAAAAGAGCATTGAAGGCATCAACGGCATCGACCCGTGCGTGCTTCAGGCAAGCGACGGCAACAACTACATTTTCTGGGGTGCCGGCAACTGTGCAAAACTGAAAGACAATATGATAGAGTTGGCCGACGACAATCCGAAAGACACCGTAAAATGGGGACCGCGCTCATTTGTTATGACAGGCGTGAACTGCCTGAAAGGTCTGCCATCGCGCCAAGCGGAAGGCCCGTTCGCGTTTGAGTACAACGGCAACTACTATCTGACCTACCCGTACGTTGTGAAAAACCGCGAAGCACTCGGCTACGCAATGAGCAAGAACCCAATGGGCCCCTACGAGTATAAAGGCCTGATTATGGAAGAGCGCGACGACTGCTGGACCAACCACCACTCAATCATCAACTTCAAGGGCCAATGGTATCTGTTCTATCACTACAACTACCTGTCACCCAACTTCGACAAAAACCGCTCGGCCTGCATCGATAAACTGGAATTCAACCCCGACGGCACCATTAAGCCCGTTACAATGACGGTGCGCGGCGTGGGCATCACCAAGGCAACCGACAAGATTCAGATTGACCGCTACAGCAAAATCAGCGACGGCGTGAAAGTGGATTTTGTGTATGCCAACGACCCCGACACCACCAAACGTTTTGAAGGCTGGGAAGCCATTTTCAGCAAAAAAGGCGACTGGGTTGAGTATGACGACGTTGATTTCGGACAGAACGACAACTTGGCAAGTTTTGCCATAAAAGCCAAATTCAATACCGCAAAGAAAACAATCGTCCGCGTGCACGTCGATAGCCAGACAGGTCCTGTTGTGGGCGAGTTCTCGACTTTGAAATTCCCTGTCGGAATCGAGACAAGCGGCTCGTTAAAGATTACTGGCACAAAGACAAAGAACCCGAAAGGCGTTCACAATGTGTTTGTGGAACTGGTTGAAGGTGAAGACGTTGCCATCGATTGGATTAGTTTTGAGTAACAGACTATTATTGCATAAAAAAAGCCGCGTTTGCGGCTTTTTTTGTTTAAGATCAACCATAACCAATTATAAATCAATATCATAAGCTCACAAACTCAAGAACATATCCTTACAAATATCATCAATCATTGCCTTAGGCACTTCGCATTCCGCAGCCATTTCTCGCCAATGTGCAGTCGCCTCGCACACATTGTCGATAATAGCCGACGCATCTTTTATATTGTTGCGTTGTGCAAAGGCAAGCAAATCGGCTCGTATAATACCATCGAACTTGCCATTTACCGACATTTGGTGGGTTGCGGTCCAACCTCCGTTAGGATTATAGGCATAGCCCATATCGTAAGCCGGCGAAAGTCGCCATTGCCCTTGCTCGTCCATTAGGAACGAAATATTCTTGGTATGGTCGTCTTGATTGCGCACTACGACATTGAAAACCAGCCGGCGGAACATTTCTTTCGCATCGGAATAGGGTAGCCGCAGAGCCCTCATAACATTGAATGCCTGTTCGTAGGAATAGGCTCTGTGTATGCGATAATCGTAATGTGCAATGCCACAGAGTGTTTGAATGTGTACCTTTTTGCGACCAATGCGGTCGAAGCGCTTTGTCAGGAAGTGCGCCCGGCCGTTTTCTTCAATTAGCGAACATTCGGTCATATTTATTCCGCACGCCTGCGCCAACTTGTAGAACGAATACTCCAATCGTCCAAAATTCTCGGTTGCCGCCATGCTGCCAATAGCCGACACTCCATCGAGTTTAATAATATAATAATCAAATCCTTGCGGTGCATCAATCTGTCCTGACCGCACTTCGCCAGTTGATTTATTGTAGGCTATGATTGCTTTCGCTCGCTGCCCGCCAGCCGACGTTCCAAGCCGCAGTATTTCGGCAACAGCCTGCTTTTTATCGCCGCTGAAATTTGTATCTAAAGCCGATTTCTTATTGAGCGCATCTTGGGCGACCTCAACCAGTGTGTCAATTTCAAATTTTGCTTGTTCGTTCAGATTCGTGTCAATGGCGGGCTCGAACTCTAACGCCCCCATGCACCTTTTACCCATGAAACACAGTGTCTCGATTGGATTGGCACTTGTGCGCCCCAGCATTGCCAACCAGCGGTCGAACAATGCGCGGCCATACGAGTCGGGAAGCGAATCGGCAAGCATGCCCGGCAACCCTCTGAATGTTTCCTTGTTAAGGTTGGCAAACGAATATATTCTGCCCTTGCGCACAGGCATCATCAGCGGTGATGGCTCGATACCCCGCGCAACAAATGCGCTGTCGTACTCAAATTGAGCCACATCAAGGCGTTCATCCCAACGGAAAGTACCAATAGGGATTCCGTACATATTTACTTTTGCCACATCTACCATTCTGGTTCTGTTTTATTTGCGTTTAACCGACCCGCCGCGCGCTGCCGCACTTTTTTGTGTGCCGAATTGACCAGTTCGTAATACTCATTCGGACTTAACTGCTCTTCTTCGATTAGCGGCTGAAGGACATTGAGTTTGCCCAACGCCCGCAATATCCGCAAAAAAGAATCGAACGAGCCAATACTGCCTTTTTCAATCTTTTTTAGCGATGACAGCGACACTCCCGCCGTATCGGCCAAACTTTGTTGCGTGATATTCTGTCTCAACCTGACAGCCCTTAAGTTGGCGCCTATTCGTTCGGCTATAGAAGTATCAGCAAGCATGTAAATATCTTCCATAACAGGTGTGTTTTGAACTATTATGGTGCAAATATAATTATTATGGGCTAAATTTGAGCTGTTATAAGAAAATATATCAAAACTCACCAACGGAATCGAGACAAGCGGCTCGTTAAAGATTACTGGCACAAAGACAAAGAACCCGAAAGGCGTTCACAATGTGTTTGTGGAACTGGTTAAAGGTGAAAATGTTGCTGTGGATTGGATTAGTTTTGAGTAACAAACTATTATCGCATAAAAAAAGCCGCGTTTGCGGCTTTTTTTGTTTGGCGCCCCGCTCCTATTCTGTATGCGTTTTATCGATTTCAGTCCAACCTTACCACAGGTACGGTTGACCAATCGATTTGCTGCTCGGCGGTGGCAACATCGGTGAACGGGAAATCGGTGAGCCAACGACGAAGTTTTGCCTCGGCGCCCTTCAACCCCACATACGATTTGAACTTGCGCTTGAGCGGCAGACCGCTGAGAAATGGCTGTCCAGCATCTAAATCGCGGGGATGAATGTACGACATCAGATATTCCTGACCGCTGCTCCACCGCTTGATGAGCGAATAAGGGAACAACCGGAAATAACCGCCGCCCGTGAAAATGATATGGCGACCGGCTATGATTTTTGTCGTGATAGGAAACTCTTTGATTGTGATGCCGTTACGACTGATAATGCTCGGTACTGGGCGGCTGTAGGTTGGCATTCCGCCGTGGCCGTGATGGGCGGGGAAAACAGAGCAATCGGTGGTGATGCCCAACTCCGCAAGCGTCTCGAACGCCCATCCCTCGCTCTCGCGGATTGAGAAGCCCGGCACCCGGAACGATGTTACCTTTTTGCCCGTCAAATCTTCGAGAAATTTCACACTCGACTCCACATCCTCGCGGAACTCGGCAGGCGTCTGCTCCCAAATGAGTTGGTGGTTCATTGTGTGGCTGCCAATCTGATATTTTTCGGCAATCCGGCGAACCAAATCGGGGTAATTCTTTGCTATCCAACCCACCACAAAAAAAGTAGCACGCGAGTTTGTGTCTTCAAGTATGCGGAAAAGCCGCTCCACATTCTCGTAGATGCGAACCTCGTATGTCCGCCACTGCTCCTCGTTGCGAGTTTCCTCAAAATCAAGGATATGGAACCACTCTTCGACGTCAAAGGTTAGAATGTTCATAGCGCTATCGTGTGCCAGATTTTGTTTTTCTAAATTTTGGTGAAAGTTGTTTTATGACATTCCCGAATGTACCGAAAAAGAACGGCAACGGGTCGGAAAAACAACTGATATCTTGATAAAAAATGTTGCGACCAATGAATTTAAACCAATTGGGGGTTGTTTTGAAACGGTTTTTGCTGTAGAAAAACCACAATATTTCAAAGCCCAAATGCCGCAGATAAACGTTCTTGCCTGATTGGTAACACCTATGCTGATTACCCAAATATTCACTCACTATGACATCTGCCCAATCGATTCCTGCGGCGAAAGGTGTTTTGACGCACGCAGGCAACCGCGGATTGATTTCCATTATCAGCAACTCGCCTGTGCGCGGGTCTTCAATTGTATCGAAATCGGCAAAACCAACCCAGCCAATATCTTTCAATATTTGATAACAAATGCCGACAATCTTATCATTCTCATCCGACGTGTTGCAGCAACTGCTACCACCGTTTTCGGGATACCAACGAATCTTTTTGATTACTGACGATTGGACAAGTTCTTGCTTTTCATTCACATACAACTGAATCTTTACCTGACTGCCACCTGACGGAATGAATGTTTGCAAATGACAACTGCCGTATTTTTCATATATACCAGGAAATAAATCAAATAATTCTTCTTTGCTATTAATCAGCGTCATGCCTCTGCCACCGCTTGTTAGATTCGGCTTTATCAGTAACGGGAACTGCAAAGAATCAACGTCTATTTGTTCTATATGGCCATCTTCAACAATTGTCGTTCGTGGGTGCGGATAGCCTTTCTCCTGACAAATCCGCATAAGAGAATGCTTGTCGTATGCCCTTGAAAATGTTTCGTAATCGGGCATCACGAATGCTGTGAACTGACGCAATTCGCTCGAGTATTTGCTAAGCATAACGGCGGCATCATCGTTCATCGGAATAACCGCAACGTATTTCTCTCTTTCAAGTATCTGCCTGACAAACTGATAATACGCTTGCGAGTTTTCTACATCTGCAAAAAGAAACCTTTTGTTAATGAACCGTGACGGATAGCCGTAACTGAGCCGCGACGCATAAACTCCCGCCAAAAAAAATCCTTTTTTGTGCAGCGAGCGGGCTACAGGCAAGGTTTGAGTGGCATCGGCATATAATAACAGGATTTTATCCTTTCTCATCGGTTCTGTATTTTAACACTTTAGCGGGCACTCCGCCCACTATGGCATATTCGGGAACATCGCGGTTTACAACGGCGCCTGCGGCAATTATCGCACCTTTGCCTATTGTTACGCCAGCCAGAATTATTGCACCGCCGCCAATCCAGACGTCATCGCCAATAACTATTGGCGCTTCAACATAGTCTTGCTCCTTAGTCGGCACATCCTTTGTGTAAAATCCGTGATTGAAAGCAATCATCATAACATTGGCGCCAGTGTGCACATAATTGCCGATTGTTATTGAGCCGTTGGCCGTTTTCCCTGCCTGTATCAATGCATTATGGTTGATAAGACAATTGTCGCCAATTGTGACGAATTCACCCTCACGAATCATTGCCGTAGGGTGGATATTTGTGTGTTTGCCGACTTTAATTTTTCGCCGTCCGCGCACATAGTTGATTAAATAATAAGCCGTTAGCGAAACCAACCATTTAATGTGTTTCAACGAAAAAAATGTCGCCAGCAACTGCCCTATTCGGGTGAGAAGCGACGGTTTTGTATAATGTGTGCGTGTGGCGGGGGACATAGTTGTTAGTTTTTAAATAATTCGTCTTGCTTGAATTTCTTTCTGTTAGGCAATATGGCATCATCATCGCGCTGCACATTACTTCGGTCCGTAGAAACCCATTTGAACATACGGAACACTTCTTCAAATCTGACAAATACCAACCTAATCATTCCAAATACACCTTTAGTATGTATCAGATAACGTAATGTACTGAAAGTGTGTATTATCATTTCCTTTTTATATTGCCATTTGTAAAATGATTTGTATTTGTTGCCGTGCTTCTCAATTTTCATAGACACCGCACCAAAATCTTTCAGCATTCTTTCCGCTGTTTTTTTGCTTGGCGACACTGTTTCATAATTGTCATTTATTTCTGCTGGTGTCAAAAACCAATTTCGTACTTGGCAACCTTCAATATTTAATGTTAGAATGGCACTTCTGCGCCGCCTAAACGAATTTCCATCCATAACAAAATCGCCCAAACTGTGAAAAACAGGAATGTCTTTATACGTTTCCATTCCGCCCAAACAATGAGAATGAGCCGTTACAACACACCCTGCCCCACTTTCAATATAGCCGCGCAAAAACTCGCGTGTTGCAGGATTCGGAAACCTTGTAAACAACGCACCAATATGCGCATAAACGATTACAAAAAAACCTTTTGCTTTTAACTGGCTGACAATCTCATTAACTCTGGTTTCGCCAACTCGCAAACATTGCCATTTGTTGCTCTCATCAAACGGAATGTTCATCATATCGGTAACCGTTACTATTGCAATTGATTCATTGCCAGAATTATAAATATATGGTTGGTATTCATCGGATTTTTTAAATAAGCCGTTATGTTTGAAACCGTTTCGTTCCAATAAATCAATGGTTTCGTCCATACCTGTTTCTGCGGCATCATTAATATGATTGTTGGCCAACGTGAACAGATTAACAAATGAAAATTCCTTCAAAATTGGCTCGCTTCCAACAAATTGCAAATGGTCGGCTTCTAAATCTTTAGTAACTGTTACAGGCGACTCCAGATTGGCAATGGTCAAGTCGGACGATTTACATACATCTTGCAATTCCTGAGCGACAATGTTGTACGGCTGCTTGTCATACTTTGAGCCTATCATTCTGCCCAGCATCACATCTCCGATAAACGTTATCTTGCTACTCATAACTTTTCCGACGAATTAACCGCAAAATTATTATTTGCACGAAATAGTATGCCAAGTAGAAGCAACTTTGGAAATACCAATTCAAAGTGTTCCATAGGCTGGTTTTTCTAAGCCAAATACCTGACAACCCGAACTTTTTCGCAGCTTTTGGCACTTCTTTAAATTCTCCTAATGCCAATCTAAACGCCCTGCCCACACCTATGCACACAACATTGGGCAAAACCTTCGACAACCGTTGATTGAATTCATCTTGTTTGGGCGACCTCATTGCTGTCCAAATAGTATTCGCGCCACTGTCGACAAGCATTTTAGCAATACCATCATAATCAAAATCGTCAACATCAGCAAACGGTAATGAATATGCGCCCACAATATTGCAGTTGGAATCACCTCTATATTTTGAAACGAGTGCATCCAAAACATCTTGAGTATCGCCTAAAAAAAAGTGTTTCAATTCATTGTTACCGTTCCTCAACACTCTGTCCATCAATTCGAAACCCATAACCCTAGAAACATTTTTATAGCCCCACAACCTTCCACACCAAACAAGGGGCATCCCGTCTGGTACATTTAACAATGATTGCTTCATAAGGTTCGCATACCCATTGTTTTTGCCAGCATATCTTACCATTCTCATATTCGACACGCAAACATACCCGCCTTTGCCACTTAAAGCGGCTTGCTCAATGCGGCTTTGCGCATCGGCGGGGGTGGTTGCCGAAATGTATGTTTTACCAATACGGTAACTATTCTGATTTTTCACAATTCTATTTGTTTAAATTCCTAATGGGTAATTTTGTCTCTAACCGATTATATCCGATTTCTACCCGAGTTGCTCTCGCAAGTGAGAATGGGGTTCGGGCGTCCTAAAGGGCGGAAATTGTTGGAAAATTTAAAGACAAAATTTTACAAAAACTTTAAAATCAGTTTTTTATAAATTTTATTTGTGATTTTGCTCTAATTTCTCGCGAAGCGAATCAGCGTTTTATGTGTTGTAATTCTTCTTCAAGAATGGAATACACATAGCCAGCACTTTGAATATATAGTTTTGTGTTAGGGTCGGACAGTTTTGCGTATGTCTGCGACGTGTATAGCGCATCGAAGGCGGCACTGATTGTGCAACCTGTCTCTTCAACCAAAATGGCGACAAGTTCTTCTGTTAACTTCAGTTTCAGAAACTCCATACGTTTTTGCGCTGTCATATCTTTTTGAGTTTGCTGATTGCCAATTCGGTACAAAACGCATATTGGAACGTAATGCCACGCATGTGTTTCAATTTCTCCATAAAGCGGTCTTTGGTTATGTATCCACCTTTGAAAAGAGTTACTTGCTCTCCAACTTTGTCGTTGGCTATCGGACCATACACAATGTCGTATTCGTGTTGAAATGACGGCTTGTGTCTATCGCGGTTGGCAAAAATGAAATCGGCCCACGGCTCGGAATAAGAGTCGAAAGAAAGCACTTTAAGTTCACCTGACGACATTGCTGAAATATCAAAATCAAATGCGGTTACGCTTGGGGTGCCTCCCCACATTGTTATCGCCGCATAGGCGCGCTCCCACGCTTGCTGTTCGTTGTCAGACAAATAAAACGCTTTGCCGAAATCTTTAAATGGTCTCGACTTCGACAAGTCAATCTTGTCTATCTCGACATTACTTCCATGATAAAGTATCATTGAAGGCTTCCTCCATTTCGCTGACAATAATCGGCAACATCATCCACCACCTGGTCATAGTCCTGCGTGTGAAGATAACCATAGTGATTCACCAACAATTCGGTTCCGCCATATTGAGAGAGATAATGATATGCCACTGGCTCGCTAAATTTGTGCTTTTTAGCAAATATGGCTACAATCATTGCCACAAATCCGATAGTATTTAGTGTTGTTTCTGACATCTGCCCTTCAATGATTTTCGAGAATTCTAAAGTACAACTTTATTTTTCTCGTGCAACAAGAATCTGTTTTGGGTAAAAAGTTTTGTTTCTAACCGATTGCATCCGATTTCAACCCGAGTTTTTCTCGCAAAGCGATAACGCATAATTCCTAACCAAACTTATCCGAACTAAACCTAAAGACTAAAAATCAATATTTTGGATAAATTTGGATTCGTTTGGTTAGCGACAAAACCCTGTTTATTTTTTTATCAAAATTTTCTTTCAATTTCTCGCGAAGCGATAACGCATAATTCCTAACCAAACTTATCCGAACTAAACCTAAAGACTAAAAATCAATATTTTGGATAAATTTGGGTTCGTTTGGTTAGCGATAAAACCCTGTTTAATTTTTTATCAAAATTTTCTTTCAATTTCTCGCGAAGAGACTCCGCATTTCAATTTGCCGCCTACGGCAATCAATTTTCCGTGGATTCAGTGCTTTCCGTGGTTATAAAACTACGTGGTTAAACACAAGCCCCCAAGCACTCGCACATCAACGCTCAAACTCTTCGCACACCACATCAGCGCGACTGTATTATATCTTTTAATCTAGCGGGGTTCTGATAATTGTTCCAAACTGCTATTATTGTAGTTATCCCATTGTGAGCACAATAAATCATGGAAATCTGTCTGATATGAAGTATCCGCACTTCACTACCACAATAAGTCATGCCCTCATATTTAATCCCGCTATTCGGAAATACACACAATTGCAATATTCGAGCGTGTATTGTCGCCTCGGCTTTACGCGCTGCCTGTATGCCAAATTCACGGCACACATACTCCATTTCTTGTGCCATATCGTCGAGTGCTTGAGTCAGCCAACGGTAACTATAGGCCATACTTTGCGCGTATTTGAGCAAAACCTTCTTCTCCGTCAACATATTCGGCTTTACCCGATTCCATAAGGGTCAATCTTTCTGCAACAATAGTCTTCATTTTGTTGGCAGAATGCGCTATGGGGGATACGTTAGCAGTTTGTACTGAAGCACCATTCAACATCTCATTAATGTGTTGCTGTAGCCACTCGCCCAAAGCGGCTCGGTCGAATTCTGGTTCCAACTGTTCCACCACTTCGTCGCTCACTGTAATGTTATAGGTACACATAACTTCTGTTTTTCTGACAATAATACAAAATATTTATCGAGTTCCATGCCTTCCGTTATTGGGATTCCTCGGAACCATTTTTGTCTCTAACCGATTATATCCGATTTAACCTGAGTTTTCTCGCAAGCGAGAATTAGGCTCTAACCAAACTTATCCAAACTAATTCCAAAATTTTGCTCCGTTTGGGTTCGTTTGGTTAGCGACAAAACCATGTTTAATTTTCTTTCAAGATTTTTTCAATTTCTCGCGAAGCGACTCACCAACCCTATTGCCGCTGGCGGTAATCATTCTGCATGATTAAGAGCGAACCTTTTTGAGATTGCCCACAAATTCGTCAGCTGTCATTCCATCATCGGGCCAGATCCCATAAAACTTCTTAGCCGATACTTTCTTGCGCCTGTTTTTTTGTTTCAACGATTGTGTCAGCATTGCAATAATGTCCAACTTTGTATCGTAATCAAGGCTCTTTAGAATGTTCCAATGGTTGTTGGCCCTATGTCTTGAAATCTCAATTGTCATAATTCGTTTTTTTCTGACAATAATACAAAATATTTATCGAGTTCCATGCCTTCCGTTATTGGGATTCCTCGGAACCATTTTTGTCTCTAACCGATTGTATCCGATTCCAACCAGAGTTTTCTCGCAAAGCGATAACGCATAATTCCTAACCAAACTTATCCGAACTAATTCCAAAATTCTGTTCATTTTGGGTTCGTTTGGTTAGAGATTAAAACCCTGTTTATTATTCTTTAGATTTTTTTCAATTTCTCGTGTAGCGACTCACCACCAACCCTATTGCCGCCTGCGACAATCAATTTCCCGTGGTTTAGTTCCCGATAGCTATCGGGATTCCGTGGTTATAAAACTCCGTGGTTAAACACAAGCCCCCAAACACT
>Ga0247610_10003577_pt1 | contig 16934 bp, 16 predicted proteins | sample 174DNAGHGhighgp2_FD_193483 | JGI IMG/M metagenome (GOLD analysis project Ga0247610, IMG submission 193483) | Sheep rumen microbial communities from Palmerston North, Manawatu-Wanganui, New Zealand - 1742 DNA GHGhigh gp2 | ecosystem: Host-associated > Mammals > Digestive system > Stomach > Rumen... | reverse complement strand
ATGCCGTCCACCGGTTCGGATACCTGCACCATGGCCACGTCGCACGGAAGCGCCCCCGTGCGGTACATCAACTGGGATTCGAAGAGGTTGGCGGGGATATAGTCGGCAACGCCCTCCTGCACGGAAGGGCGGAGGTTGGGCCCCACGAAAAAGCCCTGGTCCCAGAAGGCGTTCCGATGCTCCGGAGAGCCGTAAGGGGCGGGACCTTCGGTGTGGAAATGGTGGAAATGGACGTCGGCGAGTTCCCCGGCACGCTCGCACAGGGCTTCGATAAGGATCTGCGGAACGCTGGCGATGCTGGAGAGGTGGACATGGTCTCCGCTCCGCACCCGCTGCACGGCTTCCCGGGCGCTGATGTAAGGTAAATGCTGCATTTCAAAAGCAAATATAGCGATATTCTTTGTATATTTGCGTCTCCAAAAATAAATACTATGCACACTCGGGAAGAAAAGCTGGCCGCATTCGGCCGTCTGCTGGACATCATGGACGCCCTCCGGGAGAAATGTCCCTGGAACGCCGCCCAGACCATGGACTCCATCCGCCCCATGACAGAGGAGGAAGTCTATGAACTCAGCGACACCATCCTGGAAGGAGACCGGCAGGGAACGGCCAAGGAAATCGGCGACCTGCTGTACCACATGGTATTCTATGCCCGCATCGGAGAGGAAGAGGGGGCTTTTGACATTGCCGACAGCATCGGCAAAGTGTGCGACAAGATGGTGTTCCGCCATCCGCATGTATTCGGTCCCGAGGCCGGCAAGCCCACGTCGGCCAAGGAAATTGCCGACACCTGGGAACTGGTGAAGGCCAAGGAAAAGGACGGCAACAAAACCGTCATGGGCGGCATCCCCAAGGCCATGCCCGCCATTTTGAAGGCCCTCTCCATGCAGGAAAAGGCCCGTGGCTGCGGTTTTGACTGGGAAAAGAAAGAGGACGTCTGGGCCAAGGTGGCCGAGGAGTACCAGGAAGTTTCAGAGGCGTCCGACGAGCACCGGGCCGAAGAGTTCGGAGACCTGCTGTTCGCCGTCATCAACGCCGCCCGGCTGTATGGCGTGGACCCGGAAGCCGCCCTCGGCCGCAGCTGTGAAAAGTTCCGCCGCCGCTTCAACTACGTCGAGGCCGAAACCCTCCGCAGCGGCCGCCGCCTCAGCGACATGACCCTCCCCGCCATGGACGCCCTCTGGAACGAAGCCAAGGCCAAAGGCCTGTAGCGCTTAAGCGTTACGTCCTTTCACTATTCTACGATTTTGCAAGTTTCACCATAGACGGTTTCTTCTCTGACCGCCTCCAGAATCTTATTGAAGATTCGCGGAAAGGGGCGGGCAACCCTGTCGGCCATCGCCTTGGGGATTTCCTTGTAGAAAGCCCCTGGAACAACTCGAACCAGTAATCTTTTGTGTTGTGGAACTCATAGGCCGAGCCCACGGTGTCTCCTGTGATTGCTCCTAACATGGTTTACGTTTTATCTGTTTAGTTAATGAAAAACGGCAGGTCCGCCGACTACCTTTCACGCCAAATAGAAGACGGACCTTGGTTGCCGTTATTAGTGTTTGATGATGAGTTTGTTGTTCTGGTTGTCAATCGTGATAGAGCCAAAGCGATCCAATACAGACTGTCCTAACAACAGTGGAGCCTTCTGGTTTTTGATAACGGAGGCTTCGATGTTCTTCAGTATGCAATCCCCCACTTTTACTTCCTTGATACGCACGACGGCACCATCGGCAATGCTCCCATCGGCCGTAAGGTATCGGCGGGAGCCCTTGAAGTCCTTCTCGCTCAGGTAATCGTTCTTGAGCATAAAGTTGGCCTCTACACTGGATAAGGTAACATCACTGGCACCGGTATCGAAGATGAATTTGAGCGGCAGGCCGTTGATTGTGCAGGGGACCTCATACGTTCCTCCGGGCATCTTCTTCATCTGGATTTCGGAGATCAAAGCTTCTGCGGATTCTGTGGTGATTTCAGGCTCTTCGACTATCTCTTCTACAGGCTTATCCTTGTATTCGCGGATGAGAGCCTTGTATTCGGGCAGATTTCGGAGAGAATCCATATCATCGTCGTGTTCAAGGTGAGCGAATCGCCTGAATCCTTTTTTGAAAGCCTCTTCCAGAGCCTTGATGGCTTCTTCAGGACGGTTCATCCTTGCAAAAAGGCAGGCTTTGTCATAGTAAACGCCATTGTCATTGGGATGAGCGTCAATAATCCTATTCATCCATAATTCGGCATCATACCAACGCCCCAATCCTACGAGAGCATAGTGCCTGCAACTTCCATCCTCTGGCGTAGTATCGATTTCGAGGACCTTTTCATAGTCCCGTTCAGCGGCTTCATAGTCTCCGTTTTGAGATAAAAGATCTGCGCGGCTAAGATAGAGATATGCGTAGGACTTATCAATATCAATCCCTCTGTTGTAATACTCCAAAGCCGTTTTTTTATCGCCTTGCAATTCATGGCACCAGCCGATAGCGTAGTACTCATAACCGTCGGATGGGTCATTGTCCATGGATACCTGGTAATCGGCAATGGCTTCTTTGTACATGCCGGCGCTTCGGTAGATATCGCCGCGATGACTGTAAAGAGATTGGTCTTCTGACAGTTCAATTGCTTTTGTTGCTTCGGCAATTGCCTTCTTGAACTGTCCCGTCTCACGGTAGCAACTGGACTTGTAGTAGGAAATCATTGGATGCTCTCCATATTCACCCTCCACCTTGTTATACAATTCAAGCGCGTGCAGATAGTCACCGTGGTCTTCATATAATTTGGTCAAGAGCACAATCCACCGACTGTCGGCATCTTCCTTGTTCATCTCGGCTTTGATTCTGGCCACTCCGTATGAGTAATGTTTACTCGCATATGGGGCAACATACCAGGTCTGCGCATCATCGTTAAGTTCGAAATACTTCAATGCCGCATCTACGGTATTATCTTCGCGTCCCATTTTATCATAGACCTGCATCTTGAATTTATAAATCTCTCCATATCCAGCATGATAGGATTCTGCGGTTTCCAGCCATCTCAAACTTTCCTCGTACTCTTCTTTGTCACGATAGTATCTGGCAAGCCCTATCATTGCTGTGACATCTGAAGGATCCGTTTTGAGCATCGCCCTGTATTCTTTTTCCGCTTTGTCAAACTCATCACTCATATAAAGGGCCTGCGCCAAGTCGAAATGATAACTTTGGACTTTTTCCGGGTTATCTTTCTTGGCGAGTTTGACCGCCTGTTTATATGACTCGGCAGCCTCAGGATAACGTTCCATGTCATCATAAATAGCTCCTTGCAGCCCCCATAGCGTTGACTTGTAAACTTCGGGCTTTCCCTTGTAGTGCATGATGGCATAAGATATGTCCCGCAAAGCGGCGTCGTATTTATCAGTGCTCCAATAGATTCGAGCACGAATGAAACGCGAATCTATATGGTTGGGAGTTTCGTCAATCTGTTTGTTGAGCAGATTGAGGGCCTTTTCATCGTTGTCATCTTCGAAATAGGCTTCAACCGCTTTGCGGTAGTTGTAATCCGATACTACTTTTCTTTGGGCGCAGGCGATGACGCTCACCAGGATAAGGGTTAAGGATAAGAGTTTTTTCATGGGGTGTAAGGGTTATAAATGATTGTTTTTATTGATAGTCACTTTTCCGATGGTGGCATTTTTAATGGAGACCTTTCCGTCATCCGTACAGACGGCTATCAGGTCATCATTGAGAAGAAGCCCGTCATCGGAGATTTCTTCTGCTACAGTTCCACGTGAATTGTATCCGGTAAAAATGGCCGTAGCGACAAGTGTCGCGAAGAAAAAGCGTGTTTTCATAAGTGTATTGATTTGTTTATCTGACGCAAAAATGGGGCTTTTAAAGGACTCTACAAAGGATTTTCGGGGCAGATGTATGGAGTAAAAGCGGGCTGTATGAGAGCCTCTGTAAGATTCTATTTCGTACTGTATTTTTTGATTTCGTACAATGGTGTTTTTCGGCTGAAAAGAAATCGCTATATTTGTCCAGCGCCTAAAATTGAACAAGGTATTAGTCATATCGAAAGGGACGGAACTGCTCCGTATTCCTGCTCATCGGCTGGTGTACATATCGGCCGATGGAAACTATTCAGAGGTGGTGACACAGGACAACCGAAAGCGAATTGTTTCTTTTCAGTTGGGGCAAATTGAGGATATGATAGGAGACCAGCTGGGCGATGAAGGTTCCAACTTTATCCGCCTGGGCCGGGGGCTTATCATCAATCTGGAATTTGTATATTGGGTAGATATTACCAAGCAAGCTCTGATTCTTTCAGATTGTGCCGGTTGTTACCATGAATTGAGCGCCTCCAGGGAGGTCCTCATCAAGTTAAAGGCTTACATTGATGCAATTGTGAAAAATGGCTGACAAGAACAAAGATATTAGGGATGATGAGTTTCGAGTAATCGGACAGGCTACACCCCTAGAGACTTCGGTATCCGAAAAGGGCCGGAGGAACATAAGTGTGGCTATTGTATCGGCCATCCTTGTGATAGCAATAGGGATTCTGGCTATCATGAATTGGCCGAAGGAAGCTCCGGAAGATCCGAATGAAGGGCTATTTGAGAATGCCCCAGTGCAAGTGATCCATAAGCCCGTTTCCCCCTTGGGTACACCTACAGATGCCCACTATACCGAAAAGCTGGATACCGTAATCAATGACGTCCAACTATCCATCTATATCCCTCATAATGCAAAACCGGAACTTACCCTGGGCGTCCCTGATCGCAAGGATAAAAGCATTATTCTAGCGGCCCAGGCAGCTGATATCCGTAAAGATAACAGGAAGATTCTTGGCGCATTCGTGCTCAAGGGTGAGCCCCTTGCATGGGGCCTTTCCAAGAAGGGATTTTGTGCAATTATTGAAGATAAAGTGACCGTCGGCGTCTCCGAGAACTCTCCGTTGTTCGAAGAAGCCACAGAAAAAGAAGGCTACTTTTTCCGCCAGTTCCCGTTAGTAGACAATGGCGCTCTTGTGGAAAACGAGCAGAAGAACAAAACGATGCGTAAGGCCCTTTGTAGTCGTGCCGGACAGTTTTTTATGGCTGTCAGCGAGACAGACGAATCCATGCACGACTTTGCTCAGGCGCTAGTAGACTTGGGAGTTGAAAACGCCATCTATCTAGTAGGCAGCCATTCTTCGTTTGGATGGTATATTGATGAGGCGGGGGAAAAGACGCTGTTTGCCCCGGATGTACATAGGGGAACGTACAAGAATGAGAATTATATTGTGTGGAAATAATGTATGGATGACTCGTTTGGGACGCAGAAAGAGCACTACTCTCTTCGGCGCGTCAAGGCGAGAAAGAAGGATACGGAAATCCTGTACATCTTCTTCGGGATCCACACCGCAAATCTGGGACATCTGGCAGAGCGGTTGAAAGAACAAGAACTGGCGATAGCGGCTTAGCAGCAGCCAGGCATACAAAGAAAACGGGGCTCCAAAGAGGGAACTCCCGGTGAAGCATAGAAAAACAACGCAAAATCCGGGCAATAAGGCCCGGACTCAGCGTCAAAACAGTATAAAATGACGAGTTGGATGCGGCAGCAAACAAGGGATGGCTTCCGACCGGCTCAAAGTGAAAACATTAAACGACAATCCCTATTTATACCCGGAGATTTGCCGGTGTCCCGAAATAAGTAATCCTTCTCATAACATATTTCAAAACAGTTTAAGTTATAGCAAAACAATGAACAAAGTAATGAAAAACGATACTATTTTTCAAGTATGGTATCCTCTCATTTGCAAGTCTATGCAATTTTAATACAAGCAATTCAATTAAAAATTGTATCTTTGTCTTCGTTATCCGCACAGGTAACTTTTTACATACAGGAAAGCGTTTAGCTTTGTTCCTTACTGATGAATCTGGACAATTCGTAGTGACGGGAATAATGTTTAATCGCTTATGCTTGGCTATATCTGGGTTCGCCCACGCTATAGCAAAGCGTGAGCAACTGAACCTTATTCGTCACGCGAGGCCGTCCAGAGCCGATCAGTAGAATGAGTCTAAAGTGGCTCACGCTTTCTGCAAATAAGGGACTATCTCACCAAGGAGCCATTGGTGAACAGGGGAAATAAAGAATGAAATCATTATTCTCTGTTGCATCTCTGGCGGCATTCGTGGCCTCCTTGTGCTTTGTATCCTGCTCATCACCGATTAACACCATCAATGATCCGCACTTCGATGAGAACGGTATCTATCTTGACAGTCTCGGTGCAACATTCCAGGCTATAATGCCGACTTCACTTGACTTTTATGTCGAGGTCAGCGGCAGTATGAATGGTTTCTTCCGGGCCAATAAGGCGACAGCATTCAAAACTGATGTCTGGTCAATTGTTTCCAATTTCGGTAGTCCAGGCGTATCTGTGTTGTCAAATACGGGCACCCAGGCGACGAGATATACGGGAGATCAATTCCGCAGTAGGATGAACTCAGGTAGTTTTGTTTCTACAGCCGAGACTCAGGTGCCCGCCATGTTGGAAAGCATATTATCTAAGCTCGATTATGAGAATGGTGCTGTCGCAGTCTTGATTTCCGATATGAAATATAGCCCGGTTGGCAATAGGGCCCTTCCCGTTCTTCTTCAGCAGTATGCTACCGATATTAGGAATATCGTCGGCAAATATCCCGGCTCTGCATATAGCCTTGTAGGTGCTTATTCTGAATTTATAGATGCAAGGGGTAACGTTGCATGCGAAAAGTCTCCATATTACTATCTCATCGTCGGTAAGGATGTTTGCGTAGCCGAGGTTCGCAATTGCATTACTACTATTCTCTCTGACCGTGATAATTATCTGGACAATATCGAGACTGGTTTTGACTATAAGCGGCCGGCTTATGGATTTGGAGTTCCTGATAATGTAATCCAACTTGATAAGGAACCAACTTTCTACAATTACGATGTCTCCTTTTCCGACACCTGCAAAGTGGTGCTGAATCTTGACCTCTCTGACTACCGTTGGCTGATTGCAAGCGATGAAGATGTCCTAAGGGAATGTCTCAAGGTTAAGGCAGCCTACGGTTCCGAGATTGAGATCGGAAAAATCGTCATCGACATTAATAACCACAATCAGAAGAAACTTGAGAGATTTGCCGTCGCTTCAGTTGAACTGAAACTTTGGAATATGCCGATGGATGCCGACGTTATTGAGTGGACTTTGGATCATCCGGAGTATTCCGTTACCGATACTTTCATGCAGATTCAGAACGCTGCTGCTGAAGCAGACCTAACTGGTTCCTTCTCCTTAGCCAATTTCATTCAGGGCGTATTCCAGGCTGTTCAGAACCACTGGAACCAGGAGCCTAATCGAATCTTGATTTCAAAAAGCAACTAATATATGAAGATTGTTGACATTTACGGATGGGGGCTTCCCAAGCAGGCGGATTTCCTCAACCACTTCAAAAACAACGACACGCTGTACAATCAAGCTCGTGCCTTGTGGAGTAAGCTCGACTCTTGCACAGTTTGGTTTATCGTCGCATTCGTAGTTATTGCACTGGTCTTCGCCATCATCTACTACGGGCCCTATAACAATAAGCCTCGTCGTCACTACAAAGTGAAGCATTGGCTTATCTGGATGCTCATTACTGCTGTCGTTACCTTTGTGATTACTTCGGTAATGGGGCTGATTATGGTTAAGTCTCCTCTTTCTGCAAGAATTGGCTTGATTCTCCGTGTCAGCGGAATCAATGTCCTCTATAGCATTGGAGTATATTTCATCGCTGCACTTCTGGTCTGCAATATGCCGTTCCTGAAGACTAACGCATATAGGTTCCTTAAAATCGGCAAGTAGTTATGGCAAATAAAGTATTCGTTTTCTGCATTGGCGGAACCGGTCTCCGGGTAATGAAAGCCATCACGATGCTCGCTGCATCTGGCGTAAAGACGAATGGATATTCCATCGTTCCTATTATCATCGATCCTCATATCGACCTTGAAGAGAAGACCAAGGTTGACAATCTTATCAACGACTATATCAGCATCTACAAGTATGCGACGACAAGCGAAGGGCAGCAAATGAATCCGCTTGACGGGTTCTTTAACACTCAGTTCCAGCGCCTCGCAGAGATTGATGATGAGCAGAACAACACTAGCGCCAGCATGGCGGAACGCCGCACGTTCGGTGAATACATGAATGTCGGCAATCTCAGCAATGATGACGTTAACAATTTTCTCGTGCAGACCCTTTTCTCGAAAGAGAATCTCACAAACAGCCTGTCCGTGGGCTTCAAGGGTAATCCTAACATCGGAACAGTTGTCCTGAACGAGATGGTTAATGGCGCTGACTGGTACAGTGCTTTCACTCGTCATTGTGAGAGTGGAGACCGTGTCTTCATCATCAGCTCAATATTCGGTGGTACCGGAGCATCCGGCTACCCTCTCATCGAAAAGAAGATTCGCGATGCAGAAGGGTTCCCGAACGTTCAGCGGGCAATTATGGGGGCCGTGACGGTGCTTCCTTATTTCTCTCTGGAAGACCCGACGGTTTCCGGAAGCGACATTGACTCTTCCAGTTTCTTCACGAAGTCTAAATCCGCCCTGAGTTATTATGAGAACACCGTTAAATCGGATTATCTCTATTATGTCGGTGAGCAGACCCTTCGTGCAAATTATAAGAATAATGAGAAAGAGCAGAAAGACTTGGCCCATTTCGTAGAGTTGGTGGCTGCTACAGCTCTGTTTGACTTCCTTTCCAAACCGAAACCGGATGCGCCGCAGGCATTGACACGAGCCATCTATGATGACAAGGTCGCCCTTGATTTGGCTTCTCTCGGCGCAGGATATAAAGGAATCGTCAAGAATGTTGCTGATATGATGCTGCTTGATCTTCTGGTTAAGATTCTGCCTGAGGAATCTCAGTTCCCTCTGAAGAAAGACCGTAAGATGAACAAGGATTTCTATCAGGACCATGCGTTCGTCGCTCTTGACCAGTTTACTAAGGGGTTCTACCAGTGGTATAAGGAGTTGTCCGAGAATGCTCGTGGTTTCACTCCGTTGAACCTTGTTGGTCCCGGAAAGGAACTGACCAACTGGGTCAAAGGAAATACGCTCAAAGGCAAAGATGAGTCTTACTATCTGCTTGAGATGATTAAGGCCAGCAACAAAGGTAACGGCGAGAAGCATGACAATATCTTCCGCTATTTCCTGGAGTTTGCATACAGCGCCATCAATGTTTACACTAAAAATCTGTAGTTGAATTATGAGTAGCATAGACATCAATATCATACAGAGAGGCATTACCAACAACTTTGAGTGGTCAGCCGAGCAGGGACGTATAACTGCTGCAGATTTGGGTAAAATCGGCGAGCAACGTACCGATAATTGCGGAGCACTTAATGCCCTTCCTACCCCTTTCGCACGTTTCTTCGTGTTCAAGGAGGCCTTCCGCCGCGTGCTGGAGGAGAAACTTGACCCTGTCAACAAACCTGCAGGACGGGCTTATGAGCACCTAGTCTCCAATACTCTTGATGTGTTTGAACTCCTTTATAATCTCAAATATCATGAGAACCGTTGGAAGAGCCAGGACCGCAGGATTGTCATTAAAGAATGGAATTATGCAGACCAAATGAAGGTCCTCAAGAACGACGTTCCTATCTTGGGCAATGCTGTTGAGAGTTACTTCAAGGAAGATCTGGGCGAAGCATCCAAAAAACTTTTCTTCATTATTCTTGAGGATAATGGCAAAGAATGTCTTTTGGCAACAAGTTCCCCGATGACCGGTTTTATTACCCCTCCTGATTTGGACCTCAAGACAGTGACTCGGGCCGGGAGAAAAGAAGAGGACTTCATCGGCGCAATCTATCAGGCGCTTAATATTTCCCCGCTTACTAGAAAAGAAGGAGGTAAGTATTTCAAGGATATTCTCCTCTTCGAAAACAGGAGTGAGGATTTCAAGAATTACATGTATAATAAACTCTTCTCTGGCGGAGCTACAATTGATGCCCGCTTTAAGGAGTTAAGGGATTATATCAAAGCGTTTGATGCTGACCGGCAAATAATCAAGAACTGGTCCGATGCCGAACTCGAACAGGTTTATTCGGTTGACAATACGCCCCTCGTGGTAAATGGAATTCCTATTCTGTGCAGCAAGGCAACTGATGTAATCAACTATCTCACAGACGATATCATTAGGTTGCCATACAAAATTGATTCTGAAAAGTTCGTAACGCTTATCTTTACTCCGGACAGCTCAGACAGAGATTTCGATTATCTTCTTCCGCTAACGAAAGAGGGTCTCGAGCATCTCAAAACTGGCGACCTCAAGATTTCCGGAACAAAGAAGTCATACGGAGACGTAGCCGTTGTTCTGGAATGCAACGGTAAGAAGCACGAACGTTATTATACTACCGAGAAGAATCCGGCTGCAGGAAAGGGTTCTGTCCTTGGTCTTTCACTGGCAAAGATTAATTTCGATATTGCACTCTTCCCGAATGTCCTGTCATACAAACCAGCCGAGAACAATTATTTCAAGATTCTGGTATCTGCTACTGACCAGAATGAGAATAAGACCTTCTCCGTGGCAAATCTTGCTCTGGACTTCTATGCTACAGACAAGGGCGGAAAATACATCCATATCGAGGAAGCAACCGACAATACCTTTGAAAATGGTGTAAGAGCACCATTTATCCGTTCCCAGCAAGATAGCGACAACGACTGCGGCACCAAGTATTACGAAGTGTTTAACACCCCTTTCAGCGCCATTTGCGCCGAACTGTATTTGGAAGGAAAGGCTTATCCGTTTGCTATCATCCCTATTTGGGACAAATCTGAGCCGTCAGAAAAGAAGTTCTCCTACGCCATTGACCTCGGCACGTCCAATACTTATATCTCACGCCGTGAATATGGCAAGATGACGGAGCCTCAGCAGCTGAAGATGGATAAACAGATTGTCAACTATCTCCATGCTAAGGAAGAATCCGTCCAAAAAGGTCTTATTTCCAGGATTGAAGGAAAGATTCCAGAGCCATTCAAGACTCTGATCAAAACTGAGTTCGTTCCTGCACTCATTGACGATAAAACTTACAGGTTCCCGATTCGCACGGCTCTCTGTATGACCGGCGATGATACAAGGAAACCTGTTCTTTTCGACAACAGCAATATTGCTTTCTTCTACGAGAAATTCCGTGGTGCCGGCAATCAGACCGTTATCACAAACATCAAGTGGGCCGAGGATGAAAAGAATCTGCGGGTGTTTATTCGTGAAATTCTGCTTCTAATCAAGGCTGACATCCTACAGGAGAACGGTGTCATCTCTGGCACTGAGGTTATCTGGTTCCGTCCGCTCAGCTTCAAGGAAAGCATTCGTCGCAACTTTGAGAAGATTTGGAAGGAAGAGGCCTCTAATATCCTCAATCTTGACTCCGCAGAGCAGCAGTTGAAGTGCTATACTGAATCTGAGGCCCCTTACTACTACTTCGCTACTAAAGCTGCCTTCCAGAATGTTGAGTCCGTAGCTGTGATGGATATTGGTGGAGGCTCTACCGATATTGTCTATTACGCCAGAGGAGAGGCCAAGATTGCCAACTCTGTCCACTTCGGATGTGATGTCCTTTGGGAAAATGGGTACAACCAGTTTGTGAATGCCCGGGACAATGGTATCTTCAAGCACTACAAGGACAAGATTCACTTCGATACCAATGAATTGAAGGAACTCTACGAAGCCATGTTGAAGTCAAACCATACTTCGACACGTGATATCATCAACCTTTGGATTAGCAACGATAAGGAGACCGAAATATCCAAGAAACTGAGGACTGACCATATTTCGACTTTCGTTTATCATTACACGGCGCTGGTTTATTATATGGCCGCTATGTTCAAAGCGAATGAACTGCCTTATCCGCATACGATCATCTTTAGTGGTAACGGAAGCAAGTATATCGACAACTATATCACTGATTCCAAGACATACCTAAAGCAGATTACGGAGCTGATTGTGTCGAAGGTATATGGAACTGAAATATCTGATATTGAACTCGTTCTACCATCTGAGCGCAAGGAAAGCACTTGCTACGGAGGCCTCTACCACCGTGCAGAAGCTAAGGAACCGAAGCCGGTTGTATACCTGGGCGACGGCAACAATGCTGAATATAAGGATGTCGAGGCCATCAATGCGGCTTATTCATCTGGTATGAAGAATAATCTTGCCAATGAAATCGCCGCTATGAACAGAATATACAAAGAGGTTCTGGACGCCCTTATCCAGCAGTCAGTCATTGAGCAGGTGGATTCTGCTAAGATGAAGGATGTTGTGGATTCTGTGGTCAAGGATGCCCTGGTATCCAAGTTCCAGACTGAGATTCTTGACAAGTATATGCTTCAGGAGCCTTTCAACGATACTCTATTCTTCCTGCCGGTTGTAGAAGCTGTGCTTCAACTGACAGGCGTTTATAAGAAATAAACCATGAACTTTTTCCAGTTTCTCGACACATATCCTTGGGTAACGGTCGCTGCATTTGCAGCTATCCAGCTTTGGTTCTTCTTCAGTACTCGGAGAAAACTGAATGAATTAAGTCGCTTTTTCCCATCCAAGAAATGGGAAACAAATGGTGATGAGGAGCACTTGACCTTAATAGCCGAGCCTGAAGATTCCAAGAATGCCCAGAAACTTGTAAGCGAGATCAACGACTACATTACAAAGACAAACGGCGCGGTAGAATACGCCGTCATCAAGGATAAAACGGAACGCCGCATTGACTCCCTGTATGAATTTGCAACGTCCAAGATTTCTTTCCCGACCCACCTCGGTCTCATGGGTACTTTCTTCGGCGTTTATATTGGCTTGAAATGCTTCAATTCAGGCTTGGGTCAAGGCGGCGGTGGTATTACAGACCAGATGGTCAAGGAACTCATCGGCGGCATCATCGTCTCAATGGTGACTTCGTTGGTGGGTCTTGTCCTTATGACCATCAGCAATATCCACGCGAGCAATGTTCAGAAGAAAATCGATGCTCAGAAGGATGAATTTTTTGAATTCCTGCAGATGTCGGTCATCCCGACCCTGGGAACGAATGTATCTTCCTCGCTCAACAGACTGAGAAGCACTATCGGAAACTTCGAGCCGTCCTTCCGTGCTGTCATTGAAGAATTCAAGACCGCTTTCCGCGACTGTACGGATATGTTCAAAGGGACGTTTGCTGAGAATGCAGAAGTTCTTACAAAAGCAGTTGCCGAGATGGGCAGTAATATGACGCTCATCAACGAGAATATCCAGAAACAGGACCAACTCTTAACAACTCTTCGTCAGAGAGATATTGTCACTACTCTCGACAAGTTCGTTACAGCCGCCAATAGTTTTGATTCTGTGACCACATCCATCCAGAAACTGGAAGAGGCTAAGGAAAGAATCATTGCATCCACTAATACGCTTACTGAAAAACAAGAGACTTATAACCAGTCTCTTGAGATTCCCACGAGGCTTCTGCAGCAGGTCAACGCCATTCTCGATCGTGTTACTACATTTGAGAAGAGCATCAATGCCCTTGGCGTTAACATCGCACAGACCCAGCTGCTTGGCAACACGCAGATTAATGCTATTGAAGAGCAGTTGAACGCTCTGAAAGCCAAGCATCGCCTTATATCCGGCTATCAGGAGACACAGGTTGACGAACTGGATAAGATTTATCAAGAGCAGTCGCAAGCAGTCAAAGACCTGTCTGATGCATTTAAGCGTGTCGTTGCCCAGAATAAAGACGACATCGAGACTGCTATGGACGACTTCAAGAAAGCTTACGATGATATTGTCCGCAAGTGCAAGACCGGCGTTGAGCAGAAACTTGAAGAGTTTATCACTGCCCTTAACAAGACTCTTGATGTCGAGGACGCAAATCGCAAACTCTCCAATCTGGATCGTCTCCAGGCTCTTGAAACCGGGCTTGGTGAAATCAAGGCTGCAATTACCGACAAGTCCGCTCTTACTGATGTTTCCAAGGCTGTAAGGGAAGGCAACGCTAAGATTGAAGATTTGGCTCGCCGCCCGATTGTAGTCCAGCGTTCTGCTTCAGCCCCCGGTGGAACTTCAAGTAGTGGCGAAAAACCACGTAGGAGGGGTCTCTGGCCATTCAGACGTAAGTAGTTAAGACAATGCGAAAGAAAGGCGAAAAGGACTCTTTCTGGCCCAGCTATGTGGACATCGTCACCACCTTGTTTGCTATTATGGTGGTATTGTTTGCCGTGTCCTATAGCCGATTCCGCGTGAAGGAGGCCGAGTTGAGAAAAATTGCAGATAAATACGAAGAAATCAAGAAAATCTACCAAACTGTAGAGAACATTGATTCCACCTACTTCGCGTACGACTCAACATACGTGAAGCACATCTTTAAGATTCAGGTAACGTATCAGAAGGGTGAATTCGACCTTTATAAACTAATGGCGGACCGCACGAACCGAACAGAGGCAGATACTCTACGCAAACGCATTATTGCTGCTGGCCAGGAAATCAAAAGGACAGTTGAGAACCTGCAGAACATGCACGATAAAAAACAGGACATCAAGTATTTGGTTGTTATTGAGGGGCAGGCGTCTGCTGATGGGTATTATGTCAATCCATACTTCAACAACGATGTTCTGAGCTATCAGCGTGCTCTTGAACTTCATCGATTCTGGAAAAAGAACGAGATTGATTTCTCGGCAATGCCTAAGTGTGAACTGGTCATAAGCGGCAGCGGCGAAGGTGGGGTTCCGAGGGACACAACACGGGAGGAATTCAACCAGCGCTTCCTGATTCATATTGTGCCGGTCATCGGCAATATACGAATGGATGACACACAGAAGTCCGTTGTCAGCAGGTGATGCACAGGATGTTAAGCATAGGTTTCATTTTCATTTGCATCCTCCAGACTCTTGTGGGTTGCATCAGCTATCCGGACGCCGGAAATGAGGTTCGGTTGGAGTTGCCGTCTTATTCTGACAAGGATTGCATCATCGAATACAATGGCTATACTGTCTCATACAATGATTTAGCGCGTATCCCGGCTTGGGTTGCATATGAACTGACGGCTGATGAGGCAAACGGCACAATTGGTCGCAGTGGTAAAAACTTCCGACCAGATGATAGAATAAAGGTAGTTCAGGCTGACAATTACGATTATCGTGGTTCAGGGTGGTCTCGTGGTCATATGGCTCCTGCCGGAGATTTCAAATGGGATGATGGCGCCATGTGGGACACTTTCTATTACACAAACTGCTGCCCGCAGGACGAGAAACTGAACAACGGCAGTTGGAACGTCCTGGAGAATAAAGTCAGGACTTGGGCTCGGCAGTTTGGAAGTGTTTTTGCCGTTACCGGTCCGATTGTGGGTCAAAACCAGGCTGGCAAGATAGGCACTCACCAGATTACCGTTCCTGATGCTTTCTTCAAGGCGCTCCTTGTTTACAAAGATGAGTCATATCACGGTATCGCATTCGTGATGTTCAACAATCCTACTACGCAAAGACTTCCAGAAAGTTGTTTGAGCATCAATGAATTGGAAAAAATATCTGGTCTTGACTTCTTTCCGTCGCTAGATGACTCTGTTGAAGAAATAGTCGAGGATGAGGTGGACTTGAGATTCTGGAACATACGATGAATAAGAACGACCGTAAAAAACTGGAGAGAGGCTTGTACATAGGATTGGCAATTGCGCTTATTCTGTGCCTTTTTCCGATGCCGTATGGCTTCTACCAGTTTGTTCGGTTCGCTGCAATGGCCATCTTTGCATACCTGGCATACTGCGAATACAAGAATAGTCACGTGGACAGGATGATCTTGTTCATCGTCCTCGCCATTCTCTTCCAGCCGTTTGCCAAGATTGCCCTTGGAAGGGTTCTTTGGAACATTGTCGATGTGATTGTGGCTGGTTATCTGATTTACCTTGTTGTATGGAATAAAAAGAATTGATTATGCGATTTATTCGATGCATTATCATCGTCCTGACATCGGCTTTTATAGTTGCGTGTTCCAGTTCCAATATTCCTCAAAAGCTTGATTCTTTTGTTGACAATGCTGAGCTTAATAGCAGTGATTACGATGCTGAGGATTGGCAGAAATCAATGCTCCAGTATGAGAGATTAGTTGAGGAATATAGTAACTCCGGAAAGGAGTACACTGATGCTGAGAAGCAAATGGCAGCGAGGGCGATGGGGCGTTATCACTCACTTCTTATCAAGAATGGAGTTGAGCAGTCTGCCGCCTATCTCAAAGAATTAGAAGCCATTCTTCCTTCATATCTGGAGGGGCTGGTTGATGGACTTGGTGAAAACTCAGAAGAATTGGGAAAGACCCTGGAAGGGATTTTCAATAGCGAAGAACTGAAAAAGTCCTTTGAGGGTTCTCTGGCTGTCGAGGCGGAAAGGGCGGAATGACGGGAAGGATGCAAGAGGAAGGGATACCCTCCGGAGGGCTTGTGCACCCCCGCACAAGGGTAGGGGGCGGGGCCCAAAGGGAAAGCACGGCCGAAGGCGAAGCCGAGGCCGTGCTTGAACGCATGGGAGGGGCCGGAGTGGAGCGCGAAAGCGCGGAACGGAGTCCCTCCGGAGGGTATCCCTTCCTCCGGCATAATCGCACCCGCGACGGCATCACCTCCCCATGCTGCTGTCATGGGTCCAAAATATGGGACGATGACAGCAAAAAACGCCTTAAATGCTGTCATGGGTCCAAAGAATGGGACGATGGCAGCACTCAAGAGCTACGGTAGCCTCATATTTATAAAAGAACTCAAATACCTTAGGCTTTTAGACTCTCTTCACTCATCCTCTGCAAGGACATAGTGGGTATTTTTGCGACCCTCATCGCCCCTTACCAAAAGTCAACGTGGCAAAGGTTTAAGACTTGGTCGGGGAGAGCGCGCTGATGAATAGCACTATTCCGATTGCTCGTAGTAATAGGAGTAGTCGATTCCCTTCATGAAGGTTTCCCGGTCGTCAATCTTGTCGGTAAGCGCACCG
>Ga0247610_10003575_pt1 | contig 16938 bp, 9 predicted proteins | sample 174DNAGHGhighgp2_FD_193483 | JGI IMG/M metagenome (GOLD analysis project Ga0247610, IMG submission 193483) | Sheep rumen microbial communities from Palmerston North, Manawatu-Wanganui, New Zealand - 1742 DNA GHGhigh gp2 | ecosystem: Host-associated > Mammals > Digestive system > Stomach > Rumen ... | reverse complement strand
ATTATAGTGAGGAAACAAATGTGGAAACAAATGCGGGATTAGTGATGCGCATCTATCGGATAGTTCCACATATTCATTCTGCAGTTTTTTCCACTCTGTATATGTATAAAAAATCCGCAATTGATATATTATTAGTAAGCAATAGGATTTCTGTTTTCTGCGTATACAAGAAACTGATGAGAAAAACGGTTTACATAACTAAGATTAAACGAAAGAGTGCACCACACATTCTTTTTGATAATAACACCTAAGAATGTATGTTGTCTCTCACGTGTTATTAGTTTGAGTAATATAATGGTAACAACAATTACGTTAATATTACCCCAATTACAAATTATTAAGCAAATCCTACCAGCCACCCTAAATGTAGAAGTACATACAATGCGTAAGCTAACCATTTAAAGGACTAACTCTTTCTATACATTACTATTTTTCATGACACGTTCTCAACGTCCCCACTACTCTTCCTGTCTCATCCAAGGTATATGTGCCACTTATGACAAGCCACATGGGCAGATTGGGTACACTATGATAATTATGGATGCCTATGATGTTTTTTTCACCAAGTACATACCACATGATTCTCTTGTGATGTTTAGCAAGATAATCCATCAGTGCATCCTTTCTCACTAACAGACTTGTCCTTGATTCTTCTACTGCTCCCTCATCAAAGCAAATCACCTTGCCCTCTTCATCTATAAACACACCTTCCTTGTCACCATGTTTCATCCGCATACCGTCAAATAATTGTTTCGAGGGCACAAGACTATAGAAGGACTCTTCTTTAGAATGGTCTTCTCCCGTCTCCCACAAATAGCCAATACTTGTTACTTCTGCATGGCCAATAAACCGATTCGTTTTCCTGTCATATATTTCTTTCTTGGTCAACCCCTCTGCATCATAATACTGATATGCTGGCGACCAATAGTACTCTCGATAGAATACTTCATATCTGTCACTGCATTCTGGCATCCATCTTCCACCAAAATTCTGTTTTGCTGCCCATTCGTAAACCCGAGGAAATTCATCTTCGTCTATGATACAACTTCTTACTTGATACCACAGTTTTTTGTAGACATCATCATCACCGTGGGGCTCAGCCCACGTTGGATAACATTCCAAAGCAAGCCAATTACCACCTTCAGAGTCCTTCAATTCTATAATCGGCTCAGCAGGAGGAATATCATCATCTATGTTCAGCCATTCAGCAATTTCAGGCTCCCAGTTATCATACATTTCTCCATATCTCCAGTAATCATTGCGAGGCTTTGTCCTTTGCTGATTTCCTTCCCTTCGAACTAATGTTGTAGGGTCTATATCACGAACAAAAGGATCCCATGGTCCTTCAAATTTTGCGACATGTTCACTCCATATATGTTCTAATTTGGGGAAATTATCTGCTACCCTGGCCAACAGCTCATGCAGGGCCAACCACTGATATTTCTTTCCTATCCGCTCATTGGGTACTGTAGAGCGTCCTCTTCCCGAACCTACATTCAGGTCAAATGCACCATGCTTTTCTTCTCGATACCCGTATTTGTCTATAATGAGCTTGATGGCCAAATGACTCAGAAGTTCTGCGTTTATTTTCCAATTGCTCAATGCACTTTGGAATGTATATCTGCCGAAATCACCATAAGAATAGCCGACTGTCGTATGCTCCGTAAACATGGATGTTAATACACTACACAATCCAGGTGAATCCTTATAACCACTACACCCTTCATATAGGGCTTTTATCTCCTTGTTAGGCACTGGCTCATAATTAAACGAACTATGATAAGGAGGGCGTATCTTGTTCACATCAATATCCAGTCCTACACCTATTGAAATGGCATATTCAATGGCTTCCCGTGCATAGTCCCGTAGCAACACATGAGGATAGACTTCGTCTTCCACGTCAAATATTTTCGAATAGATGTATTGGCACAAGCCAGCCAGATGCTCTTTAGATTTCGATCTCACAGCACATCCTAAAGCCACTGCGTAAAGTCTTTCATGTATATACGGATCATCCACTGTCGAGAACTTCTCCAGAAGTGGCACCAACACCAGCATCCTATTGTGGAGAAGTTGAACAAGGGCTTTTGTTGCTGTATCACGGAGCTGCCTGTTTGTACTTGCCAAAAACCAAGATAGCAAGATAGCACCCAGTTCTACCGATTTCTCATCTATATCAACCTCATCACTTTCATTCCATGCCCAATTAATGATTTCTTCAATTTTCCTATTGTTAAAACCACCATAAATATGCGATAATGTAGGTATCCACATGGCATCCCTGTCTGCCAACGGCATAGGTGCGAGCATCTTGTGCAGGTAGTCTGCATTATAATAGTTTCCCGCATAATAGCCAATCTCCATGACGGTTCCAACAAGAACATCTCTGAATTGATCCTCATCCATGAACTCAGCAAAGTAGGCATCCAGATGTGAGTCTATAGTATTTTCATCTCTCCATTTTAAACTGGATAAAACCGCAAATACAACGGCTTTCCTCCGACGGAAATTAGGCAAGGCATCATACAGTTCTGTCCCTTTACGCTCGGGCAACAAAATGGCCAGCGATTCTAACAACCCGTTCACAGGTGATTTTACCGTCCGTACATAGTTTTCCAGAGCCTCGGCATCATATTGTAATTCGTCTATAAGATATGCTGCTTGGAGCATATTCTCGAATCGTTCGTATGTGAGATATATACATTCACCATATATGCCATCATCTTTATAAAAAATATTCTTACTGAAAACGCCTTCCGATATTAGGCAATCCAATAACTCGCCTTCAACGAAAACACGAGGACAAATATCCGATAATAGTTCAACAGCCTTGTCTATAGGCATTTCATGTCGTCCTTCTTTAGTAGTATATGCTATGATTTTTCGCACAGCTTTCTCTACGACCTTAATTGTTGTCGGATATCGTTTGTCCTTTCTGAGAGACTTCTCTACGCCTTCAAAAAATAAGTTCATGACTGATGTAATACCCCTTATCCCGTCAGGAATCTTCCTGTAACCATTATTCTTCATGCCTTCGCAAAATAAACGTAGGAACAATGGATTCCTGAATTCTGGATTGAGGAATGGTACTGTCGGGTAGAACAGGTCATATTCCTTAAAAAACAACTGTACAGCCTTTTGTGTGTTAATGCCGAATCCATGATGCCAAGCCGTAACACAGTAATCATAGCCGAATTCTTCCCTTGGAAGTATGGCTGGTTGGTATAAAGTACGAATACTCAAAACAAGTCCAAGCCACGGATGCCGCCTGATTTGATCAATGAAACTGCGGATATTATTTGGCCAGATAGCCAACCCATGTCCTTCATTGATGGCATCTATGAAAATGACGATACGGTGTCCTGTTGTCTCTGCCTTAGCTTCGAGCATTTCTAACAACTCGTCTGAAGTTCCAGAAAAGTGAAGCATTTTCATCATCTGGGTAAGAGGATCCTCGTCGGTGATGAATTTCTGTCCCAAAAACAGCAGGCTCATCTGCTTTTCTTTCTCCCGTCGCAATACGACATCGGCCATCAGATGAGACTTTCCTACGCCAGCATCTCCTTCCAGAATCAAGACGGGGTCATTTATCAGCCTCATGACATCCTGATGCAAATCGTTGTAAACATGTAGGACATCAACACCTAACCCATATATTCTACTATACTTTCTGTAGGATTCGTCATTACTAATATTATTATCAACAACTATATTGGCAATGTCTTGAACCGCTTCACCCAGCGTCACCAGTGCTGTCAAAAACTCATTCAGTGCGATTCTGTCTATACCTGCAACAGGAGTTCCCTTTATTTGCCTGATGGCATTCCTAACACTTTCAACCTTTCCAAAGGCATCATGGCAATACTTGCTCCTTTCTATTTTTCCGCAGGCAACCTCTGCTAATCTCAGTTCATTTTCTAAGAAATATTCCAGTGATTTCCCTCGCGAAAGCACCTCGAAGTATTCCGCAGCCTCAACTTCAATATTTAGCTTAGGCAGATAACGCTTGCCCAAGTCTTTGATGGAGTCAGCATTAAACCGTATCAAGTCTTCATCGGTAAATTCATGTCCTCCAAACCAGAATCGAAGCATACCTTGATTTTGAGGTTTCTGAATTCTTTCTATTAAGTCCGATGCCCACCAAAATTCAAATACGACTTGAGGATTGAGCTCTTTCCATCTTTCCACATAGCCATCAATCCGCTCTTTCATGCTCATCCTGCCCTCAACATGAGCATCTGACGGATCCGTTGGAACTGCCATGATATACCTCGTTAGATGAGGATGAGTCTTCAGCGCTTCTTTCACAGAACCATCTATTTGTTGATACTGTGAATTATCAAAAGCCTTACAGAAATATTTAGCCTGCCAAGCCACTTCACTGCCATCCTCAAGAATCCAGTAGCACTCTACCCCTCCATCAGGTTTCCCATTGCGTACAAATCTCTTTCTGTATGGAATCTCCTCTTTGCGTGCCAGTTGGCAAACAAATTCCTCAAAACCGTCCCTCGCAGACCCGTTCATGGGTCTAATATTATTGAAGTCAAGATTCAACATATATGTTATTCCTATTCTATTTCATCACAATTGTAAATACACACTATATTGTCATCTGGGAGCATTCATATACACCGTTTCTTTCTTAACCTTGTCTTCCTTCTTACTATAATATTCAATCTCAAAATCGCAAGGTTCACTCATGTCTATTTCAAGCCTTACCCTTTTAAAATCATATAGTGTCGATTTCTTTATTTTGTTACCATCAAATCCACGAGCAATAAGGTTATCACGCTGTCGTGTGAATTCATCCTCACTCACACGTGGGTCAATCACGATTTCACGGAACACTTTATATGGGTCGAAGTCTATCTCGATATAATCTTTCTCCTCTTTGTGAGTTTGCATTATCACGCGCACTTCCTTTTCATGCTCAAATTCTCGCCTCTTAACGAACAATCCCTCCCTTTGTAACTCTCCGAAAGCCCAGTAGTTCATCGGAGAGTTTGATTGTAGCCATCTGTTAATCTCATCTTCATCAGCATAATTTACATAATCAATTGTTGGCCATATAATATCATCTTTATGCTTTTTATTCCAATCAGCTAATGCACAATACAGAAGAGGATATACTGTCTTCACCCTCACTGCAGAACCTGTATTTGAGTAGATTCTCCACATTGCGTCAGACTCTTCTCGTATTGTCCATGATTGGCCATAATAGACCGTTGGAATCATCTTCTCACGCGAAGAATTCAACAGATTGATGTCTTCTTTGTCTACAAAGTTTTCATACACATCCTCCCACTTCTTGATATTATCAAGGCGAAGAACCTTGGTTTCAAGCATTTTCAGCACGAACTCCAGCTGGATATATTTATACATCACCAAGTTAAACGATTCTATTTGCCCCAGTTTCCTATCACGAAACGGTCTTATGTGATGATTGATGTTCTGATTCGGATTATCCTTGACTTCCATATCTCAATAGTATCACCTAAATTCTTTATTTTTGCCTCTGTCTCTCCAAATAAACTCTTATTCTCTCTTTCAATTTCTTCCTAAACCTTTCGACATCCTCATCTTTGATAAGTTTTCTATTAATTGGATTGTCCATCAAAAGTAAAAAATCGACATAATGCTGTCCTATCCCATGATTGTTTATACATTGTATCGCTCTGGCTATGGCGACCTCCAACCTGTTAAGCTCACATATTTCTATCGTCTTTGCCCCCTTTGAGTCACTGTCGCCTTTTGCTTTATAGAGCACATCACCAACAAATTCAATATAGTCTGAGTACCTGTCAAGATGAGGATGTATCAGCAAATATGCATCAGAATTATGTGGCAAATCTTTTAAAGTATTATCTCTCAACACCTCCTTTGTGCTTTTCTTTGTATTACAAAGTTTGCACGATATACATAGGTTGAAGGGGTCATACATCCAGTTTGGTTTTTCGCTTTTTGGCACAATGTGCTCAATTTCTGGTGTCGCCTCATTGGGGTGTAATTCTAACCGACAATAGGCGCAGATATAATTCTGTTTGGGTTCCATATCATCCCTAAACCGCTCTTTAAACCCATCCAAGCAGTCATTTTTCCAGTGATCCTTGTCTTTCTCACCTGGACTTGCTTCTTGAAATGCGGCCTCGTCCTCATCCGTTATCTGGTACGGTTCGCTGATAATGAAATCCTCCTGTTTATCCATTGCTGTCAAACTCTTCGTTTATCGTTGAGATTATCTTCTTCATCGGATCCACATCGCTCAAACCGACTGCGACCTTATTAAGGAAAGTCAGCTCCTCTTTTGCATTATCCAGACAGATCTCATTGTCAGATATCTTTTTTATAAAAATGCCAACCATTTCAGCAAGGTACCGATTTCGGTCTGTTGACATTTGGAACACCTTCAACAACACTTCCTCAGGACTCCAACCATAAGTATTTTCAGATATGGTTGTACCTTTCAGATTACCTTCCCTGTCCTTCTCTAATTGAACAACCGAAGAGCGCTTCAAAGGTAAATCAGATACCAGCAGATGACTATGAGTTGCAATTAACAAATGACAAACCTGATTTTTCAATGCCCTGTCAAGATTGTCAATCAACATCATCTGCCAGTTGGGATGCAAACTTAGTTCAGGTTCATCAAGCAACACCAATGTATGCGGGTCGTTGGCTGTAGCGGAAATACTCAGGACAGTTGAAAGCATAGCAAACTCACCAGAACTCATATCGTCCGATGTGATATCACACCCCTGCTTGTGGAATATCACATTTGTCGCATTTACTAAATCATACTGCTTTAGCTTATATATACTCTGTAGTTCATTTGAATATTCTTCAGTAGCTATTTCATTGTCAATGTCTATTTCATAATCGCATAGGTTCTTCCCAGACGACATCTTGAGCTTATAGAAATTGTACAATTGAGCCGTTTTTGCGTTCTTTTTCTGTTTAGATAGGCTATTGTATTCCCTATCTTTTTCCACCCGTTGTGATATCGTTTCTCTTGCTGCTCCATCCTTCTTGGATTTCATAACGAGCGAATAGGACAATGAAATTTTATGGTCATACCCTATAAAGTCCAGAATAGAACGGATATTCTCGCGCTGCCTTTCATCCATCTTCTCATTTAGTGAAAACAATAGTCTAAAGGCAATCGCTGATGAAGAGATCATACTTCCATTCACATGGGCTCCAACATATTTATAGCATGATACGTCATATCTGGTTTGTGCAGAACCATTAACCTTCTGGGTCGGAAATTTGTCAAATGCGCCGAAATGACAGGCAACTATTGAAGGAAGTCGCAAATCGTTCAAGGTACAAAATTGCCCGTTTATTCTCGTGAGATAATTCTTTTTCAGTCTAATGGCTTCACATTCTACTCCATCAATATGATACTTGATGCCTTTCAGCCGACTCTTATTTGATGATGACATCCTTGACTCTGATTTGTTCACGTATGAATGCAAATCAATAAAGAAATCCACGATTTCCTTCATCAAGGAACTCTTTCCGATACCATTGGTGCCAATAAGTACGGAATATAGTGGCAATCCTTCTGCCTCATCAAATGAGCCTATACCAATACTGTTGACATTATTATTTGGCGACAATATGGCAAGTTCACTAATCCAAAAACTTTGTTTATCACTATATTGAGGCGCTGTCAAAGATTCATCATTACCCCTCTTTTGAGCTTGTTTACCCTTCGGATTATTGTATTCATCTAAATCTATCCTTCCAATGATATTAAGTGTAGTGGTTGAATCATTTTGATTGCCATACACACCACTCTTAGCAGCAAACTTTATTAAGCTCAAAAAATCTCCGTCATCAGAGTAAAGTTCTCTCACGAGCATTGCAGTCTCGTCTGATAACTTTGTGTTAGAAGAGAGGTTCTGTTCCTTGTACCCCAAAACATTAAGTATGTTTTCGAGCGTAGAAAGCCCTATATTTAACTCTGTTAAAAGCCTATTTACTCGTATTCCCATGTAAAAAAATTAACAACATCAATTGCTGTCCTTAGAGGCAGAATTTTTTTTCTACTGCAAATATAGAAATTTTATTCCAATTCCATCGCAGTTTAACCTTTTTTTGTAAGTAATGGAGTAATTTTCTTGTAAGCCAATCGGTTTTTGGCACATAAAATGAATGAAATTCACTAAAATCACTCCTTTTTGCATTTTTTATGGGGTATGTTTCTTTCTTCTCGCACAAATTGTGTAACTTTGTAGCAAATATCCGAATAACGACAATGGCAAGTAACAAAGACCTTAATCGCCTGAAGGTGATATTGGCAGAGAAAAAGAAATCTAATCTCTGGCTATCCAAACAACTGGGGTGTGCGCCAACGACGGTGTCAAAATGGTGTACCAATTCGTCACAACCTCCATTGGAGATGCTGATGAAGACAGCAAAACTTCTGGAAGTGGACTTGAATGAGCTCGTCAGGTTTGAAGAACTTGATTGATTCCGTCAACAAAAATGTAACGTATGGAAAAAGATGTAGTAACAATTGACTATAATGAATATCAGCAGTGGTTCCAGCACCTCTGCGAGGAGATTGATCGTCAACGGCTGAAAGCAGTGATGCAGCTGAATGCTGCCACACTTCAGCACTACTGGTGGCTGGGCAATGATATTATCAATAAACAAAAGGAGCAAGGTTGGGGGGCAAAAGTCATTGATCAACTTTCTAATGACTTACAGAAACGCTATGGCAACGACAGTGGTTACTCCATTCGCAATCTAAAATATATGCGTCAGTTTGCAGATGAATATCCTGATTTCCCATTTGTGCAAGTGCCGCTTGCACAATTACAGGAAAGGCCTTATTTGCAAGCGCGACTTGCAAAATTTACGGTTTCGGCTGATGGTGAGTTTGTGCAAGTGCCGCTTGCACAAATCACCTGGTACCACCACATTTCGATGCTCCCCAAAGTAAAAGATCTGGCTTTGCGTGCTTTTTATATGACGGAGGCAGGTATCCAAGGATGGAGTCGAGACATCATGATGATGCAGATAGAAGACGGCTATTACAAGAAAGCCGTTGCATTGCCCAATAATTTCGACGCAACCCTGCCGCCTATCAAAAGTGATTTAGCTAAGGCTGCCTTCAAAGACCCTTATAATTTCGGGTTCGTGGACATGACGAAGGTAATGAAGGAAAAAGATATTGAAGACCAATTGGCCGGCAAGGTAACAGAGTTCCTGTTGGAGTTGGGGAAGGGGTTTTCCTATCTTGGTCGTCAATATCCATTGAATATTGCTGGCGAGGACAGTAAGGTCGATTTGATGATGTACCATACTCGCCTGCACTGCTATGTGGCTATCGAGTTGAAAACCACCGACTTTATGCCTGAGTACCTGAGCAAACTGAACTACTACATCTCTGCCATTGATGACTTAATAAAAACGCCAGAGGATAATCCTACCATTGGATTATTACTTTGCCGTTCAAAGAATAATACAAAGGTCGAATATGCTCTACGAGGTATGACTCAGCCCTTGGGCGTGGCTGAGTATCAGACCAACAAAATAATAGAAGAACTGAAGTCTGAATTGCCCTCGATAGATGATTTGGAAAAAACAATGAAAGATCTCACCACTTCAGAAGGAAACCATCTTATAACTTCAGATGGTCAACAGCTTAGGATTTCTTGTGATGATGACATTCTTAACTTTGTTGAACCATGACGGCTCGGTGTTGGAAGATAATACACCATAATATTCCGAATAAGCGAGAGTAAATTGATTATATATTCATGATAAAAACAATATGGATAGTACGATAACTAAAGAGAATAGCAGACAGAAAAGGTTTGTTGAATTATTGAAGCGGATTTTTGAGATGGATAAGTCAGATCTTGACTTTGGCATCTACCGCATTCTCAATATCAGGAAGAATGAGATAGAGAAATATTTTTCAGAAAGCCTGCCCCAAAAAATTGCTGAGATCCTTACCCCCTTTGCGGAACAAGGTGTAGAAGGTGTACGTAAGGAAATGGCAGAATTAGAGAAATCTGCCAAGAGCATGATGGGCGTGGACATTTCAGAGATTCCAGAAGACAAGCCTATGGCAATCAAATACAGAGAGTTGAAACTGAAACTTGCAAGCGGTACTGATTTAAGTGCATTGGAAAGTGACGTTTATTCAGCCCTCTATTCCTTCTTCTCTCGTTATTATGATGACGGCGACTTTGTGTCAAAGCGCCGATATAAAGAGGGCGTTTATGCCATCCCCTATGAAGGTGAAGACGTGAAGTTGTATTGGGCAAACCAGGACCAGTATTATATTAAGACAAGCGAAAATTTCAAGGACTATGCTTTCAATGCGTCTGACGAGATTTCTGTTCATTTCCGTATTGTAGATGCTACTACAGAGCGGGATAATAATAAGGAGTCCGACAAAGACAAAAGAGTTTTCATGCTCTATACTGAGAATGAAGAGAATCCAGACATTAAGACCTTCGAGTTTGATGAAGAGCGAAAGGAATTGATTATCCGCTTTGTGTATGACATTCCAGAAGACAAGAAACGGAAATACGATGTAGAGAATTATGAAGCCATAGGCAATTGGCTGTTACGCAATCAGCCCAAGCTTGTACCGTTGCTGCTGAGTGAGATTCCATCAGAAGGAAAGACAACGATGACTCTTTTGCAAAAGCACTTGAAGGGATACATAGCCAAGAATGAGTTTGATTATTTCATCCACAAAGACTTGGAAGGTTTCCTGAAAAGAGAATTGGATTTCTACATCAAGAATGAAATCATGCATCTGGAAGACCTTGATACGGACAAAGAGGCTTTGGTGGAAACATATATAGCCAAGGTTCGTGCTATTAAGCGCGTTGCACTTGATATCATTTCATTTTTAGCCCAACTGGAGAATTTCCAGAAGAAACTCTGGCTAAAGAAGAAGTTTGTTGTCGAAACAAATTGGTGTATTACGATAGACCATATTGATGAAAACTTCTGGCCAGAGATAGTTGCAAATACTGCCCAAGTTGACGAGTGGAAGGAAATGTATGCAATAGGCGACTTGAAAGATTTCACAGAGCCATTGACAATTGAATTCTTACATAAGAACAAGAATCTGATTATTGACACCTGTCATTTCACAGAGGATTTTAAAAGTCGTCTACTTAGTAGCATTGATAATCTTGATGAGAAAACCAACGGTTTGCTGATAAACGGTGACAATTTCCAAGCCTTGTCGCTCTTGCTTAACAAGTATCGCAAACAGGTGTCTACCATCTACATTGATCCTCCATACAATACGGACGCAAGTGAGATCCTTTACAAAAATAACTATAAGCATTCGTCATTCCTGTCTTTGATGCACAACAGAATCGAGTTGGCAAAGGAATTAATGGCTGATAATAGTATGATGGCTGTAGCAATTGATGATGCAGAGGTTGCTGTTTTGATGAAAATGCTCGATACCATGTTTGCTAAAAATGCAGGAACGGCTGTTGTACGCTCTAATCCTCAGAGCAGGAAAGCAAAGGGTAAGTTTTCACCACAGCATGAGTACTGTTTGTTCTATTCCAAAAGAGAGGAAACGAACCCGCATTCAATTGGTTATACAGAGAGCAAATTAAAGCGATACCCATTGGAAGATGAGAAGGGACATTATTCATGGATGAACTTTATCAGAGCAGGAAACGATGATTTAAGAACAGATAGATCTCAAATGTTTTATCCCATTGCTGTATCTTTCAGTGATGAAATACGAATTTTGGATATGGAATGGGATGATGAGACTGAGGAGTATAACCTGTTAGAATCACCCCGAGAGGATGAAGTTTTAGTATATCCTATCAAAGAAGAAAATGGGAATTTGATTGAGAAAAGATGGCAAAGAGGTTATGATAGGGTTAAAAAAGAAATACCTCTTGGAGAATATCGTATTAGAAGGGTAAACAATGAAATCATTATCGATTTCAAGACCCGCATGGATGAAGATGCTATGCCAACCACATGGTGGGACAAGAAAGAATACGCCTCTGCCAATTATGCACCAAGAGAACAGAAACAGATATTTGGAAAGAAAGTTTTTGAATACGCAAAAGCCGTTTCATTGGTGAAGGATGCTATCTGTGCAAGTGGAGCAGATGAAGAGGACGCTTTCGTTCTTGACTTCTTTGCCGGTTCGGCTACGACAGCTCATGCCGTGATAGACTTGAACAGAATAGATGGCAATAGAAAATACTGCCTTGTGGAAATGGGCGAGTACTTTAAGAAGGCAACATTGCCACGCGTTAAGAAAATCATCTACGCCCCACAATGGAGCAAAAAGAAACCAAAAACACGCGAAAATAGTGTGAGCCAGATTGTTAAGTATATGAGCCTTGAAAGCTATGAGGACGCTTTATCAAACATCACACTGACGAGAATTGATAAGATGGTCGATCTCTTCGGAGAAAAATATCTTATCAACTACATGCTTGATATAGAGACTCGTGATAGCCTTCTGAATCTCGACGCATTTAATCACCCGTTTGACTATCAAATGAAGATAACTCGCAAGAATGAGACTCTTTGGCATAGGGTTGATGTCATAGAAACATTCAATTACCTTCTTGGAATCAAAGTGGAGAATCAAAGTCCTATCAGTTATTTCCGTACTCAACCTGCTGCTCAGCCTGCTTATGAAGGGGCTGTAGACATTATTGAGGATGCTGGTTCCGATTATGGTTTTATGTCTGTAAAGGGCAAACTGCAAGATGGTAGCTCTGCAATCATTGTTTGGCGAACAGTTACCGATGATGTTATTTTGAGCAATGCTGCTTTGGATGCATATTTTACCAGCCAATGTAAGGATTGGGATTTGCGAAATATTGATTCCATATACGTGAATGGTGACTGTAATCTGGAATTGTTGAAAAAGCCAGGTGAGCATTGGAAGGTCGTGAGAACAGACAAGGTGTTTAATCAACTGATGTTTGATTAAGGATATGGCAAAGAATACAAACAACGATAATATTCAGGCCAGCTTTGACGATCAGCTTGTGCTGTTTCGATACATGCTTGAGAAGATTGGCGTCAGTTCTCTCAAAGAGCTGGGCAATCCTCTCAATTCAAGCGAGTATGAAGGAGTCGATGAAAATGGGAATACCCATTTCTGTCGTTACATTATTGAACGGTGCGAAAGAAAGGGGTTGCAAATCAATCGCGATTTACTGAAGCAGTACGATTCCCATATCTGTAAATACACTGCTGAAATAGGCGAAAAACGTGGAGGAATCACTTGGAAATATTTCCAATACATTTCACTGTTGTTCACAGAATTGTATCTTGACAGATACTTCGCTGATTGTCAGGGTTTTGCATCTGACTTGAACAAATGGCTTGAAAGCCTATATGACCAGTCAATGGGGGCTATCAACATGTCGCAATACACGCCAAACAATATGCGCAAGTTGGCCTATATGTGTGCTACAGGTAGTGGTAAGACATTGATGATGCACGTCAACATCAAGCAGTTCTTATATTATCTTAAAAGAGCACAAAGGATTAATAGCCATATTAAAATCAATAATATCATTCTGCTTTCACCCAATGAAAGCATGAGTCTTCAGCATTTAGATGAGCTAAAGCTATCTTCTATCAAAGCCAAGATTTTTGAAAAGGATCTGTTCGATGAAGAAAAGGGCAGCGTTCTTATTCTTGACATGAACAAATTGAAAGAAGAAGGCAAAGTAAAAACGGTATCAGTAGATAGTTTTGAAAAGGACAATCTGGTATTGGTGGATGAAGCTCATCGAGGTTTGACGAGCGGCGATATCTGGTATGACTATCGTACACGACTTTGCGAAGAGGGCTTCTCATTTGAATATTCAGCCACTTTCAAACAATCGCTAAAGGCAAATTCATCCAAGAAGCAGGAAAAGCTTCTAATGGATGAGTATGGAAAATCCATCATAGTAGATTATTCTTACAAGCATTTCTATAGAGATGGTTATGGTAAACATTATCGCATATACAATTTACAAAATGAGTTGGAAAGCGAACACCAACAGCTTTATCTCACAGGCTGTTTGCTGTCCTATTTCCAACAACTTAAGTATTTCAACGATAATAGCTCCGAATTGGCTGTATTTAATATAGAAAAACCTCTGCTTGTTTTTGTAGGTAATAAGGTCACTGCTACAACGACAAAGGACGAATTGTCCGATGTCCAAGAAGTGATACTTTTCATTGATCGTTTTATAAGAAACAAACACGATTCAGTACTGCGGATTGAGGCTGTGTTAAAAGCTGACACTGGCTTAATTGATAGTAAGAACAGAGATTTGTTCCAGCATAGCTTTGATGCCCTTTGGGACGCATACGATAACCATATTGACGGGAAAACAATATATGAAGACATCATAAGAGTTTTATTCAATTCGGATAGTCTTTCAGAAGAACCTCGACTGCACCTCGACTCCTTGAAACAGACACAAGGTGAGATAGGCATGAAGATTGGCGAATATGGAGATTATTTTGGAGTAATTAATATCGGCGATGTTTCCAAACTGCTGTCGGCATGTGAAAAGCAGAATGTTGTTGTAGGTAGCGAAGAATTCAAGTCAGATTCTTTGTTCAGACAGATAGGCTTGAAGAATAGTAAGATGAACGTATTGATAGGCTCTCGCAAATTTACTGAAGGATGGAACAGTTGGCGAGTGTCAACGATGGGTCTTATCAATTTTGGCAAAAGTGAGGGGTCGCAGGCTATCCAACTATTTGGTAGAGGTGTCCGACTTAAAGGCTATAACAAACAACTAAAACGCTCTTCTGCTATTTCCCTTTCGTTCACTAAACCAAAACACATTGAGTGTGTTGAGACGTTGTCCATTTTTGGCGTTAAGGCCAAATATATGGAAATGTTCAGCAAGATGCTTAAGGATGAAGGCGCACAATCTAACATGCCGCCACAGAAAGTAAACCTGCCTGTTATTAACAGATTTGAAGAATTGAAAGGCAGACGGCTGAAAGTCTTACGCATCAAAAATGGCATAAATTTCAAGAAGCAAGCAAAACGATTTTTACTGGATTTACCTGATGAGGATTTCCTCCGCAAATTACTTCAAGCGCCCACTAAAATTGATTGCAGGAGCAAGGTTGATACCCTTATCGCAGAAGGGGCATCGAATATGCGCGTTTCGGTATTACCCAAAGAATTGCAAATAAGAGTTGACGACCTGGTACTTCTTGACAGAAATCGTATTTATGATGAGTTAGAACAGTATAGGGAAGAGAAAGCCTACTTCAACCTAACAATAAAGCGTGACGTCATTCTCCATATTCTTGCGATAAAAGACTGGTATAAACTCGTAATACCTGAAAGAGAACTCATTTTGGATAGCCTCGCTAAAATAGAAACAGCTACCGATTATGCCATTATAGTATTGAAGTCATATATCGACAGGTACTACAGAAATGAAAAAGCCAGATGGGAAGCCCCATATTTGGAATATGCTGACCTGACATCTGATGATGATAGTTTTGTAGATACCTATGAGATTAGTTACAAGAAGCTGGATGAAGGTGACAATGGCTATGAAGATATAAAGAGATTCATAACGGAGGCATCTGCAATCCTTGAAAAGAGTAAGGGCCTTGATGTATACAAAATGAAAGATGAAACAAATAACACTCCATTGGTGTTGTTTGACTTCCGCTCACATCTCTATGCACCTCTTATTAGTTTGAAGGAGAGCCAAATGCAAATTCAAATATCTCCTGTCGAACTTAATTCAGATGAGGAGAGATTTGTTGATATGTTGAAAGGCTATACAGAAATGCATAAGACTGATTTTGCAGATAAAGGTCTTTACCTCCTTCGTAATAAAAGTAAGTCCGGAATGGGTTTCTTTGAGGCTGGTAATTTTTATCCTGACTTTATTCTGTGGATAGATACTGAGCAAGTACAATATATCTCATTTATTGACCCTAAAGGATTAAGAAACATTCCATTCAAGAACCCCAAAATTCAATTTGGGAAGAGAATCAAGGAAATAGAAACAAGGTTGCAAACCTCTGGGGCTGAGAAACGGATTGTTCTTAACTCTTTCATTATGTCTGGTACGCCATCGAGCAAATTATACGAGGTGTGGCCAGGCATAGACGTTCATAAAAGAGAAGACAACAATGTGTATCTACTTGAAGACCATGACTGTGTGGAAAAGATGATAAGAAAAATTCTATCTTCGAAATCTCAGTAAACACGACAAAAAAGATAGTCCACTATATTAAAGAGTCAGAAGAAAGTTAATAGGTAGCATTATGGGAGAAAAGAATATATTAGCTAATGCGATTTGCGAATTTGTAAAGAGATCAGAGAAAAAGGGATTGGTAGAGATTCCTCTTCCAACAGGATTCGGCAAAACTCATGCGGTCATGCAAGCAATGTCGGTGATGGCGGATAGAGAGACAGGTTCATTCTCTGATGTAAAAAGGATTATCTTTACTACTACGCTCAAGAAAAATCTGCCTGTAGAGAAATTGAGGGACTATTATAAGGGAGATTTCGATAAAGAGGTTCTTTTACTTAAATCAAATGTTGACTCTCTCATCGACTTTCATGCTAACGGCGGTCTGTCTAAGATTCCAGAGAAGTTCAAGGATGATGCGTTTTACAAAATGGTTAAACGGCTTGATCATCTTAAGACGTTACAAGCCAAGAAAGAGAAGTCGTCCGACGATTTTGAGTTTATCCAAGAACTGAAAGAGCATGCCAATGAAGATGAACAAGTCTTCAGAAAACATATTCGAAGTATCCTGCGGGAAAACTTCAGAACCTCTGTTGAACAAAAAAAAGCGATAAAAAAGAGGTCGGAATTTCAATGGATAGGGGAATTATATCCTTACATTTTTATAGACGATAAGAAGGTCATCTTTATGTCTATGAGGAAGTTACTTTCTGGTCTTTCACCATTGGCA